>Ga0208373_1000927_pt1 | contig 43600 bp, 50 predicted proteins | sample RifOxyC2_FD_184036 | JGI IMG/M metagenome (GOLD analysis project Ga0208373, IMG submission 184036) | Soil microbial communities from Rifle, Colorado - Rifle Oxygen_injection C2 (SPAdes) | ecosystem: Environmental > Terrestrial > Deep subsurface > Rock core/Sediment | place: Rifle, Colorado...
CTACCATCTGGCGGGTGTATGTGCAACAACTCTTTGTCTGTGCTGCTTATAATCTTCACCGAGTCGAGTTCCTCCTGCGTATGAGCTAGCGGTAGCTTTCAGGAAAATAGAGAAAAACGAAGAAAATGGGGCAATTAATGACAGAAAACTACTGCCAGATACAGCTAATCACGAAGCCGCAGCAGAAAAAAGTACTTTTTCAAAGTTCTCTACTGTTCTCTCTCCTTTTGCCTGCGGTGAAATAGCTCTTGAAAATTCCGTCGTGCACTGCATTGCCGCCCATCCTCCATGCCCGACGGTGCAGCGCTCAATACTGAGGCGATGGCTGCAACAAATGCCCTTGCCAGCAAGCGCAACCAGAACCTTTTTGGGTTTCGCCCTTTTTTTCTTCACTTTTTTCACTTTTCTTTTCTCCCGTCGGAATCTGCAATGAGAGGATTGCCTGAAATGAAAAGAAGGGAGTTACGCATTGCCCGTTGAAGCGATGAGAGGAGTGCCAATGCCGTTTTTCATAATGAGATTTTGGGAATGCCAAATGAGAAATGTCCCTAACCTTACTTGCTGAAACTTTCAGGTGAGTGAGGTATTACGCAGTTTCTGAAGGTTTAAATAGAGAAGACTGCATTCGTAATGTGCATGAGATTCATACGCAATAAGGATGTTGCCATCCCATCAAGAAGAAGGGATGCCCACAAGGGCCAGAGCGGCAGGGTGCTTATTATCGGAGGCTCACCATCCTACGTCGGTGCCGTAGCCTTGGCAGGCATTGCTGCTTTGCGGGGAGGGTGCGACTGGGTGACCATCGCTGCCCCAGCAAAGGCAGGATGGGCAGTGAACTGCCTCTCCCCTGACCTGGTTACGGTGAAGTTGCCAGGAGATTCCTTTTGTGCTGCGCAGTTCCCATTGCTGCGCAAGCATATCAACGCCCATACGGCCATCTTGCTGGGCAACGGCATGGGGGTAACCGCAGGCGCTAAATCGCTGTGCAAAAAAGTGCTTTTGCATTGCAGGAGGGCCGGGAAGCCTGCTGTCGTAGACGCTGATGCACTCAAGATGGTCTCCCTCTCTGACCTTGGATATGGAATCCTGACCCCCCACCCAAAGGAGCTTGAGCATCTCCTGAGGAACTCAGGGATTTCACCTGCTAACATAAAAAGGGTCAATACAGCATCACCCATTGAGAAAAAGGCATCGCTTGTCCATTACCTTCTTTTTTCGTCGAAATCATCAGGCAAGGGGAAAGCAAAAAGAGCAAAGGAGTCGCCGTCGGAAAAGGAGGTTATCATCCTCCTCAAAGGGCCCATTGACGCAGTGATCTCCCCCTCATCCATAGCCTACAACAGGACAGGCAATCCTGGCATGGCAAAGGCAGGGACTGGCGACGTATTGGCTGGGCTTTGCGCTTCCTTTATTGCACAGGGGCTATTCCCAAGGCAGGCTGCAATTAACGCCTGCTATTTTGCAGGCCTTGCAGGCGATATCCTTTTAAAGAAAAGGAAAGGTTTTACCTATCTTGCCAGTGATTTGGCTGAGGAAATAGGCAAATTATTGCGATAAAAGAGCAAAATATTTATATCTCCTCATGGATGGTGAAAGTGCTATGGGCAAAGTAATTGAACTCGCAAAGAAAAAGCAAGAGCTTCTCGAAGATAAGGTTGGAGAGAAAGAACAAAAGCAAATTGTAGAGGATATCCAATATCTAACTAGGTTGGCTGACCCAGATTTCCAAGGAGAAATAAATCAGTACCTTCAAGGGGCTGGAGCAGGCATTGCCAAAGAAATGCTGGATCAGTACAAGAAGGGAATAAAGGGAAGCAAAGTTAACGAGGCTATAGCCACAGCAATGGAAAAATACACAAATAAGGCAATGGGAGAAGCGCCAGCAAACTTCAAAGGAGACAAGGAGTGGTGGCTTTCCCGAGCAAGAGCTACATTAGGAGACCATTATACTGCCTTTAAAGCACAATTGCAATCAGGTGATTTTGAGGGTGCTATGAATACGTTAAAAGAAGCATATCAGGCAAGTAATGTGAATAATCTAATAACTGGGATTATTGAAAAAATTAATTCTGAGTCTCCAGCCTATAGAATAGAATTTGGAAAGAAAGTTGCGGATATGGCTCCAGCCAACCTAAAGCCTCAGGCATATGAAATTTCCAGGCAACCTGAGCGGGCATATGAGATATTTGCAAATATTGCTAAATCAACAAAAAACCCGTTGACAAAAATGCAATACGGCAAGACAGCCTAAACATTTTTAAACTTCTTTCTTTGTTGTTGTTGTATGTCCCTCTTTGATTACTTCAAAAAAAAGCAGGAAGCAAAGCTGCAAGCAGCAAGAAAGCCTGCATTCTCAGCCCTCCACACCGAAAAAGGAGAGTACATGGCTTTTCAGGATAAGCTCAAAGGCCATTCACTTATCCTCCTCATCCTGGGAAGGAGAGGCTCGGGAAAGACTGCTTTAGGAATGAAGCTCCTTGAATTTCTCTCGCGGCAGAAGAGGAAGACTTATTGCATAGGCTTTTCCAAAGCCAAATTGCCCCTGCGTATCAAAAAGGCAGAAAGCATTGAAGATATCCCCAATGGAGCAGCAGTGCTCATTGACGAGGGCGCAGTATTGTTCTCGGCAAGGGATGCAATGAAAAAGGATAACAAGGCTATAGGAAAGCTGCTTGCTATAGCAAGGCACAAGGACTTATCCCTTATTCTCATTACCCAGAACTCGGCGATGATTGACCTCAATGTCCTCAGGCTTTCCGATACCCTGCTCATCAAGGAGCCCTCGATGCTTCAGTCCCGCTTTGAGCGAAAGGCCTTAAAAGACTTCTATGACAAGGCAGTGCCTCATTTTGCTGAGAAGGGGGAAGCTGGGAAGAAGCCGCTTGTGTATGTGTTTGATGATGATTTTGAAGGGCTGCTGAACTTCAGCCTGCCTGAGTTCTGGAACGAGAGCGTGAGCAAGTCGTTCAGATAAGGCTAACTCAGGAACAACATTGGGTGTCCTATTATTTGTGCCCTTTGTTATATCTATTTCCCTTTGCTATCTCTCTTCTTGGATCCCTTCATCTTCTTAGTGATGCCAATCTTCCTGTTGCAGGAATCACACTGGAATACATAAGCAGGCACGCCTTCAAATACCTTACGCTGGTAGCCAGTGATTGTCTCGCCTGAATGGCCACAGTGTGGGCAGGTGTACTGCACCTCTAGCTTAAGCTCTGCCTCAACATCCCTGCCCAGCATCTCATGGCCGCATGAGCTGCAGGCGTAGAAAGGAGATTTCCTGTAAGGCTTGCCATCTTTCTTGATGGGCTTTCCTATCCTTCCCTCAGCACATGCCGGGCAGTGCGGCCTGAGGACCCAGGCTATAATCCTCAGCTTGCCCTCAACGCGCCTTGTAAAATACAGGCACTCGTCCATTGATTCAGGGAATGTCAACGCCATGGCCATAACACCTTATCATCTCTGGAAAAGCCGCTTTACTTCTATGCTTACCGCATCTTCAGCAACCCGAATGTACCTTGGGCACAAGGTGTAAGGCAATCCCTGCTCATCACAGTACTTAATAATGCTTTCCTTTTCAGTTTCATCGGAGAATCTGACAATGACATTAGGCCCTCCTTTATCTTTATGGATAATATAATGCTTCTGTTCAAGGTCGCTGATTATTTTTTCCCTGACTTCGTCCCATTGCCTATATTTCTGCTCCAGCGCTGCCAGTTCCTGTGCAAGCCTGCCAAGCTGATGCTCATCACATTGCTTTGCAGCTTTCGTGACTATTGGCTCAATGGCATCATAGATTCCTGCTGAGTCTGTTGCAATGCACCCTCCATGATGGACATTAAGGGGTTTGTCTTTCCCAAAGGAGCATACGGCAATGTCAGCTGCAACAGGGGATTTGCCAACCGAGCCTGATATATCCTCTATCACCATGCATCCGTTTCGCTTGCCGATCTCATGAATGGCGCTGGCATCCTGCTTTGCAAAGTAGCCTGCAGGGTTCGCATAGAGTATGGCAAGGGCAGCACTGCTTTTCTCTCTGAAGCCCTCCAAGTCAATGACTCCTGCATCAGTCCTCACTCTGACTATATCAAGCCTCAGGCGACCTGGGTATTGCAGGTAGGTTATCCAACCACCCTGCTCAGGGACAAGGATGGCTTTTTTGATGATCCCTCTCTGCTCGGCGTAGGCTTTTACTGCCTTGAGGGAAGCAAGGATTGCTGCATTGCCAGATGGGGTAAGAGCGATATGCCTCATGCCAATAATTGCTGAAAGTGTGCTGAGAATATTCTCTTTCATCGAAATTACCAAATCCATCAAATGACCCTTTGCAAGCTTTACCTCCAATTGGCCATGATTATAGCAATACTTATGAACTATTTAAGCATTCTCTCAGGTGATGGCCTATTATGATGACCTGGCAAAAGGGTACAATGAGCTTCACAGGGCAGAGCAGGAAAAGAAGCTGAGGATTATTGCCGAGCATATCTCCATCACCCCTTACACTACCCTCCTTGACGTCGGATGCGACACTGGCATCTCTACTGCTTTCTGGAAATGCCACGCTATAGGCATAGACCAATCCCATGGGCTTATTGAGATAGCACGCGACACCTATTCAGGCATCCATTTCATTGAGGGTAAGGCAGAGAGCCTGCCGTTTGGAGATGATGCCTTTGACGTTGTCATCTCTGTCACTGCACTCCAGAACGTCGAGGATGTGCAGCAGGCTGTCGCAGAGATTCATAGGGTAGCGGTACAAGATGCTGCCATCACTTTCCTCAGAAAATCAGGAAAAAGGGAAGCAATTGATGCAGCTATAGGGAGCCTTTTTGCAATTAGGCACAGGATTGAGGAAGAGAAGGACATCATCTGCATCTGTGAAAAAAAGCCGCTAGCCTAGGCATTGCCATTAGCAGCTACGTAATACTTCACAGTATGAAGTTGCCTGCCTCTTTGCAGCTGTGAAGGGCATCAATCCAGGAAAAAGGGCATTCCCTAAAAACTCATTGCCAATGGCTTTTTTGCTTCCGAGCGCTTTGGCTTTGTTCCTCCTTTTGCCTTCGGTGAAATTGATGACAATAATTCCGTCGTGCACAGGAGCGGCGCCCACCCTTCAATCCCGCTGGTGCAGCGCTCTAATACTGATGCGATGGTCTGCGCAGCGAGCAATGATGTGGCGATGCCAGCAACACATGCACTGCAGCAAGCATAGCCCAAGCCTTTTTTGTTTTCACCTTTTTCCTTCACTTTTTTCTTCTTTTCTTTCTTCACTTTTCTTTTCTCCCTCGGAATTTTAAAGTGCGCTATGCTCTGCAATACAAAGGATGAAGTTACGAATTGAGTGTGGAAGCGATGGGAGGCATGGCTAATGCCTTTTTTTCTGATGAGCTTTTTGGGAATGCCAACACTCCACGAGCCGGCTTAATCTCTCAATGCTTCAACTCATGGCTATCCAACGAGCCTGCCTCCTTCCTCCCGACGGGGCTTTTCAGGAGAGTGAAGGAGCACGCAGCTACTCATAGCGCAGGGCATCAACTGGCCTGAGCCTGGAAGCCTTGTATGCAGGAATCGCGCCAGATGCCATCCCGATAAACACCGAAATCCCTAAGGCAAGAGCAACGCTTCCCATGCTGATTACAGAGCCTGAGGAGCCAAGCCTCCCAAATATTCCCCCTGAGCCTCCCATAAGGCTGGGAAGGACACCTGAGAGCAGCACTCCCATGATGATGCCGATGACGCCTCCAATAAAGCCTATCAGGCCAGCATTCAGAAGGAATATGAGCAGGATGTCGGCATTCCGCGCGCCAATCGCCTTCATGATGCCTATCTCCTTAGTCTTCTCAAGAACTGCGGTGAACATGGTATTTGCAATGCCAACAGCTCCAACCAGCAAAGCAACAGCAGCAATTGCTGTAAGGAAAGTGGTCATGGAATTCACAACCTCAGCACGCTGCTCCTGGCGCTCCTTGTTTGACGACAGCGTGAAATCCTGATTTGACTCCGTCACATGACGGACGATGCGAAGGCGTTTTTCTATGCGATTCATAGTGCCGTCAAGATCATCCTCATGCTTCACCTTAATGATAATGTTATCAAACACATCCTGCTCCTTATCGTCAAGCACGCCGTACGCAGCAGCTAGCGGCATGTAGACTGAGGTGCTGGAGTCATCAAGGATGCCAACAATCCGAAACAGCCTGTCTTCTATGGTCAGCAGCTGGTTCACCCCAAGCTTCTTCTCAAAAAAGCCGTCAGCAATCCTTCCGCCTATCACAATCACGTTGGCGTCAGCAGGCCCAAGCATCCTGCCTTCAGCAAGAGTTGACGTCGTGACCTTCTGCCATTGTGCAGGGTCAACTCCCGTGACTGAAGCACTCCCCTTCTCAGCAACGTAGTAGATGTCAGCCCTGCCGCTAATCTCTGTATCAATAGCAGCAACATCACTCAATCCTTTCAGCGCCTGGAAATCAGCCCTGTCAAGCACAATCTCTTCTTCGCTTGCTGAAGAAGAGCCTCCACCAAAATCCCTGCCAGGGCCGAATCCAAAAGCACGAGAGGCTCCAGCACGCAATGTCAGGAGGTCGCCTCCAAGGTTTCCAAGCTGCGACTCGATGTCCTGCTTGAGCGCTTCGCCAAGCGAGACGATAGCAATCACTGCAGCAACGCCTATCACGATGCCAAGGATGGTGAGCCAGCTTCTCAGCTTTGCATGCAGCACCATATTCAGGCTGTGCCTGAATGCTTTAGTGAATTTCATAACTTCTTCTTTCCTATTTTCAGTTTAGCTAGGCAATCCCTCACCAGCCTGCCATAGGTATACCCATGATCCTTCATCCTGCGCTTTTTGTATTCCCTTTGCGCCAGGAAGAGCAGCACAATTATTGCCGCAACAATGACAGGAGCTTTCCATGTCTGCCAGAAGCCCTGCCTGCGCGAGAATCCATTCCTCCCATTAGCAAGTGAAGCAGTGCCTGTCCCTGCCGTGCCAGTGCTTATGAAAGCCTCAGGGTCAAGCTGCACCTCTTTTGTTACTGTATTCCTGTTGCCCCTTGAATCTGTGTACTCTATGTCAAGCCTGATGGCTGAGCTTTGCTGCTGCTGCCTGAACCGCTGGGAAAGTGTATTAGTCTCCCCTTCTGAGGGTATCCCTCCTGAGGATGAGCTTCCTGAGCCATCCTGCCTTGCGCCCGCATCTCCATTGCCTCCGGATGCAGCCCTTGCTGCTGTAGTTGCCTGCCTGATGGTGAAGCTTGCAATAGTGTAATCCCCTTTGTTCAGGTTGCCGATGATAACGGCATTTGAGCCAGTAACGCGCCATCCCTCCTGCTCAGGAACCCGCACCGTTACTGAACTAGCTGAGACGCTGCCTATGTTTGCGATTGAAAACGAGGCTTCACCTGAATCAACACCAGAAAACGTGGCATCAAAATCTGTTGCGCCGCCAACATACACCCCTGCCTTGGTATTGATTTCCGCTGCATCGCCAGTCGCGGGGTCATCGTATGACAGCGTCAGGTCAAGCTTGTAGAGGTTTGGCTCAGCAGTTGCACTGGCAATAACGTCAAATTTCACTTTAGCGCTCTCGCCGACATCAATGTACTTGATGTACTTGGTATTGTCCGAGCCGACAGGCAGCACGATGTCATCAGCGTTCTCCCACTGAAAGGTCAGGTCCCGCAAGGGCGAGGAGCCCACGTTGTTGACTGTGAATTGCAGGGGAGTTATTTTCCCTGGAATAAGCTCGACCTGGTCAATGTAGATGACCTCAGCACTCTCTTTGTTCTCTATGTCAATGCTCAGGGTCTTTGACGATGTTGCTGCAGTGCCCTGCTCATGCACCCTCACGTCAAGCCCGTATTGCCCGGCAGTCGCTTCCCTGTCCACGCGCAGCTTGAATTTTACGACCTTCACATCCTCATCATACTGGTAGGCATAGATATTCCCTAGGTTCTGGGAAGCTGATTCACCGCTGAGCATGGAGAAAGGATATGCGGGCTCAATCTCTATGATGAAGTTGTTTGCTGTCTCTCCACCCCTGTTCTCGATGCCTATGCGAAGCTCAAGGATATCCCCAGCAACCGCAGGGTCAGGGTCCTGATTCACCAGGCTCAGGGTGATAGCTTTGGTGTCTGAGAGCGCTGCATTGACGCCAAAGGAAAGCGCGCCGACAATGACAAGCGCTGCTATTTGCAGCACAATTGCTCTATTCATGGTCATCTCCTCTGTTTCGTGGTTTTGGACGTGATCTGCTGCACGTCCTTAAGCTCAATGATGGTATGGGCATAGGAAGCTATTACGGGGTCATGCGTCACCATGATTGATGGTCCTGCCTTTCTTTCATCCCTAATTCGTTGATTCTTCTTTCCTGCCATTGTAATGCGCAGAGAATGAATAGTTAGCATCCCATTATAAAGAAGACGGAAGAATCATCTACAGCAAGCGTATCCCATCACGCATTTTCTCAGCTTCAGTGGAGGCTCACACCAAAGAGCACATAAGCCTGCCGGCTCAGAATTTTGCAAATGGGGAGAATAAAACTTTATATACTGCCAAAAACTAAAAAATCTTCATGGAAGACCTAAGGGAAAAAGCCAGAGCCTATGCCTTACAGAACGCAGTGAAATTCTCTGGCAAGGCAAGCCCTGGCGCAGTAACTGGTAAAATCCTTGCTGCGTTTCCTGGCACTAAAGAGAGGATGAAGGAGATAGCGCCTATCATCCAGCAGGAAGTCAAAGAGGTCAATGCGCTTTCTTGTAATGAGCAGCAGGCAGCCTTTGACCTTATAAAAGGCACGCTTGAGGAGAAGCCAAAAGAGAAAAAGAAAAGCCTGCCTGCACTAGAGGGAGCAAAAAAAGGCGCTGTAGTCATGCGCTTTGAGCCATCGCCCTCCGGCCCGCTGCACGTCGGCCACGCCTATGTCCTCTCTCTGATTCACCTCTACTGCAGGGAGTATGGCGGAAAGCTCATTCTAAGGATTGCTGATACCAACCCTGAAAATATCTACCTTCCTGCCTACGGCATGATTCCTGAGGATGCCAACTGGCTCACAGAAAACAGCGTTGCTGAGGTTGTAGTGCAGTCAGAGCGCATGGACACCTACTACAGCTATGCTGAAGGCATCATCGCCAAAGGCCATGCCTATGTCTGCACCTGCTCCCAGGAACAATTCAGGGAGCTGATAACCAAAAGCGAGGCGTGCCCCTGCCGCAACCTTCCTGCCAACGAGCACGTGAAGAGATGGAAGAGGATGTTCACTGAGTACAAGCAGGGTGAGGCAGTAGTCAGGGTAAAGACAGACACCTCCCACAGGAACCCGGCAATGAGGGACTGGCCAGCGCTTCGAATCAATGAGTCAGCCCATCCTAAGCAGCATAAAAAGTACAGGGTCTGGCCGCTCATGAACTTTGCCGTTGCAATAGATGATCATGACCTGGGTATTACCCATACCGTGCGTGCCAAGGACCACATTGATAACGAAAAAAGGCAGAGATACCTTTTTGACTATATGGGATGGACAGTGCCAAAGCACCTCTATCTGGGAAGGATCAATTTTACTGACATGAAAGTGTCATCAACCGAAACCAGGCAGGCTATTGACGCAGGCAGGTACAGCGGCTGGGATGACATCAGGCTGCCTTTTTTACATGCGCTGAAGCGAAGAGGCTACCAGTCAAAGGCATTTGTTAAATATGCTGAAGATGTAGGATTGACGCAGAATGACAAGACCGTATCATCAAAAGAATTTTTCAAGGTGGTCAACCACTTCAACAAGGAGGAGATTGAGGAGTCTGCTGACAGGTATTTTTTCATCGAAAACCCTGTTGAAGTGCATATTGAGGGCGCTCCAAAGCAGGAGCTTGAGCTTGACCTGCATCCTGACCTGAGGAAAGGAGGCAGGAAGTTTGCCACATCAGGCAGGTTCCTTCTCTCATCAGCAGATATCGCCTTCATCAGTGTGAAAGTCCAGGATGGCGGGCTTGTGCGGCTTATGGACTGTCTCAATCTCAGGAAGAAAGGCAATGCCTTCACTTTTGATTCGGTTCCCTATGAGAAGTATAAGGAGGAAGGCAAGGCAATCATCCACTGGCTTCCCAAAAGCGAGGGGCTTGTTACTGTCGAGGTGATGATGCCTGACACCTCCATAGTTACCGGCAAGGGAGAAGCCGGGCTGAAGAACGTAGCGGTAGGAGCAGTCATCCAGCTTGAGCGTTTTGGGTTTGTGCGGCTGGATGCAAAAGAGGGTGACAAGCTTACCTTCTGGTTTGCTCATAAATAGCAGCAACGGAATTAAGGAGGCAGAAGAACATGAAAGACGTTATCGTGCGATCCCATATCAAGCGTGTCGTCAGCCAGATAAGCCCTGAGCGTAAACTCTCGATATCTGAGGAGTTCTACCTATCGCTCAGCAAAGAGGTTGAGAGGGTCATTAAGCGGGCCTGTGAGAGGGCAAGGGCAAACAACAGGACCACCCTGATGGGAAGGGATGTATAGTATTATCCCAGAGTACCAAATGCCATGCGTAACACTTCACCATCATAAAGCCTGCGACCCTGTCACATGGCCAGAAACTCACGAGACTGCAGCTCGGGCGTGAGCTATTGAGCGCAAGTTCATCTGCGCTAGTCTCGCTGGCTTGCCTCTTTGTAGCGTGCTCTCGACATCCTTCCCTAAAAAGGGCATCCCCCAAAAAATCAATAGCGATGGCTTCTTTCTTATCTGAGTGCTTTGTCTTTCTTTCATTCTTGTTTTGCAACAAATGTTGATGATGAACATTCCGTCGTGCACTGCATTGCCGCCCATCCTTCATGCACGCAGGCGCAGCGCTCTAATAATGAGGCAATAGCTGCAACAAATGGCCTGCTGGCCAACTGAGGCTTTTTTTGTTTACCTCGGAATCGCCAAGAGCTAGGTCAGATGCAATGAATGGGATGAGGTTACGCATTGGCTGTGGAAGCAAAAAGGCTATAGCTATTGATTTCTATCTTATGATTTTGTTGGGAATGCCCGCCCCCCATGAGACTGCCTCCTCTCCCTAGGGCTTTTCAGAATAGTGAAGTATTAACTGCCATGCGAACATTATAAATACCCCTCTAACCCAATGGCTTCTTCATGCTTCCCACCCTGCTTGGCATCAGCGGAACCGCACTGATACTGTATGCCTTCTCCATGAACCAGACGAGAAGGTGGTCAACTGAGGACCTTGCCTATGACGCGCTCAATGCTGTTGGCAGCCTGCTGCTTATTGCGTATTCCATCCTGCTTTCAAGCATACCCTTTCTTATCCTGAACGGGGTGTGGGCCATTGTTTCCATAAGGGACGTGCTCAGCTATACCAGAAGAAAGAGATAGCCCAATCAATCCCATGGCTTTTGTTTTTTCACCCACTTATCACGCCACATCATCAGCAGATTCCTTATGCCCCTCAATTCTCAGCACTTCCTTTAGGGAATGAATCGCTACCTTTATCTGCTTCGCGTCAGGAGCCCTTGTCGTTATCAATTGCATCCAAAGGCCAGGCTTGGTAAGAAGGGCAAACACCCTGCTTTTTGGGTGCTTGGCTGAGAAGCGAAGGATTTCATACGACACTCCGGCAATGAGGGGGATGAATATGACGCGGGCAGCAAAGAGTATCCCCTTCTGTGCCCAGAAAGAAAGCTCTGAAAATAGCGGCACAAGGGCCATGACTGCCGAGGGGACGATGGTGAAGAAAAGGATGCTTATCAGCAGCACTATCATGATAAAGCTTGTTCCGCACCTGGGATGCAGACGCGGGAATGTTTTCACATTCTCAACCGTCATTGCTTTGCCTTTCTCATAGCAATGGACTGCCATATGCTCAGCGCCGTGGTACTCAAATACCCTCCTGATGTCTTTCATCCTTGCTATGGCTATGATGTAGAGGAGAAAAAAACCAATCCTGATTATGCCGTCTGTCACGTTGAACCAGAACGGCTCCGACTGCTCTACTAACCCAAGAAATCCCGTTAGCAGGTAGGGGATAGCGACAAAGACCACGAGAGCAAAGCCAAACGAAAGGATGAGCATCCCTGCCACCGCAAGCCCGCCCATCTGCTCCTCCTCTCCATCATCTGAAGCCTGCCCGGCGCTCCAGAGAAGGGCTTTTGTCCCGATGACGAGCATGTCAATCAGGTTGACAACACCGCGGATGAACGCAAGCCTGAGGAATGCCGAGTGCTTCCTGAGAGGATAGCTTATTGAGGTGATTTTTCCGTCCTGCCTTCTGGCTGAAACGACGGCATGGCTCTTGCCGCGCATCATCACCCCTTCGATAACTGCCTGGCCGCCCATGGTGTCTATTGCGTTGCGCTTCATTTTTTCTCCCATCTGAACAGCACGTCAGATTTCAATGCCTGCGGCCTGCAGTCGCCGTTGATTAATACTCTTGGATATTCCCTGCATATCTTTGGCCTGCTCTTATAAATCTTGCAGTAGGAAAGCGCCCCCTTCCAGCCTAAAAAGATGCATCTGCCGCTCTCTTCATGTTCCCTTATGTAGGAATGCCCGAATGGGTTTGTTGCGATGAACTCCTTAAGGCCAGCTTTCTTTAATCGTGAGGCGTCCTCCCTGTTTAACCGCGGAGGATAGCAGCACTCTCCGCAGTGAGTGCATCTGAAGCCTTTGGGGGGCATATCTGATTTGATGACAGCGCGTTTTATAAAAGTAGCGGTTGGCCTAATACTTCACCTTTATGAAGTTGCCTGCCCCTTTGTAGCGTGCGAAGGGCATCAATCATAGGAAAAGGCATTCCCTAAAAGCTCATTGCCTGTGGCTTCTTTCTCATCCGAGCCCTTTGTTTTTCTTTCCTCCTTTGTTTGTGCTGCAAATCTTGATGATGGAAATTCCGTCGTGCACTGCATTGCCGCCCATCCTTCACACCCGCGGGTGCAGCGCTCAAGCCTAAGGCAATAGCCTGCTCAGCTCTTAATACTGAGGCGATGGCTGCGGCAATGCCAGCAACACATGCCCTTGTCAGCAAGCGCAGCCAGAGCCGTTTTTGTTTTCGCCCTTTTTTTCTTCACTTTTTTCTTCTTTTCTCTCTCCACTTTTTTCCACTTTTCTTTTCCCCCGTCGGAAAGTGCAATGAGAGGATTGCCTGAAATGAAAAGAAGGAAGTTGCGCATTGGCTATGGAAGCGATGGGAGGCATGGCTAATGCCTTTTTCTGATGAGCTTGTTGGGAATGCCAAAAACCCCCCACGAGCCTGCCCCACCCTTTATCCCTCAAAGCTCGCCGGTCATGGCTATCCCTATGAGCTTTTCAGGAGAGTGAAAGAGTACTGACACCACCAACATTTTTATATCACCCTTCACCATTGTTAAGAAATGGCTGCTATCAAGACATGGATACAGGCACTGCGCATTCCCTTCACTACAGCAAGCGTGCTTCCTGTGATTCTTGGCCTTGCCATAGCGTGGTCGCAGGGCAATGCCTGGAACTGGGGCCATGCCCTGCTGGTCATCTTTGCCGTAGCATTCCTGCATCTGGGGACGAATGCCGCTAACGACATCTATGACCATTACTCCGGAAATGACGCAGCAAACCAGTACCACAACGCTTTCTCTGGCGGGAGCAGGGTTATTCAGGAGGGAAAGCTTTCACCAAGGGAAATACTTTTTGCATCGCTTTCACTGCTCTTCGCAGGGCTGCTGCTTGGCATGGTCATTGCGGCCTCGCTTCAAAGCTGGACGCTAGCCTTCCTCGCTCTTGCCGGCTTTCTTTGCGGATTCTTCTATACCGCACCGCCTTTCAGGCTTGGGTATCTGGGCATCGGAGAATTTCTTGTGTTTCTCATGTTTGGGCCCATAGCCGTCCTTGTCGGCTACTTTGCGCTTGCGCAAGGCTTTGACCTGCTGCCGCTGCTTGCTTCAATTCCCGTGGGAATCCTTGTCATGCTCATCCTGCTCCTTGCAGAAATGCCTGACCTTGAGGCAGACAAAAAGACAGCCAAGAAGACCTTTGTCGTGCTTTTTGGAAGGGAGCGTGCTGTTTACTTTTTGGCTATCAGCCTGCTCATAGCCTATCTTTTCGTCGGCACTGGCGTAGCTTTAAGGATTATGCCTCCCCTTACCTTACTTATGCTGCTGACCTTGCCGTTAGCAGTTGGCGTTCTCAAAAAAGCAAAGAAGCATGCACTTGAGCCTATGGGCATTGTGCCTGCCATCGGCGGCATCATCACATTGCATGCCGCAACGACTGCCATTCTTATCATCACCTTCATCGCTTTGGCGCTGATTGGCTAGAAGAAAAAAAGAGAAAGGAGCTATTGCCCTAGAAATGCTCCTTCTTCAGCAATGCCTTCTCGACGCTAGCCTTGCCGTTGCCATATACAAGCACAACAAGGAATGCTGCGGCATACAATATGGCTAGCTCTCCCTTATTGACGATGGGCCAGATGCCGTTGCCTGCATGGGCGATGAAATACGCTGCAATCATCAGCAGAAATGATGCCAATGCAGCAAGCCGAGAGAACAATCCTGCAAGTATGAGCAGGCCACCGATGAACTCAATCAGCCCTGCGGTTACCATCTGGCCATTACCCCACATAGCTGTGCCGCCAAACCACCCAAGAAGCTTCTGCGCTCCATGGGAGAAGAACAAAAATCCTGCGGCAATCCGAAACACCGCATAGAGCCAGTCCCTGTTCTTTCCTATTACCTTCTCTATCATCATACTCCACTTCCTCCTGCCCCAGCAACAGGGCAAGTGCCTTTTTGGGAAGCGTGTATAAAAAAGTTGCCCTGCCCGGCGTCAAAAGGGACATCAATACGTGCGGAGTCCCAAAAGAATAAATACTACTCATTAATATTCCACGGCTTATGCTTCCCGAGCTTTCAACTATCAGGGAGATACGAAAGAAGTACGGCATGACCCAGTCAGAGCTTGCTAAGCTTGCCGGTGTCTCCCAGTCCCTTATCGCTAAGATAGAAGCAGGAAGGATTGACCCTACCTACACAAATGTCAAGAGAATCATCGTGTCATTAGATGATCTTCACAAGAAGAAGCAGATAAAGGCAAAGGATATCATGAGCCCCTCAGTGATTTCTGCCAGGCAGTCAGATTCTCTTCCGTCAGTCACCAAAAAGATGAAGAAGCATGGCATCTCCCAGATGCCAGTCATTGAGGAGCATAAGTCAATAGGCCTTATCTCTGAATCCATTATCCTTGATGCCCTTCTTGAGAAAGGGGCAGAACTCGTTGGGGATGTCATGGGCGATGCACCACCAGTTATCCCTACGAGCACGACCATGGAGGCTGTAGCAAACCTTCTTCGCTATGCCCCTATGATCCTTGTCACTGAAAAAGGAAAGGTGGAAGGAGTCATCACCAAGGCTGATTTGATTGCGAAGGCGTACGGAGGGTGATTATTGCAAACATCGCCAGTATGCCCGAAAAGAAAGCGAGTGTGCCTTATGCCTTGATTGCTTTCACTTTCCCAAATGCATAGACTGAATCTGCAACAACATACACCTCAAACTCGCCCTTATCCGAAGGAAGCATGGGCCCTACTGGCTTTTCCCTAAGGATGTCCACCCCATCGGTAACTTGGGTGAATGACGGCTGCACAATCAGTGTCTTTCCTCTCCACCTCCCTTTAAGGAAGCACTTATAACTCTCGACCCTGCTGCCTTGCCTAAGGGAGATTGCAGGATGCTCATGGCCGATGATTAGTGTCTCTATTCCTTCCAGCCATCCCTTCATGGGAAGGATGTCGCCATGCAGAAGCAGGATGCCAGAGCCAGTGCGGTGGTGATCAACGGTAGCGATGCCCCTTTTTCGTGCAATCGGCTCTGCAATGGCATCGTGGTTGCCTTTGATGATAACAAGCTTTTCACAGTGCTCCCTGAGATAGTCAATCAGCCGCAGGGTGTGCCTCCATTCTGTCTCTGAGATTCCTGAGAACCCATGCTTAAGGTCGCCGTTGATGATAATTTCCTTGAATGTCCTGCCTGCGACAATGCTTTCAAAGCCTCTTCATCATCTCACTAAACTGGAATAGCGGGATGAGGATGCCTTTCATGTTCATCGCCTCTTCATAGCCCATGTGGGTGTCTGCTATGATAAGCCTGCCACCTGCTTCAAGGGCAAGGCCGTTAATGGTGATACCGCCTGCTATCTTCATGCAATGGGAATAATCATAACACTTTACCATCATGAAACTGTCCGCTGCCCCGACTGTGACGTGGCTTGTGCATCATTCAAAAAAGGGCATTACCAACGGCTTATTTTGCTACTCGCCACATTGTTTTTTTCTTCTTTGATGTCTAGGGATATAGTGGTGATAACGTTTCAGTCATGCTCTGCATCGGGTATCCATCCTTCACACCCTATGGTGCAGCGCGCTACACTGAAGCGATGCCATGGCCATTGGCGCAGCCTTTTTTTGTTTTCACTTTTCTTTCTTCACTTTTATTTTCTCCCTCGGATTGTGCAATGAGATTATTACCAAAATCGAAAAGAAGGAAGTTACACGTTGGTTGTGGAAGCGATGAGAGGTATGGCTAATGCCTTTTTTCTGATGGTTTGGCTTTTTGGAATGCCATCTCCCGACGGGAATGCCTCACTTCTCACCACTTGCGCCAGCAGCCTCTTCCTGCAGCTTCAATGCATGCCGCTTGACCGTGAACACCCTCAAAGAGCTGAGGATGATGGTGAAACAGATGACTCCATAGGAGATATTTGCTATGGTTGCTGCATCGTCAATCCCTTCAAGCAGAAGGATCTGGGCAATCGCTGCTGCTGCAAGGCCCCTTGCAAAGAAGGAGGTTATCCATTGCTTCTCGAACGGCCTGAATGAAAAGAGCAGAAAGCTTGAGAATACCCTGATTACCATCAACGCGACTGCTATAAGAACCGAGATGACAATGGCCCTTGTGTCATAAATGTTAATGAGCGAGCCAATATAGACGAAAAAGAAGGTCTTGAGGATGAATGACACCTGATGGTAGAAAAACTCCTCCTTAGGAGTTGTCACAGGCGTTGCAGGCTGCTCTCCAGTTGCGGCATCCTTTTTGCCATTCTTTGCCTTCCTTGCCCCAACTGCATTAGCGGATGCTTTTTTTACTGCTACCGCTTTCACCGGTTCAGGATTCTTCCTGGTGATGTCACTGAATATCCCTGTGAGGCGCCTTGCGTTCTTAAGCATAAGCCCCAGGAACAGCCCGGCAATTGCTCCGTTGCCATTTAGGTATTCTGTCACCACAAACACCAGAAGCAGGTATGCCACGGTTATCATTGAAGACTCATGCTCGGTAAATACCTTCTTTACAAGCACAATCCAGAGTATCCCTGCACATATCCCAACAAGGCCAGCTACGGCAAAAAGGGAGACCAGGTTGGAAATGAGCGACTGCAGGTCAAAAGCCCTGAGCTTGATGACTTCAAGAGTCCCAAGCGCAAAGACTATCGCAAGGACGTCAGTCATGGCTGATTCAAGGGTGAGTACTGAATAGGTCTCTCCGTGGATGCTGAGGCGATTAAGGAGCGGGATGACAAAGGCAGATGAGACACCACCTAACATGAACCCCGTGAACACTGAGAGAGTTATGGAAAAGCCGAAGAGATGCATGATGCCTGCTATTACTGCTGCTGAGAGGATAAAATAGAGCAGGGTGATGCGCAAGGACTTTGTCAGCCCTTTTGCAAATGAGGCAAGGTCAATGTTGAACGCTCCGTCATACAGGAGGAAGAGCAGGGTGAAGGTGGTGAACAGGGGTGCATACGTTTCAACCCAGGCAGAATCTATAGCACCAAGAACGTTTGGGCCAAGGACAAAGCCCAGCAGGATGAGGAAGAGAATGTCAGGGATGCTGGTCTTCCTAAATACTACATCAGAAAAGAAGCCAAAAAACAGGATGAGGCTGAGGGCAAGGAAGAGGAGGCTTGTTTCAATCATCGGTAGATTTGTCACCTGATGGGTATATATTTCTTGTGGTGAGAAGGTAACACTTCACCATCATGAAGCCTGCAACTCTGTTGCATGGCCAGAGACACTAGTCTCGCTGCCTGCGACCCTGTCGCATGGCCAGAAACTCACGAGAGCGCAGTTTGAGTCGACCCAGAAACGCTAGTCTCGCTGCTTGCCTGCCTCTTTGCAGCTTTGGCTGGCATCGCTCCCGAAGAAATGCATTCCCAAAAATCATTACCTGCGGCTGCTTTGCCAAAAGCGACGCTACTGTTCTCTCTCCTCCTGCCTACGATGAAATTGATGATAATAGTTCCGTTGTGCACTGCATTGTCGCCCATCCTTCACACCCGATGGTGCAGCGCTCAATATTGAGGGGATGGCTTACCTGTGCTTAATGCCGATGCAATGGCTGCAACACATGCCCTTGCCAGCAAGCGGCAGCCCCGAGCCGTTTTTGTTTTCGCCCTTTTTTTCTTCACTCTTTTTCTTCTTTTCTTTCTTCATTTTTCTTTTCCCCTCGGAATTGGCAAGTGCACTATGCCCTGCAATACAAAGGAGGAAGTCGCGCATTGTCCGTTGAGGCAAAGAAACGGCAGCTAATGCCTTTTTTCTATTGATTTTCTGGGGGAATGCCAAACCTTCACGAGCCTGCCTGCTTTATATCCCTCAAAGCTTGCCTGCCCCGACTGTAGCGTGCTCTCGGTATCAATCCCCCCAAAATGCATTCCCTAAAAAAGGCATTGCCGACAGCAACTTTACCAAAAGCGATGCTGCTGTTCTCTCCCATCCTGCCCGTGGTGAGATTGATTATGGAAATTCCGTCGTGCACTGCATTGCCGCCCATCCTTAATACACGTAAGTAGCAGCGCTCAAGCCTAAGGCAATAGTTGCTCAGTTCTTAATACTGAGGTGATGGCTGCAACAAATGCACTGCTGCCTGCGCAGCCCGAGCCGTTTTTGTTTTCACTTTTCTTTCTTCACTTTTTTTCTTCTTTTCTTTCTTCATTTCTCCCGTCAGAAAGTGCAATGAGAGGATGACCTGAATAGAAAAGAAGGAAGTTACACCCTGGCTGTGGAAGTGATGTGAGGCATGGCTAATTCCTTTTTTTGAATGAGCTTTGGGGGAATGCCAAATGGGAAATGTTCCATACCTTACTTGCTGAAACTTTCAGGTGAGTGAAGGAGTACCAATAATGCAAAAGTTGAGGTTCCAGAAAATTTATATAGGGCTCAGGAATCCTCATCCCCTGTCGGATAAGACGGTTGCGGCTTTCTTATGCCAGAGAGAGGGTTTGCTCTTCTTCTGCGTGGGTAACGCTGCTTTCTTCTGCTGGCAGGAGCGATAATGGCACGAATGCATTCCAGAAAGAAAGGAAAGTCAGGCTCGACAAAGCCGACTTCGCCAGTTAAGCCAAGCTGGCTGAGGCACAGCGAGCAGGAGATAGAGCTGATTATAACAAAGCTTTCAAAGGAAGGCAAATCCCCTTCCCAGATAGGTGTGATTTTAAGGGACATCTATGGCATCCCGTATGTAGGGCTCGTCCTGAAGAAGTCCATCACTGAAGTCCTTGCAAGCAAGAAAATATCTGCAGAGATCCCGGAGGACCTGCTGGCCCTCGTCCGCAAAGCGGTGCTTGTGCGAAAACACATGGACAAGAACAGCCACGACATGACCGCAAAGCGCGGCCTGCAACTGACTGAGTCAAAGATCCAGCGCCTCACTAAGTACTACCGGAGGATAAGCCGCCTTGCACAGGAATGGAAGTACGATCCTGCAACGGCAACAATGTACCTGGAGTGAGATATAGAGAAATGCGTTGATGATGCAAAAGAATCTCCTGATGATAACCAAGTCAACGCCTAAGGATGAGATTCTGAAGCTTGCCCCTGACTGCACCTGCCACCACTGCTCGCATGGCTGCACTATTGGCTCAGGCTTCCTTGCTGAGGATGATTACGGTGCCCTTGCAGAATTGCTTGGCATTTCTGTTGAGGAGCTCAAGGAGAAGCACCTGGAGGAAGCAAACCTCTTCAATAAGGCGCTTCACCGGCCGAAACTCAACAGAAAAAAAGGGATGCCTTTTGGCTCCTGCACGTTTTTTAACAGGAAGGAAGAGAGGTGCAGCGTGCATGCAGCAAAGCCTCTGCAGTGCAGGGTCTCGATGGGGTGCAAAGAGTATGGAGAGCAATTGCAGCAGTGGTTTATGCTTAACCACCTGATTGATTTTTCGAACCCCGAGTCTATCAGGCAGTATGCGCAATACCTTAAGGCTGGTGGGAAAACCATTCATGGCGGCGGGCTTTCAGAGCTTGTGCCTGACATGGAATTCCTGAAGAAGGTGCTGGACTACGAGATAGTGTGATGAGGGTGAGGGGATGCCATCTCTGGCTCTCTGCTCAGAATTCGTCTGCTTCTTCAAGCTTCTTGAGATGCCCTCTGCTCTGGAGATAATTGCGCTGTGTTGGGGTGTACTTGAAGAGGACATCGCCCTTTTCTTCACCACCAAACTCCCATGGCTCGACAATCACGATGTCATTTGGCCTGACCCATAATTTTCGCTTGAGCCTTCCTGGAATCCTTGCAACCCTGGTCTTGCCATCGGCGCAGCGGACTCTCATACGGGATGCTCCTAATCTCGTCTCGACAAACCCCAATACTTCCTGGCCCCTTGGCAATTTGATACGGGAAATCTCCTGGGCCTCCCTCTCTTCAGGAGAGAGGTCATCCTTTTGCCTGCGGAATGGTCTTCGTTGTGGCGGCGGCATATGCATTAAAGGATGCTGGTAGGCTGTTTATAAAACTTTCTGGGCATAGTAATACTTCACCATCATGGAACCTGTCCGCCCCTTTTCCACAAGCCTGCCTCCTTCCTCCCGATGGGGCTTTTCAGGTTGTGAAGTATTTCCATTAATAGATATATTTTAAAAGAGCAATACGAAAGATGGCCTAACCATGTCCCCTGAAGAGCAGCTCATTGAGCAGAAGGCAAAGCTTCGCATGCTTGAGTTGAAGATGGGGGTATTGATTGGGCAGCTGGAAAAAGAAGGGGTCATCACAAAGGATTTGATTGAGGAACAATTGAATGAGGCGCTGATGGATGAGAAGAGCAACAACGGCTAGCTTTCTGGTTCTTATGGCCTTCCTTCTGCTGCTTGCAGGCTGCGACAAGCCGCAGGTCGGGAGGGAAGAGGCTCTTGTTGTAGCTAAGGATTTCGTCAACAACAACGTCAAGTTTTACAGTGCCGATGATGGCAAGGACGACAATATCAGCACCGTGGATAAGGCACGGATATCAGTGACTGGGATGTACAAGATAGGGGATGAGTGGCACTTCACCCTGGAGATATTTGGCAACACCACCGAAGGTGAGAAGTCCTCTGGCCTGATTGTTGTTGTTGATGCCAATAATGGAGAGGTGAAAAGAGAGCAACTCCAGGCTTTTGAGATAATGGAGGATGATGGCCCTAATGCAGAATAAATTCCATTCATGAGTGATTCTAATCTTCCGCTGAGCGTTCCATGACCTACATCCTGTACAGCCTTCGCTCTCTCCTTTTCCTGTAATACGATGCCATCCACCATATCACCATCGAGACAGCGATCATCTCAGCGATGAAGATATACATATCAAGGCTGCCCCTTCCAGAAAGCGGAGAGCGCTGCTCCTTATTGGAGAGTGCAATCATCTCCTTACAGGCAGCGATGGCAGCCTCAAGCAGCGCCTGCGACTTCTGCAAGTCTCCTGAATAAAGCGCCCGCTCAGCCTCGTTGATGACCTCCTGGAATTCCAGGCACTCGGGATGCTCCTTGAAGAGGTCCTGGGCAAACTGCAATTGCGTCACGATGAGCGTCCTGTTCCTGAACGCCTTTTCAACGATATCAATGAAGATGTTGCTTGATGAAGAGAATCTCGGAATGTCTGTATCTGCTGTCACCTTCAGCGCATATCTTCCCAGCTCTTCACTTGCCAGAACCATGATGTCAACAATCTGATTCTCCCCAACTCCAAGCTTCTCAATGTAGGCTGGAAATATGCTGGTGATGATGCTGCTGTCATTGGCAGAGACATACAATGATATCCCGTTCAGCAGCGCCTCGCCGTTGTTGGTTATGGCAAGCCTGATGACAGAGGTCTCATTAGGATAGAAGTTCAGCGGGCCTTCAGGAGCCATTTCTATTGAAGTCACCCTCTCAACAACGGTTGCAGAGCCTCCGCCGCCTCCGCCACCCCCCCCGCCGCCTGTGGTGGTAGTGACGGTGGTTGTTGTCGTTGCAGCCTCAGAAATAAGGAACACCGAGAGTCCAGTTGTCGTTGCCGTGATGACATTATTGGCCGTGTCAAGGCCAGCAGAAAGCTCACTCCATGAGCAGCTTGACTGCGACGCACACTTGTACATCTTCATCCCTGATTCTGCATCAAGCGCGGACTCAATAGCTGAGTAATTGTAGGAAATGGTTGCTGACTCAAACGAGAGGTTGCTCGTAAGCACAAACTCAAGTATTGCACGCTGCCCGCCGGGAGCAGCGATACCCTTATTTATATCAGTGTAGTTCAGTGCAAGCGTTGTATTCTCCAAAAGCTCAACATATGAGAGGGTGATGCCTGGCTTTGCTGTGGTGAAGGCAATATCAACCCTGCTTCCATTCCTGATAGCAGCCTCTGCTGACGTCGTCCCTGACCCATACACCGTATTGCTGCATACATCCTTGATAGCAACACTGGAAACTCCGGTAGCATTGATAAGGTATGGAATCTCTGAGGCAGAGGCATTCAGCCCCACAACCGTCGTCATGTTCGTGAGAGAATTCCCCTCGATATCAGTGATAATGCTCGTGATGGTGTGCGTGCCTGTCTCGGTGATTGGAAGGGTGTAATTCTTTGAATAGGTGAGATTGCTCTGGTAGCTTTCTATCTCTGCAAGGGTGCTGTTTTGGCCTGAGGGTGTTGTCACGTTCATGAGGATCCCTGAGAGCAGGGTGTCAAGGGTGTAATCCGCAGTCAGCACAATTGTTGTGCCATTGAGCACATAGGAGACATTGCCGCACAGGTAGTTAAGGCTAGGGGAGGCAGCATCGTGCTTAGACAGGAAGAGGTCAACCGTTTTAGTCAGATTGATGTCGCTTGTTATGTTGAAGCCTGATGCAATGATGCTGATGACCTTCGGTGTGGTGTTAGGGACAGTATAGGCATACGTCCAGTTCACCACAGTGCTGTCAGGGACGGTCATATTCACGCTTGTCCCATCAACAATAAGGCTCATGTTAGAAAGCCATGCAGGGTCTCTTAACGCAGTGATGTTCACGTCAGCAGTATCGCCTGGATACACGATGGTTCCATTCAGGGGATTGGTTATGTTAAATTTAGCCTCCACGACAAACAGGGTATATACGATGCTGTAGTTTGAACTGTTTGCAATATCAGATGCATTCACTTTCCAGTACCTTGTCCCCCTGGTGAGGTTCACCACGCCTGCCGTCGTATAGCTGTTGGTGGGGATTCTGGTGGCATTGACCGCTATCTGGGTGAATTCTGAATCGTTTGCGACAAGCAGCTGGTAGGTCAGTGCGTCATTATCGGGATCGCTTGGAACGCTCCATGAGAACAGGATGTCGTCAAACGTGACGCCTGAACTGTTCAATGGGCTGCTGGGTGAAGGAATTCCAGGAGGACCAAGATTATTCACAAAAAATGACTCAATGCTTCCATTTCCCACATTCCCTGCAGAATCATTGGCATAGGCCTGCCACCCAACGCTCTCCTGATTGTCAAGGTATGCAACAGAGACATTATAGAGGTAGTACTGGCCGATTGAGTCACTCACCGTATAATTGGCCCATGAGCCGGTCCAGTTACCTGCTATCCATACCGTACCAACTGGGGAGTCATCAGCAACAGTCACGTTTAGCTGCGCAGTCGAATTCGTGTACACTATCTCTGGCAGGAGTGTCGCATTAGTCACGTTGGGCGCAAGAGTATCAACTTTGACCGTGTAATTTGATGATGAAAACGCGCTGTTGCCAAGCGTATCATTGCAGTATGCATTCCACACATACGTCCCGTCACTGACATTCACAGGAGCAAGTGAACTCACATTGTTGGTGATGGAATCGTAGCTCCTGTTCTGCGCAAAGTTTCCTGAAAAATTCCCAAAAAGCCAGCAGGACTCAACGTCGCGGGCGTCATAAGCTGTGATGTTGAAGCTGGTTTCCATTGCTGCTGACCATGAGTTGTTTGCGGGGGCATTGAGCGTGACGTTTGGCCCGCTCTGGTCAACCGTGAAGCCCTGTGCCGTCCCTGAGCCTGTGTTGCCAAAGGTATCATTGCAGAACACGTTCCACGAATAGCTTCCTTGCGGAAAGTCTGCTACTGTCACATTGGTCACTGAAGCATTTTCAGAAAAGACGTCTGAAACATTCACCACTCCATTGACGGTCAGGTTGCAGGTCGCGTTCTCATGATAGTTCTCAATAATGGACCAGTTGAATTCTATTGCAGCTCCTGTTGTGTTGTAGGAATTGGCCGGGACCTCCAGCGTCACAAAAGGCCCATCATCGTCTACAATAAAGGTGCCTGAATCCCCTCCAGAAAGGCCGTCAGCTGTGATGTTCACAACAACGGCCTTCACCCCTGAGCCTGATGGGGCGGAAAGGTTGTAGGAAAACGTCCCGTTGCCGTCAGTCACTGGCGCGCCTGAGCCTGCGGTTGTCAGGACTCCGCTTGATGCATCCACAAAATACTGGCTTGCGCCTATATATACCCTAAAGGCAGCGTTGGTGACGTTTGTCCCGTCGCTACGGTTGATATGCCCTGAGATTGACACATTATGTGATGCCCCGACAAGGCTGTCTCCGACGCTCAGCGATACGTTCACCCAGCCAACGGAGAACGAATCAACTGCTGAGAGGTTGGTAAAATTTCCAGTATAGTCAGTGCAGGACACATTGTAGTAGGAGGTATTTGCTAATGATGGAGTGATGTTATGCTGATAGTATGCAGTCGTTGCATTGTAGGTCATGTTTGCAAAGCCTGTCCATGCCCCTGTTGCATTGGTGAAGGATATGTTGCAGAAGATATCGCTACCGTTGATTGATACGCCATCTGAACTGTTGGAGTAGTTTGCGTAGAAGTGCACAGGAGCGCCGGCATCAATAAGCTCAGAATCAGCATCATCCCATATCCGAAGCAGCGTTCCTGCAGAAGAGACGCTGGCATTATTGAATGCGTAGGCAAGCACCCCTGAGAAATTAAAAGCAATGGCATGCTTTCCCTGAGTGAGCACTTTGCTTGTTTCAGCCCCTATTTTGCTGCATGAGTAATTGGCAAATACGGCGGTTCCTGCTTCCCACTCGTATCCTAACGGTGTGCCGCCGCAGGAAAGGGAAAGAAACTGCAGGTCTTCTGTTGTTGCTGCATTGCTCCATGCCGTTCTATTGCCAGCACTGATGCGCATATCGCCAGTTCCTGTAGTATTGATAAAGACTATCCATTTCCCGCCGACGCTTGGGTAGCTCTGCAGATTCATGACAACGACAGACAGCAAAGGGCCATTGCCATCTAAAAGAGAATCTGCAATTGGCTTAGCTTCACCTGCAGCAGACGAGCCTTGCGCCTGCCCGCTGAGGATTAGCGCTGCCTGAAAGACTGCCAGACAGCAAAGAAGCAGGATTGCAGCAACAAGCGATAGCCTGGCAATCTTTGAGCTGAGCAGCCGTGCATCGCCATTTTGGGGGGACAGGTCGCTTATGTTCACGGTATGTATTTTGTTATCTCCTAGACCTCTTCTTCATAATCGGATGTGCACTTTTATTTAATATTTCATTTAAATAGTTACTCATGTTGGCTGATTCGGGCGATAGGGAGCAAGCCATGAAGATCACAGAAAATGAGTCACAAAGCAAAAGTAATTAGAGATTTGTGCATGCATGATCCTAGGGAGAAATGATGAGGCAGGCAGTCTCAAAAAGCGGAATAAGCGGGTGGCATCCGAAACCTTTAAATATCAACATTCTTAGGAATAACATGGAGTTATTCAATACCAATCAACTAAGCAGGTGAGATTCATGAACAAAAAAGGATTTATCATGCACCCATGGACATGGATTATTGCAGCATTCATCTTTGGAGCAGCGCTTATGTACATGATTGCCATAGGCATCATCCCATTGAATCTGCCTGGATTAGGGTAATGCTTTTTTTCTCTTCCCTTTTCACGCACTACTTTACTTACCAGAAGGCTTCATCTGGGAAGAACGGGGCAGTCTCATGGGGGGGTTGGCATTCCCCAAAAGCTCATTAGAAAAAAAGGCAATAGCTACCGTCCCATCACTTCCACAGCCAATGCGTAGCCTCATTCTTTTCGTTTCGGACCATCATCTCATTGCACTTTCCGACGGGAGAAATGAAGAAAGAAAAGAAGAAAGAAAAGTGAAAACAAAAAAGGCTCGGGCTGCGCTTGCTGCAGGGCGTATGTTGCAGCCTTTCGCCACGAGGTTGAGTGTTGCACCATCGGGTATGAAGGATGAATGACTCTGCAGAGCATGACGGAATTTTCATGAGCAATTTCACCTCAGGCAGGATGGGAGAGAACGGGAACGCCGCTTTTGGCAAAGCAGCCATAGGTAATGATTTTTGGGAATGCATTTTTTCATGGATTGATGCCAGTCAAAGCTGCAAAGAGGCTGACAAGCTCCATAATGGTGAAGTGTTACCTTCTCACCAAACACATTTAAATAGAGTCCAGCCTCTTTATTTTCCTTAAGCGGGGGTAGCAAAGCCTGGTCAAATGCGCAGGACTTAAGTCTAGTAAGGAATACCGGCAAAGCAGTTGCCGTAAGGTAAGGCATCCTGTTCCTTAGTGGATACGCGGGTTCGAATCCCGTCCCCCGCACTCTTTTTTCCTTTAGTTGGCTTGAGCGAAGCAAAACCCACTACACGATTAAATGGAGTCACGCCCGAGCGCTTTATCTTCCAGAAGGCTTTTTTTAACAGGCTTATACTCCCCTTCCTCTAGGTTTAAGCAAGTTAGGTGCAGGTTTCCGATGGCTATCCTTTTCAGTGCGACAACCTTGTTTCCTGTTGCCTCAAAGGCTTTTCGTATCTGGCGCTTTTTTCCTTCAGTTATGGTGATGTGAACCCTGTGCTTATCCACGCGCCTGATTTTTGCGGGAAGCGTTGAATAAGGGGTGACCTTGCCGTTCTCCTCAAGCTGTATCGTGATGCCAGCTTCAATTGCCTTTTTCGCATGTTCAGCAAGGGGGCTTTTGAGAAGAGCTTCGTAGGTTTTTGGCATCTTTGCAGTTGGGTTAAGGATGCTGTTTGCCAGTTTGCCATCGTTTGTGAGGATGAGAAGCCCAATGGTAGGCTCGTCAAGGCGGCCGACGCAGAAAAGGCTTTGCTTTGTGCTTTGGCTCATGCTTTTGTCCCTCTCGATGATGCCAAATACGCTCCTTCTGCCTTTCTTTTTTTCGGTTTCTGTAAGGCGTGAGCAAAGAAAGCCATGTGGCTTGTTCATGACTATGTAGGTGTGCTCTTTTAGCTTCAGAAGATTCCCTTTCCACCTGACTTCTGCTTTGTGCGCCTTGAGCTGGAATCCAGGGTCATCAATGGTCTTGCTGTCAACAGTCACCTGCCCGTCTTTTATGGCACTGATAAGCTCGGCTTTGCTTCTGAATGTGCCTGTCTGGGAGATGTACTGGTGGAGGCGGAGTTTCATTTTGGGGGGCAGTCTGCCTTCGCAAGCCATGCCATCATTGTATGCTCACTGGTGCTGGCAAGAGGATTAGGCTGGGAATTATAGAATCTCAAACCTTTGGCACCTGCTGGCTGACGCAATGCAGCGTTCCAAGCCCAAACACCAGAGATGAGCAATCTATCCCCACAACCTTCCTGTGAGGGAACAATCCTGAAAGAACAGCAATGGCTTTCTCATCATTCGTATCATTGAACTGCGGCACGAGCACAACAGTATTTCCTATATAAAAATTGGCATAGCTTGCAGGAAGAGGCTTTCCCTCATCATCAACAACCTTTCTTGCAGGAACAGGCAGCTTCAGTACAGCAAGAGGACTGCCATCATTATCCTTAGCCTCAGAAAGGATGCTGAAATTCTCGCCAAGAGCGGGGAAGTCAGGGTCATTCCTGCTATCAGCATAGGCACACAGCACTGCATGTGGACTGACAAAGCGGGCAACATCATCAACATGGCCGTCAGTATCATCTCCAGCTATGCCTTCCTTTAGCCAGACAATGCAAGAGACGCCAAGGTACGCCTTCAGGTGTTCCTCAATCTGTTTCCGTGACAATGACGGGTTCCTGTTCCTGTTGAGCAGGCATTGTTCGGTTGTCAGCAGCATCCCCCTGCCATTGACATCAATTGAACCGCCCTCCATGACAATCCCAGGCTCAAAGCGCTTCACCCTGAAGAACCCATTGAGAAAGGATGGGATTGCCGAATCCTTCTTTAGTTCCTCATATTTATCGCCCCATGCACTGAATATCCAGTCAACCATCGCCCGCTTCCTTGCATTCCTGTCCACTACAAATGTAGGGCCGTAGTCGCGGAACCACACGTCAGCATAGGGCACAGCAAAAAAGCGGACAACTGAGAGGTCAACCCCTGCATCCAGAAGCATTGCTGATACCCTCTGCTGCATCCTCTCGTCAAGCACGAGAAGATAGACTTTCTCAGAGAGAGCGATGGCTTTGATGATGGAGACATACGCCTCTTCTGCCTTTCCTATCCTATCAGGAAAGGTGAGCGGGTCATGCGGCCAGGCAAGAAGGGTTGCTTCATGCTCCTCCCACTCAGCAGGCATGTGAAATCCTAAAGAGGCAGGTGTTGCGAGTTTCATCACTATCACCTACCCTGCTGACCTGCGAGGATGCCATAGCAGTCAGGCCTCCTATTCCTCAGAAAGCCCCAGCCATCCCGCACTGCCTTGTTTTTGGAGAGCTCAAGGGTTGCGACAAGGATGCCTTCCTTATCGCCTGCTTCTGCAAGCACCCTCCCAAAGGAATCACATATGAAACTGCCTCCCCAGAAATGGAGGCTGCCTTCTTTTCCGACTCGGTTGACTGCCGCAACGTGCGTGCCATTCGCTATGGCATGGGAGCGCTGGATGGTCTTCCATGAATCATGCCAGTCATCCTCATCTGGAGCGCCGTCAATGATATTCCCTATGGCAGTTGGGTAGAATATCAGCTCTGCCCCTTTCAGTGTCACGGCTCTGGCAGCCTCAGGAAACCATTGGTCATAGCAGATAAGCACGGAAAATTTCACACCACCCATCTCAAAAATTTGAAAGCCTGCGTCTCCTTCAGCAAAGTAATCCTTCTCATAATAGCAAGGGTCGTAAGGGATGTGCACCTTGCGGTAGCTTCCCATAATTTTACCCTCTGAATCAATGACCGCAGCAGTGTTGAAGAGCTTTATTTTTGCCTTCTCATAGAGAGGCACGATGATTCCTACGCCAAGCCCTTTTGCCAAAGCAGCGAAGGCAGTGACTGTCCTGCCATCAAGTCCCTCTGCCAGAGATGATGCATCCTTTTTCCGATGCTGGGCAGGATACCTCATGCAGCAGAGTTCCTGCAGGCAGATAAGGGTTGCGCCTTTGCCTGCTGCTTCTCTCACTAGTTCAGCAGTCCGCCTGATGTTTCCCTCAATGCTATCGGATGCAGAAGCCTGCACCAACCCTATGGTTACCCGTGTCATGCCTTGACCCCTATGCCTGTGGAACAGAAGAAAGAAATGCCTATTGTTCAAATATCTTTGCCCATTCCCTTTGCCTGCGGCCTTTCCAGCTTCCCTTGTGGTAGACATAGCTTGCTATCAGCGGGAGCACGCTCGAGGCCTCAGCATAGACCATCTGCTCATGGACCGTGTCAACCTTGCCCCATGACGATGCCTCTTTTAGTGTGGAGCTTGAGCAGGCGCCGTCGCGCACGTCTGCGACAGTTATCTGGACAGCATACTTGTGCATGGGCACTTCCTTTCCAAGGACTTCTGCGCATACCACGGTGTCCTGGGCAAAGTTCTTCGGAACGCCTCCCCCTATCATGAACAGCCCTGAAGTAGGTGCACGCATCTTGATTTCAGTCAACTCCCGAAAGTCCTTGACGGAATCAATGGATACGTATTCTTTTCTGGCTTTCAGGCACTCATGCTGGTGCAGGACAAGGCCAAACCCGGCGCTTGAGTCAGAGAATGCAGGGCAGAAAACAGGAACATGATGCTCATAGGCTAACTGCACAAGCGAGCCTCTTTTCCTGGCTCGGGCAGTGAGGTACCGTCCCATCTCGCGGATGAACTCCCTGGAAGAGTACGATCCTGGCCTGAGGCTGTCAGCAATTTCCTTGATGGTCCTGTCGCACACCTGCAGCTCCTTTTCATCAATGAAGGTGTCATATATGCGGTCAATGTAAAGCTCCCTTAAGTGACTGTCATCGGCGCTTGCGCTTCCCCGATAATGCTTAAAGCCAAGGGCTTCAAAAAAATCCATGTCAACAATGGATGCGCCAGTAGCGACAATAGCATCAACCATGCTTAACCTCACCATGTCGGAATAGAGCTGCATACATCCTGCGGCGCTGGTGCTTCCTGCTATGGTCAGGATGACCGTCCCTTCCTTCTCCTCCATCATCGCTGCGAGAATGTCAGCAGCTCGCGCCGTGTCCCTGCTTGTGAAGGACATCTTCCTCATGGCATTGATGATTGGCGTAGCATCAAATGAGGTAAAGTCAATATGCTCTATCACCTCTTTTAACAGGTTGCTCTTCTTCATCCCGTCTGCTCCGAAGAATGCTAGATGCCTAAAGGCTGGGTGCCAATCACCGGAAAGAGGTAGTCCGTGAAACACAGGGCTACAAGGGCAGTGCCAAACCGTTTCCTTGGTATAAAGCTCTCGGTGATAACCTTGATGTCCATCAGGTCATAATTGCCGTCATAGCCGTTGGCGTAGAGCTCTTCCAGGCTCTGCCGAAGCTGCTTTCTGACTTCTTCTTCAGACATGCTGCCGTTGTACTCGCACACCAGGCCCCCATACTTCCTGCCTGTTATCCGGTCATACAGCATGCCAAAGATGATGCCTGCTGTTGCCCTGACTCCCTGCTCTGACGTTGCGCATGCCATGATGGTTTCCATCACCGAGCCATGGGTGAGGCACTCAGGCTTCTCTATCTCCTGTGCGATGCCTGGAAGGATAGAGGAGTATGTCATGATGTTGCACATCTCAATGCCTGCATCCCGCAGGGCAAGATGATAGGAGCCTGCATGGATAGTGATGTTGCTCTCGCCTTTTCCTTTGGTGATGAAGTAGTCCTTTGGTATCCTGCATGCAGTCAGGATGCCTGAAATGGCGTTGTTGGCATGGTTCAATCGAGGCTTTGCCTGTTGTAGCACTTCATGTCTGATCATTTCTCACCTCAAGTTGATATTGCTTGGAAAAAGATGGAGGAGAACGAATAACTCTGGTATCGGTGCCTATTGTCCGGCGACGCAGCTTGAATGTTGTGGTATATCGGTACATTCTCGGCTATACTTTACTATGCATCAACCCTTGTAAGGTTTCCTTTGTTGGAATAAAGTAGTATTTAAAATTATTGGAATGGTGTCAAAAAAATCCGCCGAGAGCGGCTGACCATGCCCGCTTAGGAGTGCCCTCCTAACCCCTCAAGCAGAGCTTAAGATAAAGGGCATGGCTTGACCAGTTGCCCTCTTTGACAGACGGATTTTTATGCCTTCAAAGTCGCTCTGAAACTTCAGGCTCCGCATGAAGGGTTAAGACGCAGTCTTAAGAAGCGGGGCTTTATACCCCGCGACTTTGAAGTAATACTTCACCAGCCTGAACTGCCCTGCGGGAGGAAGGAGGCAAGCTCGCGGGGGCTTGGCATTCCCCCAAAGCTCATTCTCTGAAAAGGCAGTAGCCATGCCTCCCATCGCTTCCACAGCCAATGCGTAGCCTGATTCTTTTCTATCATGGCAATCCTCTCATTGCACTTTCCGACGGGGGAAAAGAAAAGTGGGAAAAAGTGGAGAGAGAAAAGAAGGCAAAAAAGTGAAGGAAAAGAAGTGATAACAAAAAAGGCTCTGGCTGCGCTGGCGGTAGGGCATTTGTGTAATACTTCACTATCCTGAAAAGCCCTGCAGGGGAGGAAGGAGTCAGGATCGTGGAAAAGGGGCATTCCAAAAAAAGAATCATCATAAAAAAAGCATTGGCCGTACCTCCCCTTGTTTCAACGGGCAATGCGTAACTTCATCCTTTGTATTGCAGAGCGTCGTGCACTTTGAAATTCCGAGGTCAACAAAAACGGCTCGGGCTGCGCAGGCAGCAGGGCATTTGTTGCTGGCATCGCCTCAGTATTAGAGCGCTGCTACTTGCGTGGATGAAGGATGGGCGACTCTGCCGTGCACGACGGAATTTCCATGAGCAATCTCACCGTAGGCAGGAGGAGAGAGAACAATAGCGTCGCTTTTGGTAAAGTTGCTGTCGGCAATGAGCTTTTAGGGAATTCATTTTTTCGGGAATGATGCCGAGCGCACGCTGCAATCAAGGCAGGCTGGCTTCATAATGGTGAAGTATTACGCATTTGTTGCAGCAATCGCCCCATTATTAGAGCGCTGCACTTTAGTGGATGAAGGATAGGCGAGGGCAGCAGTGCACGACGGAATTTCCATGAGCAATTTCACCCTAGGCAGGATGGGAGAGAACAGTAGCGCTGATTTTGGCAAAGCATCCGTAGGCAATGAGCTTTTAGGGAATGCCTTTTGGGGGGGAATGATGCCGAGCACACGCTACGAGCGGGGCAGGCAAGCAGAGAAACTAGCGCAGATGAACTTGCGCTCTAATAGCTCACGCTCGAGCTTCGCTCTCATGAGTTTCTGGGTACACTCAAACTGCGCTTTCGCGACCAGCGAGACTGACGTCTCTGGGTGCACTCAAGCTGCGCTTTCGCGACAATTGGCGGTACCATTTGACAGGGATATTGCCTCCAAACTTCATGACGGTGAACTATTACGGAGCATGGGCTTCATCCAAAAAATAAATAACTCCCCTCTTCTCTAGCCAGAAAACGCAGCAATCCATCCACGGCGCGAGGTCGGATGGATTGCGAAGTGATACAGCGCGAAAAGCATTTTTGGATGAAGCCATGAGCATGGAAAGTTTTAAATAAGCTCACCTGATTCCATTAAAGCAATGAAGCACAATTCCACTATCAGGAGAAAGACACGGGGCAAATACCGAAAGGAGATTCGCTCACGAGGCAAGATTTCTCTTACCGCATACTTTCAGAAGCTTTCTGCTGGAGACCTGGTCCATCTGCGCGTGGAGCCCTCAGTCCTATGCGGTCTCTACCATCCACGATATGTCGGAAAGACCGGCGTCGTTACTGGCAAAAGGGGAGAGTGCTATGAGATAGCAATACATGACCAGCATAAGGCAAAGACCCTCATCGTGCATCCTGTACATCTCAAGAAGGCATAACCATGGCAAATCCTACTATCATTGCTGAAGAGCCAATGAACCTATCCCAGCTCAGAGGAGAGGTAGATAAGATAAAGAAGCGGGATGACAAGCTCAATTTCCGCTCGCAGCGAACTGAAGAGTATCTGCAGTCCTATGAGTTCAAAAAGGGAAAAGAACTGTTTGATGAGTTGGTGAAGCTTGAGGTTCCCCGCCTTCGCGAGCAGCACATCCACAAGCTCATTGACATCCTGCCAAGGACAATAAAGGAAACTAAGGTTGTTTTGCAGGGGTATCCCATAACCATCAGCCAGGACAGCATGAAAAAGATTGCAATAGTGGTTGCTAAATATGTGTAGCACTGCTTGGTTCTACGTACAATTTTGCTCAGTAATTTACATCCCAGAAGATACCTGCGCCAGAATGCCCTCTGCTGTCAGCGAATCATAGCGCTGCAGCCTGGAGCCTCCGCAATAGGGGCATGATGGCCTAAAGTGCGGCTTGAGGGTGAACTTGTATCTGCATGAGGAGCAGATGACCTTGATTGCCTGCTCTTCAACATCTGCAGCTTTCTGCCTTAGCTCCTTTTTCTGCTTCTGTACTGGAGCAACGGTGCCAATCTTCTTTAAGCATTCGGCGCAGACTGTCCTTAACTCTGCGTTGTAGCGGATATTCTCTGATGATACCTGCTTCTTGCAGATGGAGCAGGTGTACTGTGGCTGCTCATAGTCGCTTGCCATGGTTCTCACCTTAAGCAATTTCTGAAAGGCACAAGAGCCAATCCCCCCATTATCTGGCGATGGCACCTTGCCGTTTCGTGAACACTCTATTCTTCAGTAGGCTTGTACTAATCGTAGCTGGTTTCTTATCTTCTACCGCCTCCGCAGTAGAAGAATTTCTCAATGGACACGTCGCCAGGCTTATAGTCGCCGTAGCGAGGCCTGTTCGGCGCTGCGTCGTGCTTGGCACTTACTTGCTGTACCTGTTGTGGCGGAATGGATAGCATTTGCTGCTCCTGCCTGGCTTGGCCCTGCTGCCTTGGCTGCAAGGAAATGCTCTGCCTGATTCCTGCAATATCCCCTTCAAGCCGTGCAACTGCCTTTTGCAGGGAAGCGACATCCTCAGCATTCTTCTTTCTCATGGTCTCAATCATGACCTCCATCTGCTTCTGGAAAAGGTAGGTATCTCCTCCCATAGCAGGGCTGGCAAATGCGCTGAGTGCCATTACTCTTCACCTCTCAATCATGGAAGTTCTGCCTGATGAACTCAACCATAGCAGTGTTGCCTGCAAGGCCATAGGCCATGAACGCCTTTGAGACGAGGCCGTCCTTGAAGCAGAAGTCTCCTGTCTGGTTAAGCTGTTCAGTATCATGCGCAAGCTCAAAAGCCTTCATTGCATAATCATATTCCTTCTCATCAAGGCATCGCCTGCCAAGCTCAAGCAACTTAACATTGTCCTTAATGGTGGAGAATATCTCAAAGGCATAGTCAAAGCGAAACTTGCTCACGCACTGGTTACCCACCTCAACAAGCTTCTCGGTATCTCCCAGAGTGATAAACGCCTTTACTGCCAGGTCAAGCTTCCCTTCTGCCAGGCACTTCTTGCCAAGCTCCAGCAGCTTGTCCTTGTTGTTGGAAAGCTTGTAGATTTCGATGCTGTTGTCCCACTGCATGAGGCGCAGGTAGTCTTCAGCGACCTCATCAAGCTTTTCCCTGCAGCCAGCAAGCACAAACGATTTGACAGCATCATTCAGGTTGCCTTTCCGTCGGTATTCCTCCCCAAGCGAGCTCAGGAGGCTTGCCTTAAGCTCCTGCGGGAACATCGAAAGGTTGAGGTTGTCAATGCCCTTGGTGATGAGTGAGGGTATTATCTTGGAGAACTTGTTGATGTCCTCCTGCTTCAAAAGGATCCTCTGGTTGCTCTCGACAATCTGGTTCACCATTTTCTTCATTATCTTTTCGTCCTGTTCCATGCTGCTCACCTCAGATGACCTCGATGCCAAGCTCGCGCTTCATCAGGCGCTTCTCAGCGCTGATGTGCTTTGATGCCGGCCCCTGGTCTTTCCCTACTATCCATGGCGAGTGCACGCCAGTGATGATAGTCATGACGACTATCTTTCCTTTCATGTGCTCTGAGACGCGTGCTCCCCATATGACGTTAGCACTCTCATCAAGCTTCTCAGTGACAAGGTCGCCAGCTCGTGCAACTTCCTCAAGAGTCATGTCAGGGCCTCCCTCGATGTGAATAAGCGCACCCTCTGCTCCGTCATAGGTGATGTCAAGCAGCGGGTTTGAGAGTGCTCCCTTGACTGCCTCTTCAACCCTGTTTGCGGTATCTGAAGCGCCAATGCCGATTGCTGCAACACCCCCGCTTCTCATGATGGCCTTGACGTCTGCAAAGTCAAGGTTGACAAGGCTTGGGACGGTGATGGTCTCAACAATGCCCCGTATCATGGTGGAGATAAGCTCGTTAGCGACGGCAAATGCCTGCTGCACGGGAAGGTTTCCTGCAATCTTGACCAGTTTGTTGTTGTCAATGACAATCACCGTATCACATACATTGCGCAATTGAGACAGGCCATATTCAGCCTTGTCAATTCGCGCCCTCTCAATCGAAAAGGGCATGGTGACCGTTCCGATGACTATTGCTCCCGAGTCCTTTGCTATCTGGCCAATGACTGGAGCTGCACCGGTTCCCGTGCCGCCGCCCATCCCTGCGCAGACGAATACCATGTCTGAGCCTTTCAACTGTGACTTGATCTCCTGCAATGCTTCCTGAGCTGACTCAGCGCCTTTAGCAGGCATTCCGCCGCAGCCTAGGCCTCGTGTAACGTTCCTTCCGATGAGGAACTTGTAGTCAGCATCGGTTATGTTGAGATGCTGGGTATCCGTGTTGCAGGCAACAATGCTTGCTCCCTTGATGCCCTTTTTATAGAGCCAACTGACCATATTGCTTCCTGCTCCACCGACGCCGATGACCTTCATGTTTGCCTGACCGATTACCAACTCAGGCTCGTCCTGCGTGACTGCCTGCCGTGTAAATGCTTCCATTGCTCTCTCCCTCGCTTTTTTGTTTTTAGCAGAAGTGTGCTTATGCCCATTTAATGGGCGGTTTACTGTAAGCATTCAACTATATAAATCTTATCATTTTGTATTCCAATATACAAATGTATATATTAAGGTACTCCCCGATGTTCAAGAATTGTTGAGTCCAGCAACCAATCCTGCCATAGAGGTATGGATGGATGTATGAAGAGAATTCTGCCATTCCTGTAGAGAATAGCAGCTTTATTTCATTAGTTGTTAGGATACTCATTAGTTGTTAGGATACATTTATTACAGCATCTATTCAGGAAGTTTGCTGTTTTCCTGCTCTTCTCCTGGCTTTCTAAGGGCGATGGAGAAATCGCTAAAGTGCGTTTCCTGCGCCAGGGCAATGCGCTGCTGGGAGGAGAGATGGAGTAAGGGGACAAAGGTGAAGATGCGGTCGTCTCTGCTTCCTGAGGGAGCAAGCTGTGAGAACATGAGCTTCTGCTTTCTCCTGACGCCGTAATACTCATTGACCGCCTTGTATGCCTGCCTGATGAGCGAGGTGATGTCACGCACATTGACAGGGATGTCAATAGGCTGCGCTGGCATGCTCTGCAATACCCTTCTTCGCTTGACCTCAAGTGCCTTCTCTAGCGCCCCCATGAGGTCATAGATGGATACTTTGCGCTTCCTTGGCTGGGGTGTCCTCGGAATGAGCTTAAGGTGCTCAGGCAATTCATCTCCTGTTTGATGGCCGTAGAGCTGCTCCTCCTCATCAAAGAGCGCCTCTTCTGAGGCATGAGGCTCATCCTCAAGCAATCTATCAAACTGCAGCATATCTTCTCCTACAAGCCGTGAGGATTTAATCCTGAGAAGAAGCGCAGCTGCAAACACCACTTTTCCTGAGATTGCCAGATCCATCTCCTGTGCCTGCCTGACGAACTCGATATAGCGCTTGGCAAGGATTGAAACGTCAACATCCCATGGGTCTATCTGGTTTGACCTGATGAGATCATGGATGATTGACTTCCATGTTATCTCCTCTTTGTCGAGGAGCATGCTGAATATCTTGTCTTCCACTGCAGGTCAGCCAGTAAGGAATGGATTATAAAAAGGTAATCAAAATGAAAAAAGTTGCCATGATCGTGATGCAGAATCAGTTAAGCTGAAGCCAAAAATCCCCAAAAATATTCCATGGGGAATAATATCGCTTTGCTTTTTGCCACAAAAAATTCCTATGATGACAATTTTTGCCAAAAATCCGGCTCAGATAAGATCATTCTGCATCACGTGCCATGATGGGGGGCTATGTGTAAGTGAGCATTCTTTCAATGTGTAGGTTGGTAGAAAAATGGTCTGGTCCTATCGCCCCGTCATAATATGCTCTGCAAATTGCGGTGAGATTATAGGCGCACCACTTCATCATGACCTCAGCTTCCTTCGTGGAGTCCAGTTTGCAGCGTATTTTGCTTCCAAACTTTTCTTTCTTTGCGTGGTTTGTTGATTCCGCGTTCTGCCTGACATTGTAATCATCCAGCTCTTGCTGGTTTTCATTGATCTGAGCGGTTACGGTCCTTTTCCATTCCCAACTACCTTTGGCATTGGTGATAGTATTGCTCTTGACCCTGAAATGCGCTTTTCCTCCTGCTTCAGCCACAGCATTACACCCGTCCCTTGTCAGGTAGGCCTTATCTCCACTCATATGCTCAATGGTAAACCCCTGCTCCCATATTTTTTGCACATGGGGACGGATAAATGTTGCATCTGCTTCTGAAGAGATATCCACAGCAACAGCAACATTGTACTTCGCCGTTGACGTTACATGCTCCTTGAGATGGTCTTTTTTCTTGATTGACCGCTTAATCCTCCAGTTATACCATGTTGAAGAGGTCACTAGGGATTCACAAGTCGAATCAATATTGAATCGGGTTTCAATATACCTCAAAGGCTCAGCGGCAAACTCGAGGATTTTGTTCTGGATGGTTTTGGTGTTCCTCTACATCATATAATTGTCGAGCGTCTTGAAGCAGGGAATCTGGCATCGCCATTGCATTGCCCAGAATATGAACCTGCATAGCCCTCTGGCTCTTCTCAGGCTCATGTTGAAGTATTCCTTGATTGCCAGGCACATATGGGCAATGAAGTATCGTTGGAAATTCCGCGTGTTCACGTTCAGGCCTGCATCCACCAAGGCATGGAAGACAACGTGGGGAAGCGCAGAGATAAAGAACAAGAATTCATTGTCCTGATGCTCGTTGTATGCTTGTTCATCCCGCACATATCTTGCCTTCTTTCTGTTGGCTTTTTTCTGTTGATTGCTTTTTTTGGCCTTGACATCACGCATGGCATATTGCATGAGGAGATCATCCACAGTACAAGCACACAACAGAAAGGAGACGTTTTCTGATGTTATGGTTTTCATGGAGCCGCTTAAAATGTAATGCCTAACTACTATTTATATTTTTCGCTTATTCATAGTATATAATACCGAAAGTATTATATATTAGTAATGTCCAAAAGTATTCTTGATGGTATTTTTGCGCACAAAACAAATCAAAAACAAAACCTACTACTATATTGTGGAAGCCTTTCGGGAGGCTGGGAAAATCAAGCAGAGAGTAGTCATGTATGTGGGCACCGTTGAAAATATGCTCAAAAAACTCCGCGTTGCTGAAGAAGTTCTGAAGAAGAGGCCTTAGTTACACATAGCCCAGGACATAGAAAGTTTTATATATCCTCGGGATGAGCCAAAAAGAGATGGTTATGTAAGAAATAGCGTTGCCTATCTCTGCGTTTGATGAATGGTATTTGTGTGATGAACTATGGGAAAGGAGGAACATACAGTCAATAACCTGACGTGGAAGATTGCAGGTCAGGCTGGAGATGGCATACTCAACGCCGGGCTCTCCATGTTCGCCAACACCTGCGCTAGAGGCGGGCTTTACGCATTCGCTACTGCCGAATATCCATCGCTCATCAGGGGGGGCCATAACCACCTTGACGTTCGGGTCTCAGACAAGCCGCTGCATTCTCATAGATACAATGTTGACCTTTTGGTTGCACTCAATCAAGAATCTATTGATAAGCACAAGGAAAAGATTGTCAGCGGGGGCGGGATCATTTATGACTATGACGCGCTGGGAGAGCAGAAGGAAGTTCAAAACGGCATCAACCTCTATCCTGTGCCCCTTTTAATCCTTGCAAAGGAGCATGGCGGCCCCATAATGAAGAACACCGTTGCCATCGGCGCAACCTATGCCCTTGTTGATTTTGATCTTGAGCTTCTCAACAACACCATCAGGAAGCTCTTCAAGAAAAAAGGAGATGGTGTCATCAATGGCAACATCGCGGCAGCAAAGGCAGGGTTTGATTTTATCAGGGAGAAATGGGGCAACCACTTCCCCTACACCCTGAAAGCGGGTGAGCACCACGGCTATGTTTTCATGTCAGGAAACGAGGCAATAGCTATTGGGGCAATCCAGGCTGGGTGCAAGATGATCTGTGCTTATCCCATGACTCCTGCCTCATCCATTATGGTTAGCCTTGCCAAGTTCGAAAACGAAGCAGGCATTGTGGTTAAGCAGACTGAGGATGAGGTTGCTGCAATGAACATGGCAATTGCAGCCAATTACGCAGGAGTGAGGACAATGACTGCGACAAGTGGCGGCGGCTTTGCGCTGATGGTTGAAGCCTTTGGGATGGCAGCGCAGATGGAATGCCCTCTGGTCATAGCTGAGGCACAGCGGCCTGGCCCTGGAACAGGCATGGCTACCCATACGGGCCAGGGAGACCTGCGCTTTGTGATGCACGCAGGAACCGATGAAGGCCCTAGGCTCGTCATTGCGCCAGGCGACATCACTCAGGCGTTCTTTCTTACAATCCAGGCATTTAACCTTGCTGAGAAATACCAAATGCCTGTCCTGATTCTTACTGATAAATATCTTGGAGAATCCTACAAGACCATCCCCTATTTTGACCTCTCGCTTGTCAATATCGAGAGGGGAGAGCTCATCAATGACCCTGACGGCCTCAAAGGCTCAGAGTATGTCAGGTACAAAGTGACAACATCAGGCATTTCTCCAAGGACAATCCCTGGAGTCAGGGGAGGCCGCCACGTCTGTACAAGCTACGAGCACGACGAGGAGGGCAACGAGCATGAAGGAGAGGAAAACAAGCTTATGATGTCCCAGAAGCGCTTTCGCAAGTTTGAGTTGCTCAAAAAGGAATTACCAAAACCTGAACTCATTGGAGCAAAGGATGCACAATTGACCATCATATCATGGGGTTCGACAAGGGATCCCATCCTTGAGGCCATGGATGAGTTAAATGGCCAGGGCATATCGGTAAACTATCTTCAGATTATTTACCCTAACCCACTGCATGAGGATGTAGTGGCAGAAGTCATAAAGAAAGCAAAAAAGGTCGTGCTCATTGAGAACAACCAGACTGGCCTGCTGGGCGGGGTCATCAAGGAGCATACGGGACTTGATGTTCACCATAAAATCCTCAAGTATGACGGAAGGCCGTTCTTCCCCTCAGAGATTGTGCAGGGCATTGCAAAGATAGCAAAGGGAACTGATGAGCGCATCCTCCATTTCAGCATGAACCGGCAGGTAGCCAATGAAAACATCGGGGTGAGGGGGTAGTATGGCAGATGTCAAGGAGTTAGCAACTAAGCACACCCCTACCTGGTGCCCTGGCTGCGGAGATTTCGGCATCCTAACGGCAGTGAAATTCGCCATAGCTGAAGTGGGGCTTGACCCTGACAATACCGTTATTGTCTCTGGCATTGGCTGCGGGTCAAAGCTGCCGCATTTTGTCAAAACTTATGGGTTTGAGTCATTGCATGGCAGGGCTCTTCCCTGCGCAACAGGCATCAAGCTTGCCAATAAAAATCTTAATGTGATTGTTATCACAGGTGATGGCGACGGCCTAGGGATAGGCGCCAACCATTTCATGCATACCATGCGAAGGAACTTCAACATCACCCACGTCATCCAGGACAACAGGATTTATGGCCTTACCAAAGGGCAGTATTCGCCAACAACTCCAAAAGGTAGAATCACCCCAACCTCGCCCCATGGAGCGCTTGAGGAGCCCGTCAACCCAGAGTCATGGGCAATTGTAGCCGGCGCTACCTATGTTGCACGGGGCTTTGCGCTTGACAATCTACAGTTAAGGAGGCTGATTGCTGACGGCATCAGGCATAAGGGATACGCCCTGATTGATGCCTTCCAGATGTGCCCTACCTACAACAAGGAAAACTCCATGCAATGGTACAAGGAGCACATCTACAAGCTTGAGGAGTCAGGGCACAATCCCAAAGACAAGATGGCAGCTCTGGCTAAGGCTCTTGAAGCAGGCGACAAGCTGGCAACGGGCTTATTCTATGTTGAAGAGGGAAAGCCTGTGTATGAAGAGCAGTTGCCTCAGATGAAGGAGAAGGCTCTGGTGCATCATGACATATCAAAGATTGACGTTAAGCCATTTCTTGAGCGGTATATGTGACCTAATAGCAGAAAACATTAATAAAATAATGGCATTCTCTCTGCTGCATGAAAAATGGTATTGACGGCATCGGCGTTGCTGCAGGAGCCATGGTCTTCAACGCAAAGGGCGAAGTCCTCACTGCCAAGCGAGGCCAGCAATGCAGAAACGAAAGGGGCAGGTGGGAATTCCCTGGCGGTGCCGTTGAATTTGGCGAGAGCTGCGAGCAGGCAATCATCCGAGAGACAAAAGAAGAACTTGACGTAACCATTGAGATCATCGGGTTCCTGTGCCTTGTTGACAACATCATCCCTGAGGAGAAGCAGCACTGGGTTTCGCCATCCTACGTTGCTAAGGCAGTCTCTGCCATGCCAAGGATTATGGAGCCTGACAAGATTACCGAGTGGAAGTGGGCAACGCTATCGGAACTTGACGAGAAGGCAATGACGCGGGCAAGCAGTGCCACGCTTAGCGCGTACAGGAAGAAGTATGGAAACGTTCCGCCAGGATTCTAATCTGCCTGATAGCCGCCTTCTACGCCTTTTAGGGCGACTGCTACGGCATCGTGGGCGTGCAGCGACTCTACGTGCCTCACCCTGATGAAATAGTCAGCGACGTCCTGCTGCCTCTCCAGCACTGCCTTGAGATTCCTTGACGCATCCTCGCAGAACATCATGTTCGCCGCGTTGAGGCGTGCGAACTCTTGTTCATCCTGGCGCTTGACCGCTGCCTGGACAGGCGTCTTAATGGCCTCCTCCAGAAGAGCAATGAGATCAGGGATAGCCATGACTGAATCAACTGCCGCATAGCGGACCTTCACGTCAGCAAAGCTTCGCTGGGAGTGGGGGATTGCAAGGATGGCTTCATCCGTTCCCAAGAACCGCAGGATGTCATCAAACGGGATGATATCGTTGTCTTCAAAACTTCTCCTGAAATGCTTCTGGATAAGCTGCCTTGATAGCGCGGCAGAGCATGGGCAGGCAGAAGAGTAAGTTATCTGGACATGCTGCTCGATTGCCACATGCTCAGCAGTGCCCTTTGCGATAATGGTTAGGGGATACTGGCGCCATCCTTTCTCTCCTGAGACAAGCGCCATCTTCTCCATAGGGAACGCAAAAGAAAGCCTGACAATGGCCTTGCTTGAGAGGCCTTTCTGGGATGTGACGAAAGAGGTGATGATGCTCCTGAGCAGCGCCGTGTCAAGGACGCGCTCAGTAAGAAGCCTTGTTGCAAGCAGGTAGAGCCTTGACATGTGGATGCCCTTTGCATCAGGGACGTCCAGGCTTACGAAGAAGTCTGCTGTTGCAGGGAGCATGATATGCTTTCCGTTTCCGTCAATAATCTTGAGTGGAACCTGCACGCCACTCATCCCCACGAGCTCAAGCGCTGCCGGATGTGCAACCGTTGCTGTTTTCCTAACGTCAGGAAGCGGCTGCTCCTGCTTGCAAGATGGTGTGCATGACATAGCCAGTGCATAATGGCTTGCCACTTATAAGCTTTACGTTACTCGATTTTAAGTAAATACTCCCTTTCCTAAGTTGCCCCTTCAATGCCCTTTGTTGTAGAGCAAAAAAAGTGAGCCCGCGAGGATTCGAACCCCGGTCCGCCGGTAGCCTCGGGACGTTCCACCGAAGCCGGCTGCACTATCCAGGCTATGCTACGGGCCCGTTGCCATGAAGCATTTGGATTCCCAAAGA
>Ga0208373_1000928_pt1 | contig 43590 bp, 38 predicted proteins | sample RifOxyC2_FD_184036 | JGI IMG/M metagenome (GOLD analysis project Ga0208373, IMG submission 184036) | Soil microbial communities from Rifle, Colorado - Rifle Oxygen_injection C2 (SPAdes) | ecosystem: Environmental > Terrestrial > Deep subsurface > Rock core/Sediment | place: Rifle, Colorado...
CACGAATCCAACACCGGAATCCGTGCCCGGAGGGCTCAAACAACCGGTTTCGGGGATGTCCGCCTGTTTGCCGCCAGCCGCATTTTCCTGCACAACGTTCCCCACCTGAAGGCGTTATGGATGTATCTGGGCGACAAGATGGCGCAGCTGCTGCTGCATTTCGGGGTCGATGATCTGGGCGGGACATACCATTATGAAAAGGTTGTCCATTCCGCCGGGGCAAAGACAGCCGATGTCGGCAGCGAGGCGAGCTTAAGGAAACTCATTGAAACTTCAGGGTTCATACCGGTCAGAGCGGCGGCGAACTATCAGACAAGGAAAAGCTGATGAAGCTCGGCTATATAAATTATTTGAACTGCTACCCGTTTTATTATCACATGTTTGAAATAGAACCACTTCCCGGCGTGGAGGTGGTTCCCGCTTATCCCAGCGAACTCAACCGGATGATGGCCCAAGGGAGGCTGGACATGAGCCCGATATCGGCCGCAATGTATCCGGAGCTGGAAGACCGGGTATTGCTGCTGCCTGATTTTTGCCTCAGCTCTGTCGGCTACGTGCACTCGGTTATCCTTTCGAGCAGCATGCCGATCGAGGATCTGGACAAAAAACGGGTCGGTCTGACAAGTGCCTCCAAGACGTCGATAATCCTCCTGAAAATTCTTTTTTCCCGGTATTACCGGATAGAGCCCCAGTATGTTCCGACAGCCCCCAACCCCTCGTTGAAGGACGCGGGCGTTGATGCGGCGCTGGTGATCGGCAATGAGGCGATGATGGGGGAAATGGCGCCCTACACGTACGATCTGGGTGATTTATGGCTGAGAAAAACCGGGCACCCCGTGGTCTTTGCCGTTTTTGCCGTTAATAAAGCGCTGATAGATAATTATTACGATGTCTTGGTATCAGTTGAGGACTCCTACAGAAAATCACTGGCTTTTCTCGAGGAGGAGCGCGAGACGGTGATAAAAAAGGCCGCGGAAAGGTACCCGTCGGTTCACTATGATATTGACGCCTACTACCGGGTATTGAAATACAACTTTACACCCTCTTTGCGGGAGGCCTTCTCCTTTTACCTGCAAAGTGCCGAAGAAATGGGGTTGCTGAAGAAAACAGCCGGGGAGGCGTTTTTACAGACAGGCTGAAGACTTAAGACTGAGGGCTGAGGGCTATTGGATGGCTGTTTGAGCAGTTGCGATTACTGTTCATTAATGGATTAGCATGAAGAAGCTGAAGGAAAAGATCTATGCGGGAGAGCGGCTCAGCGAGGAAGAGGCCTTGAGTCTTTTTGACTGGGATATCCTTGAACTGGGCATGGCGGCCGACTTCCGGACGCGGCAGGCGGCGCCGGGCGGCAAGGTGGGATTCATAATCGACCGGATCATAAATTTTACCAATATCTGCGAGGCGGAGTGTAACTTCTGCGCCTTCCACGCCCGCGCGGGGCAGATAGAGCCGTATGAGCTCACTATTGAGGGGATTCTGAAAAAGGTTGAAGAGCTGGTCGCAAGCGGAGGCACGCAGGTAATGCTGCAAGGAGGGCTGAACCCCCGCCATACATTGGAAGCGTACACCGCGATGGTGAGGGCGATCAAAAACCGTTTTCCGGGGGTGACGCTCCACTCCTTTTCTCCGGCGGAGCTTGTTCACATTGCCCGCTGCTCGGATGTTTCCGTTGATCATGTTATAGAAGTCCTGCAGGAGGCCGGTCTCGCTTCTGTTCCGGGGGCCTCCGATATACTGGTTGAACGGGTGCGCAAGCTGGTCAGCCCCCGCAAGATTTCGGTCCCGGAATGGGTGGCGGTGATGGAGTCCCTTTATCGTCACGGCCTGAAATCAAGCGCGACGATGACCTACGGGATGGGTGAAACCCTGCGGGAACGAATCGAGCATCTTGGCGTCATCCGGGGTCTGCAGGATCGTACCGGTATTGTCAGGGCCTTTATCCCCTGGTCTTTCTCACCCGCCCATACGCGGATGGAGGAGGTTTCCCCTTGTACAGGGATGGATTATCTCAAAATAGTCGCCATCGCCCGCATCTTTCTCGACAATGTTCGCTACATCCAGGCCGGCTGGCTGACCGAGGGGATGAAACTGGCGCAGATCGCGCTCACCATGGGGGCCAATGACATGGGAGGGGTGCTTACCGAAGAGGTGGTTGTCGGGGCGACGGGGGTCAATAACAAAACCAGTATGGACGAAATGATTGATGTCATAAGGGATGCCGGACGCATCCCCATCCAGAGGGATTCGGATTACCGGCAGATCAGGTCATTTGCATGAGCGAAACAATAGAACTTGAGATCGGCTTTTCGCCCTGTCCGAACGATACGTTTATCTTCGATGCGCTCGTAAATGGGCGAATAGATACAAAACCTTATCTATTTCACCCCCGGATCGCGGACGTGGAGGAGCTCAATATGCGGGCTTTTTCCGGAAGCTGGCAGGTTACAAAGCTCTCCTTTTATGCGTATCTGTTGTTGAAGGAGCGCTATCTGCTTCTGGATGCGGGGGCAGCCCTCGGCTCCTGGTCGCAGGGGCCTCGTTCAAGTCGCTTGAGGGGGCGCGCATCGCCGTTCCGGGACGCTACACGACCGCTTACCTGCTCTTGCAGCTCTGGATGGGGGGCGCGGGGAAGGAGGAGGTGGAGTTTGTGAGATTCGACGAGATATTGCCCGGCATCGCCGCCGGCCGGTTTGATGCGGGGCTGATCATTCATGAGGGGAGATTCGTCTATCAAAGATACAACTGCTCTCCATTGATCGACCTCGGAGAGTGGTGGGAGAAGGAGACGGGACTCCCGATTCCTCTGGGATGTATCGCCCTGCGTGCGGACATGTCTGACCACAAGGAGGCCATTGAAAACCTCATTCGCGATTCAGTCCTCCATGCGAAGAGGCACCCCGAAGCGGGAAGGGACTTTATAAAAGAACACGCCCAGGAGCTGGACGACAAGGTGACAGGCGAACATATCGCGCTGTATGTCAATGATTTTACGGTATCTCTCGATTCCGCGGGCAATGACGCGATATCCGTCCTGAAAGAGAGGGCAGAGCGCTGGAAGCTCCTTTAACAGGCCTGTTAATGGCGACAATGACCGAGGCTGCGCCCCTGATCAGGGGGCTCGCGCTTGCCGAAATAGAATGTCCGCCGTTTCGGGTATTCAAAGACTCAAGGATAGTGCTGGTAGTATCAGGAATAGGCAAGGCCAATGCTGCCATGGCCTGCGCCTGGCTGATTCAGGGTTTTCGTCCTTATCTGATCTGCAATATCGGCGCTGCCGGGGCTCTTGACCAGAAAACCAGATTGGGCGAGATATATCATATCAACCGGGTAATTGAGCCCGACCGTCCTGATCTCCAGACGGGTGTTTCTATGGAGCACCTCCCTGACGTTCTGGAAGGTTTTACGCTCGCGTCGCTGGCAACCCAGGATCGGCCGCTGCATACCCCGGAGGAGCGAAAAGAGGTTGCCGGAATGGCCGATCTCGTCGATATGGAGGGGGCCGCGGTTGTCCAGACGGCTCGTCGTTTCGGCCTGGGTTGTTTTCTGTTCAAATTTGTTTCCGACACCCCGGAGCATGCCCAGGGAAGCGCCATCATGGAAAACATCAAGCGGCTCCGCGATGTCCAGTTGCGTTTCTTCGAGTATCTGGTCTTGCCGGCACTGCCCAAGGCAAGCAGCCCGGGACTTGCCCAAGCAGCGGTTGCCAATAACAACAAGGGTTAATCAGCGATGAAAATCTTCTCCAAAGCCGTTGTTTATTTACGGATGATAAAATTCCCCCATACGATCTTCGCCCTGCCGTTCGCCCTTTCCGCGGTTGTCCTGGTGCAGGAGGTAAAGCCGCTCAATTTTGAAACCGTGCTTTGGATCATTGTCGCTATGGCGGCAGCCCGGTCGGCCGCGATGGGGTTCAACCGCATCGCCGACGCCGAACTGGACGCGCAGAATCCGAGAACCGCCGTCCGGGAGATCCCGCGGGGGACCATTTCCAAAAAGGAGGCCGCCTTCTTTACCTTTTTTTCCAGCCTTGTTTTCATCCTGGCTTCAGGGTCGCTTTCCCGGCTCTGTTTCTGGCTTTCCTTTCCGGTTCTGGCGTTTGCCTTCACCTATTCTTACACGAAAAGATTTACCTGGATTGCCCACCTTTTTCTGGGAGTTGCCATCGGCATCTCCCCGATGGCGGTCTGGGTGGCGGCAACCGGAGAAATGCCCGGGGCGATTTCGGTGTTGAGCCTGGCGCTTTCGACCTATATCGCCGGTTTTGATATTCTTTACGCCTGCCAGGATGTTGAATTTGATCGTGATCACGGTCTTTATTCCATTCCTGTTCATTTCGGCGTTAAAAAGGCGATGATCATCTCGGGGCTTCTGCATGTTGCCAGCGTATTGGCGCTGGCGGGGATGTACTGGCTGTTTCCGTTAAGCCCTATCTACATGATATTTATCGCCATTATTGGAGTGCTTTTTATCGCAGAGCACCGGCTGGTTAATCCCGACGACCTTTCCAAAATCGACATTGCCTTTTTCAATGTCAACAGTGTCATTTCGCTGCTCGTTCTGGCGGCGATATTTCTGGGGACCATATTATGAAAGCGGGGCAACGCGATGGGTTATAAAAATCTCGGCGAATTCATTGCCCGGCTTGAGAAAGAGAGGGAACTGCTCCGGATCAGGGATAAGGTTTCCGCCCTTTTGGAGATAACGGAGATAACCGACCGGATGTCGAAATCCCCGGGCGGCGGAAAGGCGCTTTTTTTTGAAAATGTTGAAGGTTCGGCGTTCCCGGTTGTCACGAACGCCTTCGGCAGTCATCGGCGGATAGAGCTGGCCTTTGATGCGACCCCGGACGGGCTTGCCGGAAGATTGGCCGGGATCATAAAGCAGGCGCCGCCCCGGTCAATGCTCGAAAAAATCGGGATGATTCCGAAGGCTCTGTCCTGGACGAAGTTTTTCCCCAAGACAACAAAGAGGAAGGCGCCGCCCTGTCAGGAGGTTGTTCTTACAGGGGATGAGATTGATCTCGCGAAGCTGCCGATTCTCCAATGCTGGCCCGGGGATGGGGGGCGATTCATCACCCTTCCCGTTGTCTTTACAAAGGGACTTGCCGACGGCAGACGGAATGTCGGGATGTACCGGATGCAGGTGTACGATAAAAAAACGACCGGGATGCACTGGCATATCCACAAGGATGGATCGCACCAATTTCTTGAATACAAGAAGGCTGGCCGCCGGATGGAGGTCGCCGTCGCCATCGGGACCGATCCCGCCGTCACCTACGCGGCGACGGCGCCGCTGCCGCGGGGCGTGGACGAAATGATGCTGGCCGGCTTTCTCCGGCAGGCGCCGGTTGTCATGGTAAAAGGGGTTACCGTCGCGATCGAGGTTCCCGCCGAGGCGGAGTTCATCCTCGAAGGGTATGTCGATCCGGAAGAGACGAGAATCGAAGGGCCGTTCGGCGATCATACGGGTTACTATTCCGCCGCTGATCTCTATCCGGTATTTCATCTGACGGCGGTAACCCACCGGAAAACCCCCGTTTACAGCGCGACGGTGGTGGGACGTCCCCCGATGGAGGATTGTTATCTTGCCTATACGACGGAGCGTCTTTTCCTGCCGCTGCTCCAGACGATCATGCCCGAAATAAAGGATTACCTGCTTCCCTGGGAGGGTGTTTTTCACAGCATTGCGGTTGTCGCCATTGAAAAGGAGTATCCGGGGCATGCCGCCAAGATCGCCAGCGGTTTGTGGGGAAGCGGGCAGATGAGTTTTGCCAAGGCTTTGGTCATAGTTGACGATCCGTCGCTTCTGCAGGACGGCCGGCGGCTCTTCGCGCATATTCTCAACACAATTGATTTTTCTACGGATGTAACTATTGCCAAGGGTATTCTCGACGTTCTCGACCACTCCGCGGATAACCCCCTTTGGGGAGCGAAGATCGCCCTCGATGCGACCGCCCGCATTGCCGGAGAAGGGGAGCGATTAGCAGAGAACCTCGATTATTCTCCTGTTCCACCGGAAAGCGACACGGAGCTGCTGCTGCGTCTTCAACAAAAAGAGAGCGGCTTTACCGGCTTGCGGATACTCTTTCCCTCTTGCAAAAGACGGCTCATAGCCACAACCATTGATAAGCAAAGGGGGCAATCTTCCCGCCCCTATCTCGATCTGCTCGCCCGGGAGTCCCGGCGCGGGGGAATATTTGTTCTCTACGACGCCGCGATAGACCTCGCGGACGATTCACTGCTGCTCTGGAAGGCGTTCAATAATGTTGACCCCGCGCGTGATATTGCGATTGCCGAAACGAAAATCACCATCGACGCAACAAGGAAGAATCACGCCGACGGCCATAAACGGCCGTGGCCGGATGATATCGAAATGACGCCGGAAATAAAAAGAAGGGTAGAGAAAATCCTGCAAAAGACCACGACAGGGTTCTGATTGGTGCCTATTATTATGAATGGCTCGACGTACGATATTTTACATGTTTTTCAGAACAAGTTCGGTCTTTTTTGTCATCTCGTCGTCAAAGGTGACAAACTCGCCATCGAACTCTTTGGTGGCAGTCTGAACGACGAGGGCGTCCATGCCCCGAAGCCTCGTTCGGACTGCCAAGTCAGCCGCCGCTTCGGCCGTTTTCTGATCCAGAACGATGAAAGAAGCATTGTCAATATTCAACAGTGTTTGCATTACATCCATAGCCAGTTTCTCCGATCCTGTTCTCCTTTTGATGGTGGTAACGACTTCCACGAAGACTGAATACGGCATGATGGCCACAGTATTGCCGGTCAGGACAGAGTTCCATATTTGTTACGCTTCCTGATGTCGAGGTTCTTTTTCGAGAAGGGAGGCAATGATGACGGAACTGTCGATGGTCAATTTCTTCATCAGGGCCTCTCCCTTTGCCCACGAATCTTATCCACGGCGGAAACATGATCCCATTTTTTACTGATCCTGTCCCCCAGAGACTGCCAGTGGTTAGTTTTTTCTGCTGTGGCCGCAACTTTTTGAATTTTATGAAGTATCATTTTTTTGATTTCGTTGATTTTATGAACCGCTGGGTTCTTGTCAATCTATTCTGAAAATAGCACCCCTATTCTACCCCAGATAATTTAAAGATCTACAGCATACAAAAACAGAGACGCTTTTAGGAGGCCCTCGAGAAGGTCTATGACGCCCTGAGCAAAAAGTATGGAACAAAGCACAAAGTGTTACGAGCGAGGTTATGGAGAAGATCGGCAGACTCAAGGAGCGGTTCAGGTGTGTTGCTTGCCGCTATGAGATCTGGAGATCAGCGTCGCGAAAGATGACAAGAAGAACCTGGCGACGGCTCTATTAATAAATTTTTTGAGATCATGAGCTTGGGTTAACCTCATTATAGAGCAGCTTTACCACTTATGTCACTGTCCAATTTTGCCAGACAAGCGCTCTAAACATTGGTGTCCATATTTTTCAACCTATCACGGTACTTAGGTAAGCTTATCTGGGTGCACAATATTTGGTTTAAAACCGCAATATATTATTGGAGGTTGTTCACTGCGTCACTGAAGAATATCTATGTGCCTAAAGTAACAGGCCTTTATGTTTACGGGGTTTTAGGCATATTATTTGCTTAAAAAATTGTTTGATAAGGGCTTTTTACAATAACGTTTGGGTCAAAGTTGCAGCTTGACTATTGACAGAGGGAGGGAAAGATGGACTTTGAATTGAGTCAGGAACAGAAGATGTTCAAAAACTTGGCACGGCGGTTTGCGGAGGAAGAAATCCTTCCGAGTTTGAAAGAGTATGAAAGAGAAGGGAAACTTCAGAGGGATAATATACGTAAACTTGGTCAGTTAGGATTGATAGGTTCCTATATACCTGAAGAGTATGGGGGGCTTAATCTTGATTATCTTACCTGTGCCGTTATATGGGAACAGTTGGCATGGGGAAGTTTTGCCCAGACTCTTGCCGCATGCGGTCCCTGCTCCTTCGGAGGAACGATGGTCGTCAAATATGGCTCTGAGGAACTGAAAAAGAAGTATCTGCCATCGGTGTGTCGGGGGGAAAAACTCATGGCAACATGCGGAGTCGAACCTAACGCGGGTAGCGATGTTGGGGCCACTGAGACTATTTCCGTACGTGATAATAATGAATGGGTGATTAACGGTAGCAAGACCTGGACTACTGACCTTGGCTATGCCGACTGGATGGTTATTCTTGCCCAGACGGACAAAAGCAAAGGGGTTAAAGGGTTGTCTAATTTCCTTATTGACCGCGATCAATCTTCCGGCATATCCCAGACCAGTCTCGAAGCTATAGGTGATCGCAGTGGGAACGTAGGGCAGGCCAGGTTCCGAGATACGCGAATACCATCGGGAAACTTAATTGGGGAGATAGGTAAGGGTATCAATAACACTTTGGACTGCATTACCGTTGCCCGTATATTCATCGCTGCTGGCGCGCTGGGAATAGCGCAGAGTTGTCTGGATGCCAGCATAAAATATGCGAAGGAACGGTACCAGTTTGGAAGACCGATTGGTCAGTTTCAACTTGTTCAGGAAGAAATTGCGCAGATGTCTGCAGAGATAGAGGCGTGTCGATGGCAGATTTATTACGCTGCCCATCTTCTTAGCAACAACATTCCGTGCGCAAGGGCAGTATCTACAGCGAAACTGCTCGCTAGCGAATTGGCCGTACGAGTATCTGCCAGAGCCGTTCACGTCCATGGCGCCTATGGCTGTAGTGATGACTACCCAGTAGCTCATCATTATCGCGATGCTGTTCTTACGTTAGTTTCTGCTGGCACCAATGGCATGCATAAATTAATAATAGGCCGTGAACTTTTAGGTATCAGTGCTTTTGTGTGAGTGTGAGGGTGAAAATTGGAACGACCTTTTGATGCCATAGTGGTTGGTGCTGGTCCGGCGGGTTCCGCATGTGCCTACAATCTTGCAAAGGAAGGACTGGAGGTACTCTTGGTTGAAAGAGGTAAATTCGCAGGCGCAAAGAATATGTGGGGCGGGGCTTTCTACGGTCCCGGCCTAAGCGAACTCTTGCCCGATTTTTATGAAGAGGCACCCTACGAAAGATATGTATCATCCCAAAGGATATCTGTCCTTTCGGAAAATTCTTCTTTGTCTGTTGAATTCAAAACAGAGAAGTTCTCACAACGGCCATACAACGGGATCATTCTTTTGCGTTCCAAGTTCGATCGGTGGCTGGCTGGTCGGGCAGAAAGAGCGGGGGCTATTCTGGCAAGCGGCCTTCAAGTGGACGGGCTGATTTGGAATGGCAACTGCGTGGCTGGAATAAAAGCGGGTGGGGACGAAATACGCTCTCATGTAGTAGTGGCTTGTGATGGCGTCAATTCTTCGCTGGCAAAGGAGGCTGGGCTTAGAGCCAAGCTTGAACCTCGAGAGGTTAAACAGAGCGTAAAAGAAGTCTTTCAATTCTCGCCTACGGAAATAGAGGAAAGGTTCAACTTAACGGGTAATGAGGGTCTTGCATGGGAGTTCTTCGGTTCCTTTACAAGAGGAATGCCGGGAGGCGCTTTCATCTACACAAATAAAGATAGCTTATCCATTGGCGTCGTCATCCAACTCAGTGCCCTTGTGGAGAAGAAGCAGATGATTTCGGAGGTACTTGATAGTTTTAAGAAACATAAAGCCGTAGCGCGATTGCTGGAAGGGGGCAAGCCTGTAGAATATTCAGCTCATCTGATACCTGTTCGGCCTCTAGGCAAAACACGCTTATACTCAAACGGGATCATTGTCACTGGTGATGCTGCTTCTTTTATCCTCGCAACCGGACTACTACTAGAGGGTGCAAACTTTGCATTGGCTTCAGGTGTAGCCGCCGCAAAGGCTGTGTTAAGGGCTAAAGAACGAAATGATTTCTCCGCAGAGTCCCTCAGTTTCTATGAGAAGTTCTTAACAGACGGTTTCGTGCTGAAAGATTTAAAGACGTTCCAACAGGTGGCGTCAATTTTAGAGAATGTCCGGCTTTACCAGGCCTATCCTCAGTTAGCGTGTGATTTTGCCGAAAGATTACTTACTAATGATGGAAAACCAAGAAAACATGCGTGGCGGTTTTTTACAGAATCGATGAGAGAAAAAGTATCAGCATACGACCTTATCCGGGATGTGCTTAAAGGAGGCCGCAGGCTATGAGTAAAACGAGAATCGAGGATAGACTGGCGGTAAATAAGTATGACGTGGATGACACTGTTCACATAACAATAGATGGTGATGTTTGCGCTCTTTGCAGTCATTACAACTGTACTTACGCTTGTCCTGCTGGCTGTTACAGGTATGCAGATGGCCGCTTGATATTTTCTTACGAAGGATGTCTGGAGTGTGGAAGCTGCCAGATTGTGTGCAATAGGAACGCTATTCGGTGGGTTCTGCCGCGAGCCGGCCTAGGTATTATGTATCAATTCGGTTAAAAAAGGGGAGGGAAAGCAGTGAATGTAATCGTTTGCATCAAAGAAGTGATGGATCCGGCCATCCCCAGTGTAAAGTTCACCATTGATACCACCATGAAATGTGTCGTCCTTCCTCAGGGTATCCCCCTGGTAATAAATCCTTACGATGCAAATGCAGTTGAGCTTGCCCTCAGGGTCAAGACTGCGAATGGAGGCAAGGTAACTATAGTAACCCTGCAAGCTGCTTATTCTGATGCGATCGTTAGGCATGCACTATCAATGGGTGCGGACGATGGTGTTGTTCTGTCTGATGCATCCTTCGAGGGCCTGGATAGTTTTGGTATAGCTTACGTTCTCGGTAAAGCCATAGAAAAGATCGGCAACTACGACTTGATCCTTTGCGGAAGGCAGGCCGTAGACTGGGATGAAGGTCTGGTAGGTTCGATCCTCGCTGAAAACTTGCAGGTTCCCTTGGTGACCATAGCAATGGACGTTACATGGGCGCAGGATAAGCTTCAGGTAAAACGGGTGACTATTGACGGGTATCAGATCTTCGAAACGACTGTGCCCGTGGTTCTCACGGTTAGCAATGAGGTTGGTCGGCCTCGCTTCCCGACCGGTTTTGGAGTCATTTCTGCTGCAAGAAAACAGCTTACGGTTTGGAAAGCTCAGGACTTAGGTGTAGATTTGCCAGGCATGGAAGCGGCCACATCGAAGGAATTGATCGACCTGTCCATCCATGAACATAAGCGGGTCTGTTCATTCCTGTCAGGAAAGAGCACCGAAGAGACGGCATTTAAACTGGCTGCCAAGCTGAGAGAGATTGAAGCGGTTTAGCGAAAACTGACAGCAGGAGGTTTGATATGCAGGAGTTCAAGGGTATTCTGATATGCGATAGCTTTACAAGCAATGCTATTCCTTTGTCTTTATTGGAGCTTCTTACTGTGGGACACCGATTGGCCGATGCAACAGGTGAGAAATTAGGGGTGTTTGTTCTCGGAGACAAGATAGATACTGCCGCCGAGAAGCTTTTCCGATACGGAGTCGATACCCTGTATGGAGCAAACAATGTTTCAACCAGCGAGTTTCATCCGGAACTTTACACTCAGGTGCTTGCAGAAGTGTGCCGCCAGGTTGCACCTTCGATCGTCCTTTTTCCTCATAACGATATCGGCAGGGACGTGGCACCCCGACTGGCTGCGCGGCTGAAAGCGAGGATTTGTATGGATTGCATTAGCTTTGCCATAGATCCCGACAGAAAGAACCTCGTCTTTTCAAAACCTGTATATGGCGGGCAGGCAATCGCTGCATGGGCGACTAAGGAAAATTGTCCGGTTATCGTAACAGTGAGAGCCCGGTCTATCCCTCCGGCAGAACCTTGGGAGGATAAACAACATAACGTGGTCCTTCTGGATATTGCGAACCAAACTCCTCTGAAGACAAAACTAATTGAGACGGTAAGAGAGGAGTTGAAAGGGATAAAAATGGAAGACGCAAAGATAATCATAGCTGGAGGTGGAGGGATTGGCAGCCAAGAGGGCTTCCAGTTGTTGACGGAACTGGCGGAAGTCCTTCAGGCGGCAGTGGGAGTCAGTAGAGCCCCGTGTGATGAAGGGTGGATGACCAAAAGTTTAGAGATCGGCCAGACTGGACATGTCGTGAGCCCCAAAGTTTATATAGCCATAGGTATTTCAGGGGCCTTACAACACATGGCGGGTTGTTCCGGTTCCAAATATATCATTGCGATCAATAAGGATCCCGAGGCCCATATATTTTCGGAAGCGGATGTGGGTATTGTTGGGGATTATCGCCAGATTTTACCTCCACTTATCTCGAACTGTAAAAAACTTTGGGGGCAATCACGTGGAGCCGGTTAAGAGTCGATTCAGGAAGGTTAAGCCAGGGGGTTTGGGACCTCGAAAGGCACAGGCTACGGGGATTTCTGAGAGGATTTTGCAGGGCGATGTTTCCGCGGCTGCTAAGTTGATGCGTGATATCGAGGAACAGTCCGACCACGTTCTGCCAGAGATCAAGAGACTATATCCACATACAGGAAAAGCATACGTAGTTGGTATAACCGGACCGCCCGGAGTTGGGAAAAGCACACTTGTAGATAAATTGTCGGGCTTGTTCTTGGCTCGAAAGCAAAAGGTAGGAGTAATTGCGATCGATCCTACCAGCCCCTTTTCAGGAGGTGCCGTATTAGGTGATCGCGTCCGAATGAAAACATCGAGCCGAAATTCAGGGATCTTCATAAAGAGCCTCGCAACCAGAGGAGGCTCCGGAGGACTTGCTAATGTCACTGAGGACATCATCCTTGTAATGGATGCCATGGGCAAGGAAGTAATCCTGGTCGAGACAGTCGGAATAGGGCAAGAAGGCACTGAAATCATGGACCTGGCGTCGACAGTCCTTCTCGTGCTGCCACCGCGAATGGGCGATCATGTGCAACATATGAAGAGCGGGATTATGGAGATCGCACACATATTCGTCATCAATAAGGCATCATCCAATCGGGTGGATGCTGAAAGTACAAGCAGAGAGCTTCGACAGACCATCGAATTAAGGAAGCACAAGGATGACAATCCACCACCGATTGTCGTGACGGATGCAGTGGACGGTTATGGTATGGAGCAACTCTTCCAAGAGATAGAGGGCCGAAGAAAGCGCAGCCTAAGCAGGCAAAACGACACCACTGCGGAGTATTCAAAGGTGAAACGCAGACTGATGAACATGATTCGCCGGCGCCTTCTTGATGTTTTTTTGGGTAAATACGAGAACGACATGATTTTCAAGGAAATTGTACGGGACGTCGTAGGCCGGCAGACCGATCTTCACACGGCTGCTAACGAAATGATGGCGAGGATGAAAGATCTTTTAGCAACAGGAGGAGAATGATGGATCTAAAATTTCTTATCTATGAAAAAATGGAAGGAATTGCACGTGTTCGGCTGAACAGACCCGAAGAACGAAATGCCCTTAATCTTCCCATTCGAGAAGAATTACGGGACGTTATTTTAGAAATAAAGCGCGATGATGAAGTGAAGGCTGTTATCCTTACAGGAGAAGGCAAGAGCTTTTGCGCGGGGGGTGACATTAGAACCATGGGGGGGCAAGAGGGGGTTGTCGCCGGGCGAGAGCGGGTACTAAAAATATGCAATATTTTCTATGAATTAGCTTATCTCGAGAAGCCTGTGATTGCGGGTGTGCAAGGGGCGGCTACTGGAGCCGGTCTGAGTCTTGTACTCTGCTGTGACATTGTACTGGCGACTGAGACAGCAAAGTTCGGCGCACCGTTCACGAGGATCGGGCTTGTTCCGGACACTGGAACAACCTATTTTCTGCCGAGGGTTGTCGGTTTGGCCAAAGCGCGAGAAATGATAATGACAGGAGAACTCATAGATGCACAAGAGGCATACCGGATCGGGTTGATTAGCAGGGCAGCCATCCCTGCGGGCCAACTTGAGAGCGAACTTATGGTATGGGCTCATAAACTGTCTGCCGGAGCGGTTAAGGGAATGGGCATTGCCAAAACGAATCTGTTAATGGGGTTAGATGTTGACCTGCGTTGTATCAACCTTCTTGAATCTTTTGGAAATGCCCTGCTGTTCAAGTCGGATGATCACAGGGAGGGAATGGAGGCTTTTCTGAACAGGCGTGAACCGCGATTTCAGGGCCGATAGGAGGTATAAGACATGCACAAGAAACCTGGATTGTCTGAAGAGGAATTATTGAAGAAAGCCAGAAAGAAGGAGTTTAAAACATACTCTGGCATCCCTATAAAGCGTGTATACAGGCAGGACGATATAAAGAATCTTGACTACGACAGGGATCTGGCAGACCCAGGAGAGTTTCCTTTCACGAGGGGGCTATACCCGAATATGTACCGATCGGTTCTGTGGCATATGCGACTCGGAACAGGATATGGTCTCCCCGAAGAAGCAAATAAGCGCTTCAAGTATCTCTATCAACAGGGTGGGCAGGCCGGTTACATACCAGGATATGCGGCAACTACTCAATTGTATGATGCCCCTACCAACTTCGGACTCGATTCCGATGATCCCCTCGCGTGGGGGGAGGTTGGCAAGGTCGGAGTGGCTATCGATACAATGGAGGATATGGAAATCCTCATGGACGGGTTTCCGCTGGGCAAGACTTTTAACAACATGGTTCTTTATGACTCAGGCGTAGCCGCCGTTCTTCTCGCGATGTATACGGCTGTTGCTGAAAAACAAAAGACCCCGCTGCACCTGCTTACAGGAAGCTGCCTGAATGAGCCCTTTCAAACCTTTGTCTGTCAGAAGTGCTCGATCTTTCCGTTGTTGCCTTCCCTTCGCCTCTGTTTGGATGTCGTTCAATTTACGCTTCGGAATATTCCTAAATGGAACCCGATTTCGGTTTATGGAAATGCCATACGCGAATCTGGAGGCAATGCCGTTCAGGAGATGGCCTTCGCTCTTGCAAACGCAATGGCCTACACCGAAGCAATATTGGCGCGGGGGTTCGATATCGATGATTTTGCACCCCGGATGACCTTTTATCACAATGTTAACAACGAACTTTTCGAGGAGGTAGCGAAGCTCAGGGCTGCGCGACGGATGTATGCCAGGATCATGAAAGAGCGGTTCAAGGCAAAGAAACCTGAGTCTATGTTCTGGCGTACCTTCTGCAAGACGAGCGGGGTGGCGTTGACTGCACAACAGCCCTATAACAACATTATCCGTTCTACCATGCACGCCCTCGCCGCCGTTCTGGGAGGAGCACAGGGGGTGTTTGTCGCTTCTTTTGACGAAGCGCTCTCAATCCCTACAGAAAAGGCCGCTACCATTGCGTCGCGGGTGAACCACATTCTGGCCGAGGAATCGGGTGTTATTGACACGGTAGACCCACTGGCAGGATCTTACTATGTGGAAAGCCTTACGAACGAGATAGAAAAAAGGGTGCTGCAGTATCTCGACGAGATAGAAAAAATGGGGAGTGGAAGGCAGTACGGTAGCCCAATGCTGACCGGCGTGATCAAGGGTATCCAGACAGGCTTTTTCGAGAATGACATATTTCAATCGAACTTCAAGAAAATGAAGGACATTGAATCGGGAAGGCGTATCATAGTCGGGGTAAACAAATACCAGATAGAGGAGGATATACCGGTAGAAGTAATGAAAGTGAACCTCAGCGTCCAGAAAAAGAAGATCGAACGGCTGAAAGCCTTCAAAAAACGGCGAGATCAAAAACGCGTGGACGCTGCCCTAAAAGAGGTGAAAAAGGTTGTCAGTAGTGATGATAACGTGATGCCGACTCTCATCGAGGCTGTAAAAAAGGATGCCACACTGGGCGAGATCATAGGGGTTATGAAAACTGTTCTCGGGGAATCATTGCACTGATTTTCTAATTGAGTGTCACGAAAGGGAGGTTTGGAAATGAAGAAGGAAAGGAAGATCAAGGTTCTGATCGCCAATCCCGGACTGGATGTACATGATGTTGGGGCGAGATACGTAACGCAGATACTTCGGGATGCCGGTATGGAGGTTATCTATCTCGGGATCCGGCAGACAGCCAAAGATATAGTGAATGCTGCCTTACAGGAATCAGTGGATGTGATCGGTTTAAGTATATTATCTGGTAAGCACGATACGTTTGTACCGGAAATCAAGCGGCTCTTGTCAAAGAATCAGGCTGAGGAAATAAGGATCGTGGTTGGCGGTATTATCCCACCGAACGATTTGGAATTCTTGAATAAACACGGAGTCCACGAAGTCTTTCCGCCGGGGGTGCCAGGCGACTATGTTGTGAAGAGAATACGCGAGATTGCGGGAAATGTTTCGGGAAAGCAATAAGCCAATTTTAACAGAGCTTGATTAGCGAGGGTATAAATTCATTATGAAAGGAGGTGGTCGTGGTGGACAAGTTGCCACTGACAGGCACAAGGGTGCTGGACCTTTCCAGATTGTTGCCCGGTCCCTATTGTACCATGTTACTGGCCGACCTTGGTGCCGATGTTGTCAAGGTGGAGGAACCAGGACGCGGTGATTACATGAGGGATCTAATACCCAGCATATTCCAAGCCGTCAATAGAAATAAGCGCAGTATTGTACTGGATTTCAAGCAGAGCGATACTCAGAATGTGGTGCAAAAACTGGCTGAGAGAACCGACATTTTTGTTGAGAGTTTCCGGCCGGGGGTAGCAGAAAGGCTTGGGCTCGGTTACTCTCGGATGAAAGAAATAAATCCGGGGATAATTTATTGCTCAATCTCCGGGTATGGGCAGCAGGGTCCCTATCGAGACAGACCGGGGCACGATATAAATTACCTTGGATTAGCGGGGGCATTGAGTGTTCCCGGCGAGATAAACAAAAAACCAGCCAGACCGGGCTTGCCGATTGCCGATCTTAGCTCCGGACTATTTGCTGCGTTGGCCATTTTGAGCGCCTTTATAGCGAAGGAGCGAAATGGAAAGGGACAATATATTGATGTTGCGATGATAGACATTCTGGTCTCGTGGATGAGCGTTCGGGCAGGGGACTTCCTGTTGGGTGGCCTGTTGCCGAAAAGGCCGACGGAAATGTCTCATCTGTCACCCTCGAACGCAGTCTTCTTAGCCAAGGACAAAAAAGGTATAAGCATCGGGGCATTAGAGGATGTTTTTTGGAAAAAGCTCTGTAAGGTACTCGAAATAGATCATCTCTTCCAAAATGACGATTTCTCTAGCAACATCAAAAGGGTGAAACAAAGCCGTAAAATTTACGCCATCCTCCGGAAGGCCTTTGCTCAAAAAGACAGAGCTGAATGGATCGGGCTTCTGGACCAAGCCGGAGTGCCGTGTGGCCCGGTATACTTTTATGACGAGACCTTTGAAGATCTTCATATCAGGAACCGTGAACTTTTCTTCGTCATGCCTTACCGGGGAAAGAAACTCAAACAGGTCAGGTTTCCGGCAATATTTTCCGATCTTAGGCCGAAGGTTTATTTGCCGCCTCCGGAAGTGGGAGAACATACGAAAGAGGTCTTGAGGGAAACCGGTTTTTCTTCCGCCAATATAAAGCGCCTTGGTGAACAGGGAGTGTTCGGTTTAGAGTCATTCGAATAAACTTACCTTTTGTATCAGGGGTTTCAGCCAAAAGCAGGAAAACCGGAAAAATGAGGAGGAAAAATGGCAATGGTTTTAGATGGTATACGTGTTGTCGATCTGTCGACATTCCAGGCAGCTCCCTTTTGTTGTCAGTTGCTAGCAGATTTCGGAGCGGATGTCATCCGCGTTGAACCCCCGGGCGGAGCCGTGGACCGCGAACTGGGCCCCTTCGCCCCGAGCGGCGAGAACATGGCTGTCGCAATGTATGGACGCAATAAGAGGGGGGTTACTCTTAACCTGAAGACGAGCAAAGGTAAAGATATCTTCTGGCAACTCATAAAGGAATCAGATGTGCTTGTGACTAATATGACCCCGACCGCGGTGAAAGACCTCGGCCTTACTTATGAGATAGCTCGGGAGGTGAATCCTCGTCTTATATATGCTTCTGTTACGACATTTGGTCAGTATGGTCCCTATTTCGAAAGGCCCGGATTTGACACCCTTGCTCAGGCAATTTCCGGTCATATGTATATTACGGGATTCCCCGACACCCCCCCCACAAAATCGGGAGCATCTTTCGCCGACTATGGGTCAGGTCTTTACGGTGCGATAGGTATCCTCCTCGCGCTTCATCATCGACACACCACAGGTAAGGGACAACAGATCGATGTGGCAATTCTCGATGCGTGTGTTTCTTTCATGGAATCAGTCTATGCCCAATATATGGTTATGAACGAGATACAACCGAGACTCGGAAACCAGCGGCCATTCAGCTCTCCCACCGATTCCTACAGGTGCAAAGACGGGTATGTCTATGTAACGATCACCTTCGACAAAATGTGGAAACGCTTCACAAGGCTGATCGGGCGCGAAAACTTGGCGAAAGATCCACGATTTAGAAACAGCGAACTTCGTCGTCGTAACAGGGATTACATGAATAGTATTGCCAAGGGCTGGCTGGCAGACAAGACGCGGGATGAGGCAGTGAGGGCCCTTGTAGAAGCAGGGATTCCGGCGGCACCAGTTAACACGGTGACTGAAGCAGTGGCAGATCCTCAGATTTTGGCCCGGGAGATGATTGTGAACGTCGACCACCCACAAATAGGCCCGGTGCCTTTGGCAGGTATCGTCATAAAACTGCCAGAAAACCCGGGAACCATAAGAACCGCTGTGCCGGCGGCCGGTCAGCACAACCGGGAGGTTTTTATAGAACTCCTTGATTACACCGAAACCCAACTTGCTGACTTGAAGAAAGCGGGGGTTGTTTGAATAGCAGCTGTTAGGCTTGGACCTTTAATCGTACCTGACAGATCAAAAAAATAATATGGAGGTAAATATGAATGAACAATGGCGGTTCTTAAACCTCGGATACGTAGATCCCGTTGCGTACTGGACATATCCACAAGCGGTGATGATGGCCAAAAGCCAAAAAAAGGTAATTAACTCGGTCGTTTTTTCGATTCCTTCACGAACGACTGTCAATATCGGCTATTATCAGGATGTTGAAAAGGAGGTAAACCTCAGCAGATGCCAGGATACGGGCGTGGAGGTTGTGCGGCGATATGGTTTCGGCGGCGGAGCTATCCTGTATGATAACGACTCTCGCCTGTTTCACATTGTCGTGGATAGGGAATCGTTTCCCACAGATTACGCCGACCTGATGACCTACGCAAGTGGAGGCCTATTGGAGTCTGTTCGAAACCTAGGACTCGACGCGTCTTTTGTGCCGATCAATGACGTCATCATGGCATCTGGAAAAAAGATAGGTATGTGCTCAAGCTTCAGAACAGATTTCCAGAATGTGACCTATGTCACTATTTCGCTCCACCGAAATGTGAACATAGATCTGGCTATGGAGCTGGTGACCCCACCGGCGGAAAAGTTTAAGGACAAAAGTGCAAAAACAGTGGCAGAGAGAATCACAACCATAGGGAAAGAGTTGAACCGTGATATAACATCGAATGAACTGATTGAGGCGGTAAGGAAAGGATTCGAAAAGGCATACGGCATCAATCTTCGGGATGGTGAGTTGACGGAGGAAGAGAGGGCATACTACGATGGAGCTCTGCAAGAAAATGGTAGGCTTGGATTCCTCTACAAGTATTCCGAAAAAGAAAAGTTTGGTAATGACGATCTGGAACTGGTCAAGAAAGGAATATTGCGCCGCTCTGAATTTATCTATAAAGGGAAGAAACTGATAAGGGTAACACTGCTGTCGGATGGAGAATCGATAAAAAATATCATGATCTCCGGCGATTACTATGCTTATCCATGGAACATTACTGACCAGCTCGAATCGGCGCTGAAGGGGTGCATGATGGACGAGCAGCTCATTCGAGACAAAGTAGTTGCCACTTTTACCAGCGCGAATGGAGAGGTTGCGCTGATTTCTCCTGATGAATTTACCGGGACCATCATGGGGGCAGTCAATAAGATTCAGAGTTGAACTGAAAGCCTGGTCTTATTCGATTTCCGGAAAGGGCAACGAAACCGATGGCCAGAAGCAAGATAGAACGAGGGAGAGTCCCCACAGGAGGTGGACAAATGAACAATGATTTAGTGGCGAAGTTAAGAAAGCAGTTGACACGGGTCACGAAACTTGACTTTTACAGAGACAAATACAGGAAGGCTGGGATTGACCACAGGGATTTGAAAACAATGGATGACTTCAGGCAGATCCCCTATACAGATTCAAAGGACATCGAAAGAGACATGTTTGAGACCCATCCTCCCTTCGGGAGTCTCTTTCCAAAACAAACGACAAGAATGAATTTCACACCCTCCGGAAAGGGTCTGATGCTCGTACCCAATACGGCGAACGATATCAGGCGAATGAACGAGGCGAATGCCAGTACCTACGGATTGGCAGGATTGGAGGCGAAAGACACGCTATTGTTAACATTCAGCCACCACTTGTTCGCCGCAGGCTCACAAATTCAGGGGGCATGTGAGAGGCTGGGCGCAAAGGTGATCAGTACCGGTCCTGGAGAAACTGAAAGAACTCTAGATATCATAAACAGGTTCCGGGTCAACGCCCTCTATACAAATCCGAGTTTTGCCATAAAATTGGCCGGGATGGGTATGCGTGGTATCAAGGTCCTGTTTGGTGGGGGCGAACCCTTCTCTTCGGTGCAGGGATATAAGCAGAAGGTGAGGAGTGCTGTCGGGAGCGAAACGATACTGATCGACACCTATGCCCTTTCCCACAGCATGCCGACGGCCCGCGAATGCAGATACGAAACAGGACTTCATGTAGTCAATGAACTGGTCTATCTGGAGATCATTGATCCGGAGACCGGTCGGGTTCTGCAGGACGGAGAGCGTGGAGAAATAGTCATTACCCATTTGCACAAGGAAGCCATGCCTCTGTACAGGTATCGCACAGGGGATATCTCTATGTTGAAGCACATCAAGTGTCTGTGTGGCTGTGAAGAAACATTGCCGCTCGGTGTCTTTGGGAGGGTTGACAATATGGTCAAGGTGAAGGGGGTCAAAGTGTATCCTTCCCAAATATCGCTTGTCCTGAGGACCTATCCTGAACTATCGGAGAAGCCCTACCGACTCAAGATATCAAACAAGGAATCAGGTGGAGAACTCTTGGCTCTGGAAATCAAGGCTGAAGCTTCGAAATCGGCGGACCTTCTGAGAAGACACTTGAAAGAAATTCTCCTGATTAACGTTGACGAGCTGCGATTTGTAAAAGAAATGCCGGAAGGTCCTTTGATAGAAGATTGCAGGTGGGGTTAATCATCTCTAAGAGGTTTGTCAGCTATTTTGAGCCGACCGCCAATATATAAACCACAGAGAGAGCGCTTCCCTAGCCCGATGACAAGGAGGGATAGATGGATTTTATAGTCCCGGAAGAGGTCGAAAACATAAGAAAGATGGTGCGCAGATTTGTAGAATCCGAGATAGACCCGATTTCTCTGGAGATAGATAAAAATGGGTGCATACCGGGCGTTATAATCGAAAAAATGAGGGGATTAGGATTTTTCGGGTTATTGATTCCGCAGGAATACGGGGGGCTCGGCCTTTCGATGTTGGAACAGTGTCTGTTTTACGAAGAGCTGGCGAGAACCAACGCCTGCATTCGCACTTTTATCGGGTCAAACAATGGCCCTGGTGTGGAGTGTATCATCAAGCACGGCACAGAGGAACAGAAAAAGAAGTATCTTCCTCTGCTGGCACGTGGTGAAAAGATTGCAGCCTTTGCGGTCAGCGAGGCAGATACGGGATCTGATGTAAGTGCCATTAGAACTACTGCGGAAAGAAATGGCGACAACTTTGTGCTGCGCGGAACGAAATGCTTTGTGACGATGGGGGATGTTGCAAACCTCTTGGTGGTGCTTGCCTATACAGACAAAAATGCCGGGCTTCGAAACGGAATGACAGCATTCATTGTTGAAAAGAATTTTCCCGGGTGTGCGGTCGGCACAATAGATGAAAAAATGGGACTGCGTGGCTCAAATACGTGTGAAATAGTACTCGAAGACTGTGTGGTGCCCGCGGCTAACGTCATAGGCGATGTTGGGAGTGGCTTCAAAATCGCCATGCGTGGCATCGATGCGGGGCGCCTCTCCATCGCCGCTGTCGCCGTTGGTTCTGCATCGAAGCTGATGGAGCTTTCAATCGAGTACGCCAAGCGGCGCGAGGTATTCGGGGCACCCATCTCCCGATACCAGGCAATACAGTTCAAACTGGCCGATATGGCAACCGATATCTTCGCCGCGCAGAATATGCTGTATCACGCCGCTTGGCTCATGGACCAAGGGCAACTGGCGATAAAAGAATCGGCCATGACAAAGGTGTTTGCTACCGAAATGGCAAACCGTGTTGCCTATGAAGCCCTCCAAATTCATGGCGGTATGGGCTACATGAAGGAGCTGGGCATAGAGCGAATGTGTCGGGATGTGAGAGTCCTTACCATTTACGAGGGAACGTCTGAAATACAGAGATTAACCATAGCCCAGAAACTGCTGAAATGAGGTGGCCTATACTTACGCTTGGGAGTGTGCTGATTTAGTGATCACGCCTTCGAGGTCTTGCGTATTCCGAGTTTTTGTATGCGAAATGCTAAGGTGGAGGGATTGACATCGAGTAACTCGGCCGCGCCTCCTATCCCACGAATCTTCCAGTTTGTTTTCTGAAGAGCCCATATGATGTGACGTCGTTCTATCTCTTTTAGAGTTACGTCGTTCTTTTGGTGATCGATCTCCGGATGGTTAACTCTAAGATCCGGAATAATCAGGTATCTTTCAGAGCTCAAAATCATTCCTCTCTCGATAACGTTCTCAAGCTCACGCACGTTTCCCGGCCACTGATAGTCCAACAGTTTCTGCATGTCTTTGTCTCTTACTTCAAAAATTGGTTTCTTTAGTTTAGGCGCATAGAGTTTCACGAAAAAGTCTACGAGGACAGGAATGTCCTCTGTTCTTTCGCGAAGAGGGGGAACGTAGATCGGAAAAACATTTAAACGATAGAATAAATCGGATCTGAACTTGTTCTCCTGGACTTTTCGTTCGAGATCTACGTTGGTGGCTGTTATAAGCCGAAAGCTGGAACTAAGCGTTTCGTTTCCCCCCACACGTTCGAATTCTTTCGTCTGCAGCACACGAAGCAACATCACCTGCACGTCGGCAGGCAACTCACCGATTTCATCCAGAAAAAGCGTCCCTCCATCGGCCAATTCGAATCGCCCTATTCGGCGGTGGTCTGCACCGGTAAAAGCTCCTTTTTCATGTCCGAAGAGCTCACTTGAAATTAGAGATACAGGAAGCGCACTACAGTGCACACTAATAAATGGTTTGCTTCTGCGACTGCTCTCATCGTGAATAGATCTGGCGACCAACTCCTTTCCTACCCCTGTTTCTCCCAGAATGAGTACCGTTGTGTCATTATCGGCGACTTGGCGGATCTGTGATGCTGTCCGTTTCATGGTTACATCTATTCCTGGCGTTCGATGTAAGCGGATGTCCTGAAACTGTTTTTGCTCCAGATATTCTTTCTCTTCGCTTAGTTTTTGGTTCAAACGTTTGATTTCATCGTAGGCACGTGCATTGTCGAGGATGAAAGCGGCCAGCGCCGCAAAGTGTCCCAATAGTTTCAAATCTTCGCTTTTAAATGCTTTTCGTAAAAATCGATTATCGTGATATAAGACGCCTACAACCTTATTTCTTAAAACCATTGGAACGCAGATACAGGACTGGATGTCTTTTGCGATGGGAGAACGTTGGATGTGACCTTTGCCCTCGTGGGCTACCCTCTTGATCAGTTGGAGCGACTTTTGAAACTTTAGATCATCAACATCAGTGGCCGTGAGGTTTTTGGAAACTCTGAGCGTGATGCTATGTGAATTATTTGATTCAACCAGAAAGATTGCGCCCCTTTCTGCCCCCGTGATTTTGTTTGAGGCTGAAATGATTCGCTGTGCAACATCCTTATTGTCCCTTGCCGTGATTATGCTTTGACTAAGCATAAGCACCTCTTCGAGGATGTTTTCTTGGGAAACGGACTTTCGCAAGAGAATCCTCAAATCGTCAGGGAAGAGATCAGTGCCGAATGGTAAGAGTGTCTTATATGCCTCTTCCGCAGCCTTTCTGGCTCTATCCACATTCCCGTCGTACTGAAATTGACGGGTTAGCTCCATCTGTGTCGTGGCTAATTCAATCCGGTATCCAGATTCTGCCAGAAAACCTTTAGATTGATTCAGCAGTTCGATAATGGTCTTACTGTCCGCTCCTTCATCCCGGCTAAGCAAAGCCTGATACCTGAAAGCAATCCCTTTTAAAAAAATATTGTTGCCTTTGATGATCCTATCGACCTCTTTAGTCAAATCAAGTCCATCTATCGGTGGCAGCCGTTTTTGTTTTGCTGCCCAGCATAGTTCCATCCAGTATGAGTAAGGACGAACGGTTACATTGACGACCCGGCTGTATCGAAGGTGCTCCTGAATGTAGTGTACGCACTTTTCATGATCTCCAAGCAGGAAGTAAACGAAGGCAAGTACCACGAGAGCCCGAATTGTTGCCCACGATGGCTCGACGTTTGTCTCATTTAAGGTGTATGTGAGGTACCGTTGGGCATCGTCGAGACGCCGGATATCAACCATTGTGGCTCCCAGCGTATAGCTTGCATGGGCCGCAAGAACAGAGTCTCCCAGATCCTGGCAGTGCTGCTGAATTGCATTCATCATTCCGATTCCCTCTGCCACGCGACCATTGAGCGCATAGCAGCGGCCTACCATAATCGCCGCAAGAAGGGAAAAACTGCCTAATGGGTATTTTTCAACATTGGGCACGAAGTTTTCATATCTTCTAACGACCTCCTCAAAGCGACCCTGCCAAAAGAGGAAAAATGTTGCGAAGAGATTTGCGGAACGGAGAATCTTGGGATCATCCAGTTCCTTCGCGATGGACCAGCCTCGCTCAAAATGTTTCAACGCATCATGGTAATTGGAGCGAAGCCACTCGTTCTTGGCTTTTTGCATTTCGGCTGATGTCTGGAGGTCTTTTCTGTTCCACTTGTACACCCTTGCAGTTGCTTCCTCCAAGAAAAAGAGTACCTGATCAGTATCGTGACGGGCCGTTGAGATTTTTGAATACTTGATAGCGGTTTCTGCAAACAGGCAATCGGCTTCTTGGTCTCCGAGCTCCATCAGATCCTTAAGAACCTTCCTATAGCAGAGCAATGCCTCAACTGAGCGGTAGGCTTTGACGTATCGATCCGCAGCGGAAATGAGCCATCGGCTTCTCTCTATATCGTTATCGGACTGTAGCAGATATTTCGATATGATAAAATGTTTGTTGTCATCGTCATAAAGTTCTCGTTTCAAAATGCCTATTATCTTATCATACAGCTTTTGTTTTTCCTCGGGATCCAACATTTCGATGAGTTGCTCTCGTTTGTGCAGGTCGATAAAACGAAAAGTACTTGGTCCTTTTTTGATGATCCACGCCTTTTCAGTCGCCGACTCAAGTCCCGATAGGACCATGGATGCCCTTAACTCAAGTAACTCGACTAACCAGTCCACGGAAAAATCGGCTTCAAAAGCTGCCGCTACGATTAGGATATTGTCACGTTCTTGTGCAGTCAAAAGACCCCCATATTACTTCTACATGCTCTCATTTGCTATTTCTTTATTGTCTATCAAAACCACGGACATCGTCAGTGGGATGTGGGGGCGAAGGCCCCACACCTTCAATGACCCAACATCGTTGGTGAACAAGGTTTAAAAAGAGTCGTTTCAATCCTTGTCATGCAAGGCAAAGGACATTGCCCGAAGTCTTGCCGCTTTTAAAAGCCACAGACAAAACCAGCGGTTATTTATTTTACCACTGAAAGAATCATTGTTGTCAAGAAAATAGTTTAAATATTTTTAAAACTATTGACTGGAGCGTAGGGTTTTCTTTCCGAAAAAATCGCGGAAAGGTACAGGCATATTTTTTGCTTGGTATTTGGATAAAATATTCACATATGCGGAGGATACGATGAGCATATTATTTGAACCGATAACGATCAAAAGTGTGCAGATCAGAAACCACTTCGTTAGGTCTGCGACATACGACGGCTGTGCAGATGCAAAGGGTTTTGTCACTCAAAATCAGATAGATTTCTATTCGAGGCTTTCAGCAGGGGGTGTAGGCCTTATCGTCACCGGTATTACCGGCGTCCTTGAGTCGGGGAAATTAATGAGGTTTCAAAATTCACTTACGGACGACAGATTTATAGATGGGATGAAAAGACTTACCGGGGCAGTACATTCGGAAGGGGGGAAGATCGCGGCGCAATTATGCCATGCGGGCAGGGAAGCTCGACATTTGCCGGCGCAAGACTCGCTGCCTGTTGCACCAAGTCTTATTAAGGGCGACTCCTACTTCAGCGGCAAATGCCGGGCTATTGAAACGGCTGAAATCTGGGAGATCATTTCTGCCTTTGGTGATGCGGCGAAGAGGGCCAGGGAAGCGGATTTCGATGCGGTGCAAATTCATGGAGCCCACGCTTATCTTTTAAGCCAATTCCTGTCGCCTTTTACAAATCGGCGTTCTGATGGGTGGGGCGGGAGCCTATCAAATCGCCTCCGGATCCACAAGGAAATATACAGGAATATAAGAAAGAAGGTCGGTGAGGATTATCCGATAATGATAAAGATCGGGGTTGTGGATTGTGTGCAGGATGGCCTGAGTCCCACCGAAGGCCAGGCCGCGGCCCAGTGTCTCGGAGAAATAGGCTATGATGCACTGGAGATCAGCCAGGGACTCCGGGGCCAAGGTTATGAGCAGTCCGAATTTCGTCCCAATGTGGTCACGATCGCCCAGGAAGCTTATTTTCGCGAATATTCCAGGGATGTTAAAGCAAAGATAAAGGTTCCGGTGATACTGGTTGGAGGACTGAGAAGCTTCGATTTGATGGAAGAAATTGTGACGCTGGGAGATGCGGATTTCGTATCGCTGAGCCGTCCGCTTATAAAGGAGCCGAACCTCATCAGGGAATGGGAGGGGGGGGCTCGCCGCCGCTCCCAATGCATTTCGTGCAACAGGTGTTTCAAAATGTTGAGATTGGGAAGACCAGTAAGCTGCGCTTTCGCAGCAGGCTTGTTGTCAGAATGACAACCGTATTCTGTGCTGGTTGCACAACATTTTGTCTTTCACCATCAAGGGGATCTGCTGCAAGCATTAATACCGCCGGTTTAAATCAATAAATGTTGTATATTCATTATCTTACGGCCATATAGTTTGTTTTTAATATTTACGTTTACTGGCATATTTGTTGCTTGTTTACAACTAAACAAACAGATTTTTTACTGCCAAGGAATCATCTTTCATGAAGGAGACGACCGCATGGGGAGAGAAAAACTTTTTTCAAAAATAAGGATAGGGCAACTTGAGCTTGCAAACCGGATCATAATGGCTCCCATGGCAATCCACCTTGCTTCGATGGTGGGGGAACTGACTGAGCAGACAACCGCCTTCTTCTTAGAGAGAGCAAAAGGTGGTGTGGGCCTGATAATGATGGGGGCCACTGGCTGGGCTCGGATAGATGCAGCCCATCCTCTTGTGCCCCTCGACGAGATAGAACTTTACAAAGTTACCTGTATAGACCGATACAAGAGACTCGTTGAGACACTGAAGGCGGAGGGGGCTACTGTGGGCATACAGCTTAACCACAGGGGAAGACAAGCGACGCGAAGCCCCTTCAATTACAAGCCTGTTGCACCATCTGCCATACCCTGGTCACCGAAAGTTGAAGTTCCTCAAGCCCTAACCCTCATTGAAATCAACAATCTCATTGAAAGATATGGAAGGGCGGCGCTTACGGCACAGCAGATTGGTTTTGACGTTGTAGAGATTCACGCAGGACACGGGTACCTGATCAGCAATTTTCTCTCTCCCGACAGCAATAGGCGGGATGACGAATATGGGGGAAGCATTGAGGGAAGAAGCAAGTTCCTCCTTCAGGTTGTTGAACACATTCGGCAGACCGTTGGTCCTGAGTTTCCTGTGAGTGTGAGGTTAAATGGAGCGGATTTCAGACCTGGGGGGTTTTCTATTGAAGAGAGTTGCGTTGTCTCGCAGCTATTGGAGAAGGCCGGAATCGATCTCTTGAGCATCTCGGCTGGTGTTTATGGGTCCTATCCGCTTACAATTCCCTCTTTTTATACGAAAACAGCATGCTTTGCAGACCTGAGCGCCGCTATTCGGCAAAAGGTGAATATCCCGATAGCAGTGGCTGGTCGCATTCCTAATGCAGCTACTGCCGAGGATTTACTAACTGCGGGGAAAACCGATCTGATAGCTTTCGGTCGGGCATTATTGGCCGATCCCTATTTGCCCCGCAAAGCAAGAGAAGACAGAGAGGCGGATACCCGACCGTGCATCTCCTGCAATTATTGCATAGATACATACTGGGGCGGAAAGAATGTGTGTACCACGAATCCCGCCATGGGTAGAGAGCGTGAATTGAATCCTTTGCCAGCCAAGAGCCGAAAGAATGTCTGGATTATAGGCGCAGGCATTGCTGGAATGGAGATCGCATGGAGGGCGAGTCTTCGCGGGCACGCTGTTTCGCTCTTCGAGAAAGAGGATCGTCCTGGAGGACAATGGATATTAGCATCAAAACCCCCAGGTAAGGAACATTATCGTTTGCTCATTGATTATTTATGGAAGAAGGCGGCAGAAAACAACGTGAAGATTTATCTCAACAACGAGGTTAAAGCAGAGGATATTGTACGAGAAGCACCGGATATTGTTGTTTTGGCCACCGGCGCTATACAGAACGGCGAAGGAATTAAGGGAATTGCCGCGCATGATGTTGTTCGCGCATGGGATGTATTGAACGGCAATTTACCGTCCGGTACTGATTGCCTGGTTATTGGGGGTGGTGCGGTAGGACTGGAAGTAGCGCATCTTCTTGCGGTACAGGGAAAACAAGTAACCGTGGCGGAGATGAAGGATCGTGTAGGGACGGATATGGGAGATACGCTAAGGTGGAGTCTGTTGCGGATTTTGAAAGAACTCGGTGTCAAGATTGCCACTTATGTGGAGATAATGGCTGGCGATGGAGATTATCTGTATGTCCGGGAAAAGGGGCTTGAAAATAAATGGAGGAAATTTGATGTGTATGTTCTGGCAATAGGTAGCCATGCGAACAACCAATTGGCCGGGAATCTGAATGGCTTTAAGGGCAAGGTCTATTTAATTGGTGATGCACACCAATGCCAGAAAGGCGCGGATGCGTTGCGGGAAGCCGCCGAAATCGGCAACGAGATATAAGGTCCCACCAGAATGACCTCTGAATTCGGAGTCTATTTCCGATGGCTCCCGGAACAGCTTTCGCTTCAACCGGGTTCGGATGAGCATTTGTAACGAAAGGAGGTTAATGATGAAATCGAAGTTATCCAATTTTTATCCAATGGTGATTGTCTTAATCGTTATGGTAAGCGGACTCCTGTCTATCGTCCCGTTTGGGGCAGAGGCGACCGAAAAGCCCATCGTGCTTCGTTATTCTGAAATGACTGGGCCAAAGGGAACCAGACCCGATTCTATCAAATGGTGGATATCCGAGGTTGAGAAAAGGAGCGCGGGCAGACTCAAGATCGAAATGTATTGGAGTGAGTCTTTATTGAAGGTGAAAGAAAATATTAGGGGCGTAGGACAGGGTGTTACGGATCTTGGCTATTGTGTTGGTCAATACTCTCCTACAGAGATGCCTCTATGGACGTTTTCATCAGCTGTCCCTTTCCCACGAGCCAAATTGTTGGATGTATACAAGGCTATATGGGCACTCTATGACAGCGAACCGGCTCTAAAGGAGGAACTGCAGCGAAAAAACATCATAGCACTTAGCATCTTTCCCTATGATTACTACTCCCTCTGGACCAAAAAACAGATAAATCGTCTGGAAGACCTGAAAGGTCAGAAGATAAGGGTTTCATCGGACATGCATGCGAGTCTGATGCAGGCTGCCGGCGCTACCCCCATTTTTTTGCCTGCTGCTGATATCTTTATTGCACTGCAGAGGGGAACCGTTGATGGGCTTACCTTTCCTCTGGAGCATATCCACCCTTATGGTCTCGAAGAGGTAGTCAAATTTGGTGCAAACATTGGCCTTCTCGGAATAACTCCTATTATCGGCATGAACCTGAAAACCTTTCAAGGGTTGCCTAAAGACCTTCAGCAGATACTTACAGATACTGGAAGGGAGATGACCTTTTATGGTCTTAATCTTATTGAAACAAAACGTGCTAAGGATACCGAGGTGCTCAAGAAGGGGGGAGTTAACATCTACGACATTCCCAAGCCAGAAACCGACAACTGGGCTGCTTCTGTTGCCGGTTTTAAAACAAAATGGATTAAAGATCACAGCGATGTGCCAGCTGAAAGAACCGTGAACAAGTTTATCCAAATTCTTGGGAAGTAAATGATGAAAGACAATCTGAAAAAAGCAAAGACATCGTCTACAAAGAACCCATCTAAACCCGGCCAATGGGGCTTCACGGATATTATTAAACGTATATTGTTAAAAATCACAACTGTCAATGCGTGGCTATGCTCCATTCTGTTGTTTATCATTATGTTAACCATATTCTTTGACGCAGTCGGCCGCTACTTATTCAACACCCCCATCCTCGGGGCCCATGATATTACGCTGGTCTTCATGGCAGCAATAGTCTTCCTCGGAATCGGATACGCCGAGCATGAGGGACATCACATACGTGCTGACATTTTTATCATGCATCTGCCCCCTGGACTCGCCAAGCTTTTTAACCTCTTCTCCTATATCTGCGGTCTGGCCGTTTTTCTTATTATTACAATCCAGGGTGTATCGATTATGACTGAATCAATACAAAGCCTCGAGTATCTTCCGGGAGTAATCAAGGTGCCGGTTTACCCTACGCGGGTGCTGCTCGTCTTAGGAAGCGCTTCTATGTGCTGCATACTCATCATTTCAATTATAGAATGCATAACCGGTCGGCAGCGTGAAATTAAGGCAAAGGATATTGAATAAAAAAGAGGAATAGCATATGGATTCAGTTGGAGTGGGAATTGCCGGAATCGTAGCGATAATTCTCTTAATCATATCCGGGGTTCCTATCGGCGTCACATTATGTCTTGTTGGAGCCATCGGTTTTCTTATACTTTCTGGTATGTCAGGAATGCTTGGGCTCATGGCAACAGCCCCATATCAAATATCCGCCTCTTATGAACTTGCCGTTGTCCCGCTTTTTCTCCTCATGGGGCACTTTGCCTATCACAGCGGTCTAAGTACTAATCTATATAAAGCTGCCCGAATCTGGTTAGGAAGGTTCGCGGGAGGATTAGTACTTGCTACGATAGGAGCGGCAGCTATGTTTGGGGCATGTTGCGGCTCAAGCGTTGCATCAGCAGCAATCTTCACTAAAATGGGTTTGCCGGAAATGCTCAGGTTTAAACACGATAAGGCATTCGCGAGCGGCGCCATAGCCGCTGCAGGGACACTGGCAGTGATGATCCCGCCGAGTACGATTCTTGTTTTCTATGGCATTCTGTGTGAGCAGTCCATAGGAAAACTTTTGATCGCAGGTATACTGCCAGGATTTCTATCAGCTTTTCTTTATTCGATAATGATTTATATTCGCTGCAAATACAATCCGAGTCTGGCACCCCCGCTATCCGAACCATCATCAATTGGTGACAAATTTCGTGCTCTGGGGGGGTTGTGGTCTTTTCCTGTTCTCGTGATCGTCGTCATAGGGGGCATCTACCTCGGTATTTTCACCGCCACTGAAGCTTCTGCGCTCGGGGCATTTGCGTCTTTCATACTTATATGTGTAACGAGAAAAAAGGACAGATTCCAGGTGACAAAAGAAGCGTTGATGGAAACAACAAGTACTACAGCCATGATTTTTATTATTATTATAGGTGCGCTGATATTCAGCCGGTTTCTTGCGATCAGCCGGCTCCCCACTCACATGACCGAATTGATACAAAACTTTGACGCGCCAAGGTGGGTTATTCTCTGTATGTTTCTCACCCTCTACGTATTTCTGGGGATGATTCTGGATGTTTTTGGAATGTTGGCCATCACCTTGCCAATAATTTTTCCGGTCATCATATCACTCGGCTATAATCCAATTTGGTATGGAGTAATAATGGTGAAGATGTCTGAGATCGGATTGATGACACCACCTGTAGGCATAAACATTTACGTGGTGAAGGGTGTGGCAGGCAACTCGGTTGCCCTGGAAGATGTGTTTCGGGGAGCAGTTCCATTCGTACTGACTGATTTGGTAACCTTGGCTTTATTGGTTATTTTCCCCGACATTGTTATGTATTTGCCAAACAAAATGTACGGCCAATGAGGATGGACTAAAGCATTAGGAGGATAGGATACATGCCTTTGACGACTATTTTTACCGATGAGATTATTGAGCGCTACACAAGAGAAGGATTCTGGGGAAGGGGAACATTCCTTGACCACTTTGAGAAGCACGCTCGCCGGTTGGCAAATAGGGATTATATTACCGACGCAAAGGGAACCGTTTCCTTTTCCGAAATGTCGAACATTGTTGACAACATTGCATTAAGATTGATCGACCTGGGTTTTAAGAAAGAAGACAGAATCGCGGTTATGCTCCCCAACTGGGTCGAGTTTTTTTATATGCACTACGCAATCGAGAAGATCGGGGCAATAATTGTCCCAATGTTCATAAACCTTGGGGAGAGGGACGTCGAATACATTGTAACGACAACCAAATCGGTTGCCCTGATAATCCCCGATTATTTCAACAAGGTCGATTATCTCCGACTCGCCGCCAACCTGAAAAAGACGGCTACGGGTCTGACCCACGTCTTTGTCATAGGAGAGACAGTCCCCAAGGGGATGTTTTCTTTTGAGGAACTTCGATCTGCGACGCCGAAAGGTCGCTTCGGGGATGCCGGATTTCAGGAGGGAAGGGCGAAGGATACGGATGTCTACAGCCTAAGGATAACCTCGGGGACAACCGCACGGCCGAAGGTCTATATGTATACGGAGAATGGCTATGTAAATGCTGCGTATATCCTGGCGGAGCGGCTGCAACTGACCGAAAAGGACGTCATGTTAGGGATCCCTCCCATCACTCAAGGCATTGGCTTATGGCTCGGGTTTGCTTTGCCCACGATCATCGGTTGCCGGGTGATTCTACAGGAAAGATTCGAACCTTTGAAAACCTTGAAACTAATTGAGGAAGAGCAGGTTACGGTGGTAGCTGTGGTTCCCACTCAGACCATAAAAGTACTCAGTATGCCGGAAATCGAAAAAACCGACGTTTCATCACTGCGGGTAATACAGCATGCCGGAGCTCTCCTTCCATACAGCATAGCGCGGGAGGCGGAGGAGAAGTTCGGCTGCCCGGTCCTCAATTGCTTCGAAGCCAGCGATGGACCCGATGTCTGCTGCACCTCTCTGGACGACCCTGATGAAGTACGGTGGGGAACAGTGGGAAAACCCTTTCCGGGCCATGAGGTCAAGATAGTGGGGATGGATGGGAAGGTGCTGGGACCGGGAGAGGTAGGGGAGATCTGGAGTAGAGGCCCGAGTACCAGTGGAGGATACTATAAGGAGCCGCCAGAGGTAATCCGTGAAACCTTTCTCGCAGATGGTTGGTTCCGCCACGGTGACCTCGCAACAATCCGGGAAGATGGCAATATCACTATTGTTGGAAGAATTAAAGATCTTATAATCCGGGGTGGACAGAACATCGCGCCAAAAGAGATAGAGGATCTTCTGCTGAACCACTCAAAGATAAAAGAGGTGGCTGTCATAGGCATACCGGACGAGATACTCGGTGAAAAGGCGTGTGCTTTTGTGGTGTCTACAGACAAGGATATGCCGCTGCTCTTTGAAGAGATGGTTGACTATTTGCAGCATACAGGGTTGGCGAAGTTCAAGTGGCCGGAGAGTTTGGAGATCATCGAAGAACTGCCTGTAGTGGGCGCCGACAAGATTGACAAGAAGACCTTATTAGCTTGGGTGACAGAGGGCGGCAGGTCCCGCCAATGAAAAGCAACAGGAACGACCAGCAGTCTGGTGTCGGTGGAAAGCAAAAAAAACGGGGGTGTATTATGAAAACAAAAAAACGGAGGTGTATTATGAGAACAATTTTACGCGCAGTGTTAGTCGTATCTCTCGTCTTTACAATAATGAACCCTGGTCTGGCTTTTGCGAAAAAAGAAAGGATAACGATTGGCGGTGGATCACCGGGGGCTCTTTTCTTTCTTTTTGCGGCTCATACGGCAAGCATGATTAATAATAAACTACCCGATGAATTCATGGCAAACGCAACCGCTGTCGGCGGAAGCGCAGAAAATGCCATGTTGCTGGGTAAACAGGAGGAGGAGTTCGGGGTCATGTCGTCCGATACAGCCTACCATGCATACAACGGCATCGAGGAGTTCACTGGAAAGCGCAGTCCTAACCTTAGGGCGGTAACGGGTGGCTATGTGTATTTAATGAATCTGATCGTTCCTGATGAGTCCCCGCTCAAGAGCTACAAGGATATAGTGGGGAAGCGGGTTGCAACGGGCCCGGTCGGTGGATCATACCAGATACATTTCAGCAGGATTATGTCAGCCGGCTATGGCATTGATATCGATAAGTCCACTAAACAAGTTCATGGAAACTACAATGCCCAAGCCGATTTTCTGAAGGACGGGGTTATTGAAGCCCTCGCTCAACCCTCAGGCACCATCCCCGAGACTAGGGGTGCAGCGGTGTATAACCTGACTATTATGAAAAAGGTGCGCTTCATACCGCTTGATGATGAGGCGATGCGAAAGATTATGGTGAAGTATCCATATTTCATCAAGGTTGTGATACCGGCCGGTCTTTTTCCCAATCAAGACACTTCCTATACCACTTTAGGCGTACCGGTAACGGTAGCCACTCATGACAAAGTCAGCAATGAAATGGTCTATAAGTTCGTCAAGACGCTTTACGAAAACAAGGCCGAATTCCTCAAGGCGTTTCCAGGAGGAAAAGAATTTGTCGACCCAGATAAGATAAAAGCTTTGACGATTCCCCTGCATCCAGGTGCGCTGCAATACTACAAAGAAAAGGGAATCGAAACCCCGAAACAAAAGTAGAGATGTGCCGAAAGGATCATCCAGAAAAGTGAGGAGAAGGCCATGCAAAATGAAGATGAGAGAGATACTTTTGCAAGCACGTGGGGAATCCGCAGTATCAAAAATAGATATGTGCAGGCGATACTTATGGTCTTCATATCTACCTGGTCCCTGTTTCAGTTAATAGTTGCTGTGTATCCGATTACCACGAATTCTCTTGTGGCGATTCATCTTTCTTTCGGCCTGTCGATCGGGTTGCTCATATTTCCGATGCGGAAATTATCTCCCGGGGAAAAGGAAGACAAGTATTTTATCCTGGATGTTGTTTTGGCGCTGCTCTCCATCGCTCCCGGTGTTTACATGCACATCTTCCAGGAGAATATCCAGATGAGATTTGGAGTTGTTACGCCCCTTGAGTATCTCTTGGGGACCTTATTGATTGTGTTGGTCCTCGAACTTGGCAGACGGGTCATGGGGTGGATCATCTGTTTCATCGGAGTGCTTGCGATTCTTTACGCCATGTATGGTTACCTGATCCCCGGGACCCTCGGGCACGGCGGGTTCTCCTTCGGACGCATCGTAAACCAGCTCTATCTGACAACGGAGGGTATCTACACGCTGCCTATCCAGGTATCGGCTACCTTTGTCTTTTTGTTTATACTCTTCGGAAATTGTTTGCAGGTATCCGGTGCTGGTGACTTCTTCATAAAATCGGCCTCATCATTGCTCGGACGATTTAGGGGGGGGCCGGCAAAGGTTTCGGTTTTTGCAAGCATGCTCTTCGGGATGATGTCCGGTAGTGCGGTTGCAAATGTTGCCGTTGTAGGCACCTTGACGATCCCCCTGATGAAGCGTATTGGCTTCAGACCGCATGTAGCGGCAGCGATCGAGGCCGCAGGTTCAAATGGAGGTCAGTTCATGCCTCCCATTATGGGCGCTGCGGCCTTTCTCATTCCTTCTATAATTGGCGGAACCTATTGGGATGTAGTGAGAGCAGCCTTTATCCCTGCATTTCTCTATTACCTTGCCATATTTTTGATGGTTGATCTTGAATCCGCCAAGATGAAATTGATGGGACTCAGAAAAGAGGAGTTGCCCTCTCTGATCAATACATTCAAAGAGGGAGGCTATCTTCTCCTGCCCGTTGCGGTTCTCATTTACCTCCTTGCATATGAGCAGAAATCCCCTAACTTTGCTGCCTTTTGGTCAATTGTGGTGGTGAGTATCATCGTTCTTCTGTCCCCATCAAGGCGTAAAAACCTGAAGTCTATGATCCTTAACATTGCATTGAGCACCGCTCGGTCAGCCCTGTTAGTCGTTGCTGCCTGCGCGATTGGCGGGATCATTATAGGGTGCCTTTTGATGACAGGCCTCGGCATGAGCCTTTCCGCCGCACTCCTGAAGTACTCTCACGGATCCCTGGCGCTGTTGCTCATACTGACCATGATAGCGTCCCTGATTCTCGGAATGGGGATGACTACTACCGCCTGCTACATTATTCTTGCCGTGCTTGTAGCTCCCGCCCTTACAAAAATGGGTGTGCCTCCCATGGCGGCACACCTGTTCATATTCTACTTTGGTATCATTTCTTCTCTCACGCCCCCGGTGGCCCTTTCCGCTTATGCAGCAGCCGGAATAGCGGGCTCGGACCCCACGAAAACCGGTTATATGGGATTTAAACTGGGCTCTGCCGGTTTCATGCTCCCCTACGCCTTTGTCTTCGCGCCCGCCATGCTGCTTATTCAGGGAACCATTATGGAATCGATAGTCGTGATTACAACTTCTGCAATCGGTATTTGCTTTCTATCGGCCGGACTGCAGGGATACATATTTAGATCGCTTAACTGGGGCCAGAGGGGGCTGCTGGTAATGGGAGCAGGTTGCCTTATCTTTCCCGGCTTGATAACCGATATAATAGGGATAATATTAGGCCTGCTTGTGGTAGTGCCGGAGGTAGTATTACGGTTTAAAATGAAAAAGGTCCCAAACTGTTGAAGTCGGGAATATATCCAACACTGATCGAGACCGGATGCCGATGGAGGGCGGGACAGAAGACTTGGGGCAAAGCCAGTAAAAGGAGGTGAAGTTACATGACTGACGTCATGCAACAGTTATTCTATCCTAATAGTGTCGTCGTCATCGGTGTCTCTGATTCCCCTTTAAACCTCGGCCGAAATATCGTCTCCAATCTTGAAGAATTCTCTTACTCAGGGGAGGTTCTGCTGGTCGGAAAAGAAGGAGGCATGCTGGGAAATCGCAGGATCTACGACGAGCTGGCTAAAATACCGGAAGTCCCGGAACTTGCAGTCATTCTCACTCCGGCACAAAGCATCCCTGGCATTATGGAGCAGTGCGGAAAAATTGGAATACACTGGATAATCATAGAGTCAAGTGGCTTCAGTGAGTATTCGCAGGACCGGAAATACCTTGAGGATCATCTGCTTGTCCTGGCGAGGCAATACGATATCAGGTTTGTTGGTCCGAACTGCATTGGCATCATGAATTTCGATAATGGCCTTGTGGTTTCTTTTTCCTGCGCGAACTCGTCTTTGAACAGGAAAGGTTCCTTGTCTCTTGTATCTCAGAGCGGGGCCATAAGCACGACCATGATCAAACTTATGGGACATGAAAATCTGGGAATGAATAAAGTTGTGAGCATGGGCAACAAACTTGATCTGAAGGAGGCGGACTATCTGCGGTACTTGGCTCAAGACCCCAAGACATCGGTAATCGGCCTCTATATGGAGGGTTTTTCCAGTGGCCGGGAGCTGTTGAGGATTGCACCGCCTATTTCGAAGCCAATCATTGTTCTAAAGGCTAACACCAGTCAGGTCAGCAATGAGATCGCGCGATTTCACACGTCTGCCATGGCAGGAGATGACGCAGTATGTGGGGCTGTTTTGGCACAGGCGGGATTCCACCGTGTTTATACACTGGCTGAGATGCGAGACCTTTTCAAGATATTTCTTCTACCGCCGATGTCGGGTCGCAATATTGTGGTTATAGGCCGCTCGGGGGGCTATGGGGTGTTAGCGGCTGATGCGGCAAAAAAATACGATTTTAACCTATGTGAACTCCCCGATAATCTGATAGAATCGATAAATAGACGCCTTCGTGCAGGTGTCATCCGCCTGACAAATCCTCTGGACCTCGGCGATCTCTGGGATACTGATTTTTACATCAGCATCATTGAGGCGGTTATGAAAGAAAGAACGGTAGATGGTGTCTTGCTGATGCAGACATATACGGCAATGGTTGGTGTAGAGGAGATTCGCAAACCGATTTATGCTGTGCAGGAACTTTGCAGGCGATATGAAAAGCCAGTTGCCGTCTGTTTTCTGGCTGATCGGCCGGTACACTTTGATACGATAAGTACTTCCGATTTCCCTCTTTTTTCTGAGCCAGAAAGTGCGGTAAGGGCACTGGCTGCATCCTATCGACACTGGACGAGAAAACCCAGAGTAATCCAACCTCAGGTTCTTGCGTCAAAGGAAATTGCCGGAGAAGCATATCGGATATCTACCCCAGATGAATCTCTGTCTCGCCTCATATCAATGGGGATAAAGGTACCCGAATTCAGGGTTGTCTACGGCTTGGGGGAGGCTCTTGATGCCGCAAGCAGGATTGGCTACCCGGTAACCCTTAAAACAAATAGCGCCAAGATTGTCCATAAAACCGAGGTTCAGGGCGTAGTTACCGATATTTCCGATGAGAGTTCGTTGCGCAGAATTTTTCAGGAAATGGAAACTCGTTTCACCTCGATGTTTGCCGAAGGCGACCGGAGCTACTTGTTGCAAAAAATGGCGCCTAAAGGGGGCATCGAAACCATCGTGGGAACAAAGATTGATCGTGAGTTTGGTCCAATAGTCGTTTTCGGTTTGGGTGGGGTGTTTGCGGAGGCGCTGGGAGATATAGCTATCTGCGCAGCACCTGTCTCCGAGAAGGAAGCCGAAGAAATGATCGATCAGATCAAGGGACATATGTTACTTAAAGCATTTCGTAACAATCCCGCACGAGACGTGGCCGAACTAGCGCGTGTCATTTCAACTATCTCGCTTGCACTGTTAGACTCTCCTGATATCGAAGAGTTTGAAATAAACCCGCTTTCAGTGTTTTTTGCCGGGGAGGGATGTGTGGCCATTGATGCACGCATGCGCGTGAAGATACTTGAGTGAACAGAATCCGCATACGATCAATGACTTGTTTATGCAAGACCGCGTTCCCACGGGATAGCAATTTAGGCTTACCCGATTAATGCTCAAGTAGTTGCTCGAGTAGCAGGATCATGGTCATGGCAAGTGACAGGCGTGAACAGGCAGAAATGCAGGGGAACTGCATGATTAGTTGGGGGATTGTTTTTCGTGGATTTAGCAAACTCTATCGTCGGAGGGAGCTAAACCAGATCTTCAAGCCCCAAAAATCCATAAATAATAGTAATGATATATTAATATGGCGATTCGCTGGTACATCTTCTTGGTTTTTAGTATTCAGTTCATGCTGGCGCAACTCCATCGCATGAGTCCTGCTGTCCTCGCCGCTGACCTATTTAATGCTTTCCAAGTCTCCGCAACGGGTCTGGGGTTCCTCTCTTCTGCTTATTATTACGCCTATGGTTTTACTCAGATTCCGGTGGGAATACTTTCCGATAAAATCGGCGTACGAAAAACAACTGTTATCTTTGGGATCATTGGTGTAGCTGGTTCTACGCTGTTTGCCATTGCTACCAGTCTTCAAGTTGCTATCCTGTCCCGGATTCTGATAGGATTAGGCGTTTCCGCTATTTTCGTTCCAGGGATGAAGGCGCTTGGAGAGCGGTTTAAGTACAACGAATATGCTCGTATTTCAGGTCTTTTTATGTCCGCAGGATCGGTCGGTTGGCTTCTCTCTGCCTGGCCCCTTGCCGCTTTTACGACCATTCTTTCTTGGAGAACCTTTTTTCTTCTTCTAAGCTTAGTTATGCTGGGTTTGGTAGTTCTCACCTGGTTTGTGATGGCAAATGACCCCCAAAAGAAACAAGCTGTGCCTCCGGTTGAGAAGACCGACAACAAAAAAGAAAAAACAGAGTCTCAAATCAGGATTATGCTTATAGAAAGGCATTTCTGGTCAACCGCTTTGTGGTTCTTTACCAGAACCGGTATCTCTTTTGGCTTTTTCGGTCTCTGGGCCGGACCGTACCTGATGGATGTATATGGGCTCTCTAAGTTGCACGCCAGTCAGATTCTTTCTATGTACCCTATTGGGGTAATTGTGGGTAGTCCTCTTCTTGGGTATTTATCAGACAGGGTAGTAATGAGCAGAAAAAAAATTACGCTTGGTACATCGGTTTGTCATAGTATCTCCTGGTTGGTAATGGTTGTCTTCTTTACAGACCTCAGCATACCCGTTCTTTACCCCTTCTTTTTTTTGATGGGCATCTTTGTGGGTTCTCCGGGCACTGTTGGGTTAACGTCTATAAAAGAGCAAATGCCTGCTAGTATTGCAGGGACCTCAATAGGGGCTATAAATATGACCGGTTTTTTGGGAACGCTCCTTATGCAGCCTCTTATTGGCTATATCCTGGATATATTCGGAAAAAACGAACACGGATATGATCCGTCTGCTTACAGATCTGCTTTTTGGGTGTTTCTTGGGGTCAGTTGCGTTGCCCTCTTTAGCATTGCCTTTTCAAAAGAAACGCTGACTAAACCAAAGGTCATGGTCTGAAAGATTTAATGTCAATGCTGGGAGAACTTAAATAGTGTGGGGGGTAGTTTTATTCCACTTTGCATTCAAGTTGTTTTCTACGCCGCCGCGATAGACCTCGCGGACGATTCGCTGTTGCTCTGGAAGGCGTTCAATAATGTTGACCCCGCGCGTGATCTTAGGATTGCCGAAAAGGTAATCACCATCGACGCAACAAGGAAGAATCACGCCGACGTCCATAAACGGCCGTGGCCGGATGATATCGAAATGACGCCGGAAATAAAAAGAAGGGTAGAGAAAATCCTGCAAAAGACCCCGGCAAATTTCTGATCGCCATGAATAGGAAAACCCTCACCGAAGCCGGTTTTCATTCGATTAAACGATTTTTTGAAATTAAAAAGTCAAGCTGCGATCCCTGCGCCCGAAGCCTGCAGCCGGGGTTTGTTTACCCGGCCGATATTTTATCGAGTCCCCGGTTTCCTCTCCATAGGTGGGGAGCAAACCGGGGGCGCAAGTTTATGCCTTCCTTCTTCTGTAAACGATCGGCGCCAGTACCATCAAGAAGAGGATAACCATTGCCGCCATTGCTGCCAGCGGATGCTTGATGCTGAGGACCAGGGGCGTCAGCGCAACCCTGGTTGCCGTCCTCAATCCCTCATGCCCGGCAATGTATGCTGCCATAGGCGGCGAGACGCGGTAATAGAAATTCACAAAGGCCCGGCCCGGCCCGTTGGTCAGAAGCCAGTTGTCCCTGAATTGCCGCAGCAGGACGACGTCCGGCGCCATATAGCTACCGAAAGCAGCCGTGGCAATGAAGCAGCCGCTTTTTGGTCCGGGACTTGATGAAGCTGCCGCAGTTTCACTGCCGTCGAATCCGGGCGCGCCCGGGTCATGGATTTTCCCCGGTGTGGGATCGTCATCCTCGGGGCCGTTGTCTTTCAGTTTGACCCTGATCCTGTTGTGCTCCCTGTCTATTTCAATCGGGATGTCGGAGCTGCCCTTCCAGTTGCCTCCCTCGATTTTGAACCAATTGAGGCCCTTCTTGATGTTCCCTTTATCGTCGACGAAACTGTCCTTGTTCGTGGGATCGAGGGCGCCGGCAGGCAAAACGAGGGACAGTTCGGTGGTGTCTCCAGCCTTGACATTGTTCAGGGTGAAATCAAAAGCGCCCACCGGCAGCGTGATCTCTTTGGCTTTCTTCGCTATGCCGATGTTTTTCCTCTCGGCGTTGCTGATGGTCACGCCGCCCGTCGTTTGAAGCGTTACCAATCCCGGAATGGGGGTGACGGGGTCGTCTTCGGTGGGGGCCGCAGGCGGGGTTATCTCTGGAAGAAACTTTTCCGGACTTTCCGTCGAGGGGTTGGCAAAGGCGAGGGCCATCAGTGCCCACGAAGTATTCATAGAAGCGCTTTGGTAATCAGCCGAGCCATTAACTTCCCATCCGCAGGGCGTAGCAGGGTCCGTCTGGGGCACAGGTGGCTTTGCTGTGCTGATCATATCCCATAGGTGGTTTTTCAAATCCTGCACCCAGTTATGTGTGCCGATCAAATTCGAGGCGCCGACAACAGCCGTCAGGGCCTTGGCCCAGGCAAAGGTGCCGTAAAAGGAATTCTCCCAGCCGTTGACAAAAGTGCCATCGCTAACGGTGGCATTGTAATGCGCATTGTACCAGTCGACGACTTTCTGAGCTCGCGTGCCGGCGCCGAGCGCTGCCTCATCAATCATGGCAAGAGACCAGAGACCGCCTCCCGTCTGTTTGGAGATGGAGTAAGAATCACCTGGCTCGTAGCCGATTGAACCGTCTGCATTCTGGGAAGCACTCACAAAAGATAGAAGGTTCGTTGCCCAAGCCTCTCCCTTGATGGGCAGACCCAGGTACCGGGAACCGTAAAACAGCCCCATCACGGCAAACTGGGTGTTGGACATATCCGCGTACGTGGCAGCAGAAGCGTAATAGTACCACCCGCCCAGGTAACTGCCAGCAGTCTTGCACTGAGTGCCAATCAGAAAGTTGACGGCATCCTGCACGATCTTCTTGTAGGCGGCATCCTGTGTTTTTGCCTGACCATACAGGGCAAGCGCTGTAATCGCAATCCCGGTTTCATAGGTGACGTTGTATTCATAAATACCGCCATCGGTTTTTATATAGGTCTTTATATAGGCGATAGCCTTGTCGATGATGGCCGCATAGACAGGATCACTGTATGATCCTGTCTCTAAAAGCGCTGCAATGGCAGAACCCGTCTGGGCTAAGGGGTAGTCGCTGTAGGCGCTGACCCCCGGCCCGAAATAACCTGTCCCGTCGCCATTATCGTGAAAGTTGTTTAAGAGGTATTTTTGTCCCCCCATGATGGCCGAGGCAATTTGCTCATTCGTTACGTCGGCAGCCTGAGCCGGGAGGCTGGACGCAAGCAACAGAGTGGCTCCCAGCAATAGACCAATCACCCAAAAGACCAATTTTCGCTTTTTCATGCCTTACCTCCTTTTATCTTTGTCTGATTACAATAACCTTTCCGTACGCCGAGGGGGTATCCCAGTTTAAAAGCCGTCTCATGCCTGATAAAGTGCGCCGCTCCGCTAACCTCGATAAATTGCAACGAAAACCAAAACTGTCCCACGCAATTGCGCTTTCTGGATAAAGATATATACACTACGACCATGTATGGCTGTCCATTAGCGCATTTGGCAAAAAATTGCAACAAGAAACCGGGATAATATCAAATGACTGTCACGGCTGGCTTGAGGCGGACCGGAAGCCGAAATAGGGAGCCGTATAGGTGGGAACACGGAACACCCGCTCGAAGCACCGGAGATACAGGTAGCCGTATGACCATCCCCCGCCGCGTCTCACCCTGATTCCTGTT
>Ga0208373_1000930_pt1 | contig 43491 bp, 36 predicted proteins | sample RifOxyC2_FD_184036 | JGI IMG/M metagenome (GOLD analysis project Ga0208373, IMG submission 184036) | Soil microbial communities from Rifle, Colorado - Rifle Oxygen_injection C2 (SPAdes) | ecosystem: Environmental > Terrestrial > Deep subsurface > Rock core/Sediment | place: Rifle, Colorado...
TGGCCCTGGAATATCCATAGGATATGATCCTTGCATCCTTTGAAGGATCTTGGCTCAGTTCCCCGGCCTTTTCTTTGGACGCCACGATGAGGCCGCAATTGCCGTCGGCCGGGTGGGTCTGGGCCCCGAAGGTGTGGACCCCGCCGGGCAGGACCGGTTTCAACCCGGCCAGCCCTTCCTTTGTGAAGGGCATGACGCCTTCGTCGGCGTCCATGGTCATGGTTTTCTTTTTGGAAACCGCCACGGTCACCGGGAACATATATTGTTTCTGAAAGGCCCGGTCATTTTTTAGGGCGTCGAGGTATTGTTCATACCGCCGCAGGGCCAGGTCGTCGCAGGCCTCACGGGTCACCCCGGCTTCTTTGGCCACGTTTTCCGCGGTCTGGATCATGGCGTTTCCTGCCCAGGGATCATTACCGAAATGGTCCATGACCCAGTCTTCCGAAACCACCTGTCCGCCGGGGCCGTTGGGGTTGGGCCAGATGGTGTGGGGGCCGTTGGAACACCGGTCCGTCATCAGGGTAAAGGCGGTTTTGTACAGCCCGGTTTCAACGCCCATGGCGGCCTGGTGAAGGACCGTGGTGGAGGTGGAACAGGCCTGGCTGATCAAAAAGCCGCCCAGGTGTTCAGCCCCCAACAGGGCCGAGGCCCAGGGTCCCCCGTAAAACATGGCCGGCTGGCCCACGGTAAGGCCCAGGATCAGGTAATCAAAAGCCTTGGGGCTGATGTCTTTGGCGGACAGCCAGGCCCTGGCCGTCCGGGCGCCCAGTTCAATGGCGTTTTCATTGGCCAGGGTTCCCTGCCATCTGGCAAAGGGGGTGGAATAATAGCCTTTGTAGGGGATATATGCGTTTGTCAACATGGTGGTTTCCTTTATCCGGAATAGGTCCTGTGGACCCCCGGCTATGAATTGTAATGTCTTAAAATGGCCTCCAGCACGCTGCCGCCGATGGCCCTTGCCTTTTCGGAAATGGTTGTGCAATAGGCCGTATCCGACCGGGGATCCACATCCCCGATTTTAAGGCCTGTTCTCACATGGGTCCCGGGCCGGATGAGGCCCCGGATGACCCCGTCGATGATGGTGAAGACCGGCTCCGTGTTCACATGGCCCACGACATCTCCCTTTTTGACCAGGGCCCCGATGTCCAGGTGGGAGGTGAAAACGCCGGGGCAGGGGGCCCGGAGCACCCGCTCCCCGGCAAAGCCGGCAATGGTGCCGGGAATACCCGTATTGGGCTCGGGGCTGCCCTTGAGGATAACCCTGCCCATATCGTGTCCCCGGTTGGTTTCCACAGCCATGTGCACGTCCTCTCCTGCCGTGAATCCGGGGCCAAGACCGATGACCAGGGGCGCTTCCGTGAGGACGGTGCCCAGGTTCCGCTTGGCGATGAGGGCGTCCACCACGGCATGGGGTTTCAGGGTGCGGATGGTTTCCCAGGAAGGGTCCACCAGGACCGGGATCCGGTTTTCCTTCCAGACATCGGGAATCATGCCGGGATGGGAAATGCGTTTTGCCTCAATGCCTTCCACGCAGGCTATCCCGTCATGGACGGCTTCGCAGAAACTGACCCGCCGCCGGACCGCCATGGGCGCCTCGATTTCCATCATGAAAATATGACGGATACGGGCGTTAAAAAGCCGGCAGGCAATGCCGGTGGCCATTTCACCGCCGCCCTTGATGCCGATGACCAGCTCCCTGACCGGGATTTCCAGTTCCTTAAACAATGTGGTTGTCCGTGTTTCCGTAATGCCGTGTTCCTTTGTTTTTGCCATGAAAAGGGTTTATTTCTTTTTTTTAATGGCGGCCAGGATCTTGTCCGGCGTCACTGGAAAGGAATCCATGTACACACCCACGGCATTGCTGACCGCTGCTGCATAGGCCTGGGCCGCACTCATGGCGATGGACATGGCCGCTTCCTTGGCCCCGTAGGGCCCCTTGGGCTCGATGGATTCCACGATGATATTGTGGATGGGCGGCATATCACAGGCCAGGGGCAGCTTATAATCCAGCATGGTGGGGTTGAGGCACCGGCCCTCCCGCCATTCGTGGTATTCCGTCAGCATGCCGCCCTGGCCGCCCATGGCGACAGACCCTTCAAACTGGCCTTCCAGCACCAGGGGGTTCAGGGCCTTGCCCACATCCTGGCAGGCCACGCAATTGAGGACGGTGACCTGTCCCGTTTCCGGGTCCACCTTGACCTCGATGATGGTGGTGCCGAAGGAAAAGGCTTCGCACATCTGGCCATAGGGGTTGGACACCCATTCGCGTTTCATGTCCACCTTGGGCCAATATCCGCCTTCGGCATTGACGGAGATAAAATTCGTCAGGGCCACCCTCACCACCTTTTTGATGGGAACGCATTTTTCAGGATCATCCTGGACATATATCATGCGGTTTTTGGCGGCCAGGGTGTCGGCCGGAACCTTCAGGATTTTGGAGGCCACTTCAAAGAGCTTTGCCTTGCAGTTGGCGGCTGCGTTTTTCACGGCCTGGCCCCCCACAAAGGTGGAGACCTGGGAATAGGAGCCGGGATCCGAAGAGGTGGTTTCCGTGTCCGCATTGACGAGATGGATGTCTTCGGGCAGAAGGCCCAGCTCTTCGGCAGCAATCTGGACCAGCATGTTTTCATTGCCCTGGCCGTTGTCCACAACCCCGGACATGACCGTGGCTTCACCGTCTTCATTGAATTTGATAAAAGACTGGGACCCGCCCCGGATGCCCATGGGGAACCCGGTCTGGACGGAATTGGTGCCGATGCCGATGCCGTGGAAGGGCGGGAGTTTTCCCCATTTTTCCGTCCACCCGGATTTCTCTGCCGCCTTTTGGATGGTCTCGTCCATGGCGCAGGACCCCACCAGGGAACGGGTGCTGGTATATTCGCCGGGCTGTCGGGAATTGCGAAGCCGCATTTCCACCGGGTCAATGCCCAGGTGCTCGGCAATCATGTCCAATTGAGTGTCGAGACCGCAGGCAAAGCCCCGGCCGTGGGTCCGGATCATGCCCCGGATGGGTTTGTTGGTGTAGACCCGGTAACCGTTGTACCGGACGCTGCCCATGCGATAGGCCTGTTCCATGGACAGAAAGGGGACGCTGGTGGCAATGGGGCCGGTGGATGAATAGGCCCCGCCGTCCATATAACAGGTGGTTTCCCGGGCCAGGACCCGCCCTTCTTTGTCCACCCCGGTCCTATGGGTGGTGATCATGGCATGACCTTGGCGGGTAGCGATGGTGTTTTCTTCCCTTGTGAATTCGATTTTGACCGGGCACCCGGTTTTCTTGGCCAAAAGGGCGCAGATATAATCGGCCGGACAGATCTCGCTTCGCCCTCCAAAGGCTCCGCCAATGGCAATCCTCCGGATTTTGACCTTGTGCAGGGGAATCTTGAAGGAATTGGACAGGGGCTTGGATTTCATATGGGGTCCGCCGTTGGGGCACCAGACTTCCAGGCAGTCGTCGGAATCAAACCGGGCCACCACGGCATAGGGCTCGGCCTGGAAATAGGATTCTTCCGGCGCCGTAAAGGTATCTTCCCTAATATAATGGGCCTTGGCAAAATTTTCATCCACCTGGCCCGTGTCAATGTTGACATGGATATTGATATTGTTGGGATATTCGGCATGGATGAGTTCGGTCTCCGAGGCCATGGCCGCCATGGGATCATAGACCGCCGGCAGTTCTTCATATGTTACATCGATGAGATCCAGGGCTTTTTGGGCCGTGTCTTCATCCACGGCAGCCACGGCAGCCACCTCATCGCCGATATACCGGGCCTTGTCCGTCTGGAGAAACTGCTGGTCCCGGGTATAGGCAAAAACTCCCCATTTTACGCCTTCGGTATCCTTTCCCGTGACAACGGATCTGACACCGGGGAGAGCCAGGGCTTTCGAAGCATCAATGCTGATGATCCGGGCATGGGCATAGGGACTTCTCTTGATTTTTCCCACCAGCATATGGGGCAGTTTCAGATCGGCCGTGAATTTGGCCTTTCCCATGACCTTGGCCCTGGAATCCACCCTGGGCATCCGTGTTCCGATGATATTGTATTGTGTCATGTCTTACTCCTTTGCCTTGCAACAGGATTTGAGGCCCGACGCACAGTCGGGACACTGGTCCTGGGGATGGGCCGCATGGGCCACGGCTTCCACGATTTTAGCATAGCCCGTGCACCGGCAGATATTGCCGGAAAGGGCTTTTCGGATGGTGTCTTCGTCCGGGTCCGGGTTTTCTTTTAACAGGGCATCCGCCGTCATGAGCATGCCCGGCGTGCAGAACCCACATTGAACTGCGCCGTGGTTGACAAAGGATTCCTGGAGTGGGGAAAGGGTATCCCCGTCGGCCAGCCCTTCAACGGTCCTGATGGTAGCGCCTTCGGCTTCCAGGGCCAGGGTCAGGCAGGACCGGACCGGTTTTCCGTCCAGTTGGACCGTGCAGGAGCCGCAGACGCCTTCACCGCAGCTTTCCTTGGACCCGGTCAGATCCAGGTGGTCCCGGAGGACTTCCAAAAGGGTGTCATTGGGGGAAATCCGGACTTCAACCGGCTTATGATTGATATTCAGGGTAAGATCTATTTTTTCCATATCATTGCTCCATCAATTCTCATATTATGCCTGAATGGCCTGGGCGGCCTCTTTCAAGGCCCGGATGATCATTTCACTCACCATGGCGCACCGGTATTCCAGGGTTGCCCCCACATTGTGGACGGCAAAGGTGGAGGCAGAGTTCATGGCCCCGTTCCCGGCCTTTTGAAAGGCTTTGGTATCCGTCAGAAGTTTTCCCTTCAGCTCGGCGGATTCCTTTGCCAGAAACAGGGGAGACCGGGCCATGGCGCCCACCACGATGCGGGCTTCGCCAATGGTATCCTTTTTGCCGGCGTCCGCCTTCAGCAGGACCCCGGCGCAGACAATGGGATAATCGATGGCAGACCGGTAGGCCAGACGCTGATAGGAACTCTTCCCATTTGTGACGGGGATGATGATTTCCGTTAAGAGTTCATTGGGTTCCATGGCAAAGGGCTGGATCCCGTCGGTGGTGTAGAAATCGGTGAGGGCTACGGTTCTTTCGTTTCCCTTGCTGGCCAGGACCAGGCGTGCATCCAGGGCCATCAGAGCAGCGGCTCCATCAGATTGGCAGGTGGAATTGCACCGGTCGGATTCATCCCTGGCATAGCAGATTTTTCCGCCATCCTTATGGCAGGCCTGGCGGCCGGACCGGTGAAAGGCCGACTGGTTGTAGTGGAAGCACCGGGTGTCCTGGAGAATATTGCCGCCGAGGGTTCCCCTGAAATGCTGAATGGTTGCGGCCCCGACCCGTTCACAGGCCGTTGACAAGGCCGAAGCCTCTTTTTGAACCAGGTCCGAGGCAATGATATCGGCAAGGCAGGTCCGGGCGCCGATCCGGATGGTGCCCTTGTCTTGTTTGATATAGGCAAGGTCCTTCAAGGCCTTCAGGCTGATGATATATTTCGGGGCCAGGAGGCCCTTTTTCATCCTGACCAGAAGGTCTGTGCCGCCGGCCAGGATTTTTGCGTCCGGGCCGCGCTGGGCTAGAAGATCCAGGGCCTTTTCGAGCGTGTCCGGTCCTGTATAGTTAAATTGTGGTAACCGCACGGTAGTTCTCCTTCATTTACTGCGTTTGCATATTATTTCAACAGGCCCGGCAGATAGAGGACCAGTTGAGGAAACAGCATCATGAGAATGATGCAGACGACATAGGCCGGTAAAAAATACAATACGCCCTGGAATACCTTTTCCAGGGGAACGGTTTTGGCCATGCCGCCCACCACATAGGCCGTGGCCCCCACCGGCGGGGTGACAGCCCCCAGGGTTGTTATGACGGTGATGACCACCCCGAACCAGATGGGATCATACCCGAGCTTGACGGCCACGGGAAAGAAAATCGGGATGGTGATAAGCAACAGGGCCAGGGAATCCATGACCATGCCGCCCAGGGCATAGATAAGAAAGATAATGGCCATAATGGTCAGTTTTGAGAAGGGAAGCCCGGACACCCAGGAGGCAATATCAAAGGGAATCCGGGTGATGGCCAGGAACCGGCCGAAGACCATGGCTCCGGCGATGATGACAAAGACCATGCAGGACACTTTCAGGGTATCAAAAATGGTATTGTAAAAATTTTTCCAGGAAAGGGTCTTCTGGAACACGGCAATGACCACGGCAAAAAATGAGCCCACGGCTCCGGCCTCGGTGGGGGTGAACAGCCCCACAAAAAGACCGACCATGACAATGGCAAAAAGAATGAGCATCTCCACGGCCCCGGCCAGGGAGGATATCTTTTCCTTGAGGGTGGTTTTTTCTCCGACAGGGCCCCAGGCCGGAAAGAGGGTGCAAAGGATATAGACGGTAAGGGTCAGGAGAAAGGCCAGGAGAATTCCGGCCCCGAATCCGCCGTAAAAAAGTTTGGCAATGGATTGTTCCGTGGACAGCCCGTAAATGATGAGCACCACGCTGGGGGGGATGACCACCCCGAGGGTGGACCCGCAGGCAATGGCGCCGGTGCTGAGCATGGGGTTGTATTTATACCGGGTCATCTGGGGCAGGGCCACCGTGGTCATGGTGGCGGCCGTAGCGGCATTGGACCCGCAGATGGCGGAAAAGGCGGCGCAGGCCATGACCGTGGCCATGGCAAGTCCTCCCCGGACGTGACCGATCCAGGTAAAGGCAGCCGTGTAGAGTTTTTCATTGACCCCGGAATAAAAGGCGATCTGGCCCATGAAGATAAAGAGCGGGATAACGGTGAGCCCGTAATTGGAAAAGGTCTCCCAGGTCACGGTGGCCAGCATGTTCACCCCGGCGGCTGTGGTCATGACATAGGCAAACCCTAAGAATCCCACCAGGCCCATGGCAAACCCCACCGGGATGCCGAAGACGAATAGGATGAAGAGCAGGATCAAGATTCCGGTAATACCGATGAGGGTAAGGCTCATTTTGCACCTTCCTTTCTGACAAGGACAGCTTTTAACAGGTCTGTGAACAGGGCCAGGGCCAGGATGAAAAAGCCTAGGGCAACGGCCAGGATGAACGGATAATAGATGATTCTCAGGGTTTCGGAGAGTTCACCGGTATTTTTCAGGGTCAAGGCCTTTTCAACCATAAACCAGCCCAGAACACTGAAAAAAAGGCAGCAGACCCCGTGATTCAGGATGGATGCCATTCTTTTCAGAGGTTTGGGATAGGCGTTGACAAGAATATCCACGGAAATATGGCCGTTGGTGAACTGGGTATACCCCAGGGCAAAGGCAGACACCACGGCCCCGGCAAATCCCATGAGTTCAAAGACTCCGGGGATGGGATCGGCAATCTGCCGGATAAAAATATTGGCACAGGTCAGAATGATCATGGCCAGTAAAAACACCCCCCCGGTCAGCGTCAGCAGCTTATTCAAAAATTTATTGATTCTCATTAACAGATCCATGTGAGCTCTCCGAAACCCTCCAGCCGTACCGGCTGGAGGGAACCATTCAGTTGGGTTATTGAATAAATGCTTTGATATCCGCGATAATGGCTTCAGCCGGAAGTCCTTTTTCCTTTGCTTCCTTGATCCAGGCCTCGGTAATGGGGGTCAGGAGAGCATCCCATTTGGCTGCTTCTTCTGCGGAAAGGGAGATAAATTCCACCTTCTGTTCTTCTTTGGAGTATTTATTGGCTTCGGCAATGAGGCCCTCAATATAATTACCGGTCCAAAGGCTCTGTTCTTCTTTCAGATCCATGAAAATCTTTTTAACATCTTCGGGAAGGGCTGCGTATTTTTCCTTGTTCATGATCACGGCAAAGGGATAGATGCCGGTATCGGTGATGGTTACGTATTTGCACATTTCAGCAAATTTGTTGTCTTTCATGACTTCCAGGGAAGAAAACAAGCCGTCGACAACACCTTTCTGAAGGGCTTCAACCGTAGCGGGCATGGGCATACCCACGGGGTTGGCACCCCAGGCTTTCAGGATATCGATAGCGCCGCCGGAGGCTCTTAAATTCATGCCTTTCAGATCGGCCAGGGTTCTTACCGGTTTGGTGGTCATAAGGTTACCGGGGGTATTGGTGAACATGGCCAGCACCACCACATCCTTGAATTCTTCGGGCTGGTATTTCTCATAGAGTTTTAAAAGCGCCATGGAGCCTTTTTTGGCATCCTTGATGCCCACGGGAAGGCTGGTGGCATTGGTCACCATAAACCGGCCCGGCTGGTATGCCATACAGATGTTTCCGATATCGGCGACGTTTTTAATCACGCCGTCCATCATTCCTTTTGCTTCCAGGAGGGTTCCACCGGGGAAGGTATTGACTAAGACTTTTCCGTTGGTTCGTTTTTCAACTTCGACTTTCCATCTTTCCATTTGGACACAGGGGAAGGTGGGTGCCGGCGGGAAATTGGCATAACTCAGCTTGATGGGATCTGCGGCGCTTGCAGAGGCCTGAAAACCCGTCAGGCAGGCAAAAACTGCGAATAAAAATAAGCTTGCTGAAAAAATCAATCGTCTTACCATGGTGTTACCTCCTGTTAATTAGCATTTTGGGGGAGGACGCACCTCCCCCTGTTAAATAAAACTTAGTTCAACGGTCTTTTCTTTTTTTCCTTAAGGGCTGCCAGAACTTTTTCCGGGGTGATGGGGAGGGTGGTGATCCTCACTCCCACGGCGTCGTAAATGGCATTGGCAACGGCCGGGGCCGTGGGCACACATCCGGGTTCTCCGATGCCCTTGGCTCCGAAGGGGCCGTATTCATCATAGGTTTCGACCACAGGGGCTTTGATCCGGACGGCATCTTTGGCTGTAAAAAGCTTATAATCCCTGAAATTGGGGTTCATATTTTTCCCGTCCCGGGTGACGACCTCTTCGGTGAGGGCATAGCCCAGACCCATGACCACACCGCCGTAAACCTGGCCTTCCAGCAGCAGGGGATTGATGGCCCGGCCCACATCATGGGCCGCCACATAGTCCAGAACTTCCACCTTGCCGGTTTCCTCATCCACTTTGACCTTGACCCCGTGGGCGCCGAAGGCATAGGTGACGGACATATTGCCTTTCATGTCCTTGCCCATGTTTTCATTGTCCGGGTCATAAAAATAGTCGGCCATGAGCATTTTCCCCTGGGGCGAGAAATGAACTTTTCGCAGGAGCTTGTCAATGGGCATGGTTTTCTCGGCATCACCGGGCACAAAAATGTTTCTGGCTTTCATGACGATCTGGTCCGGGGGAACCCCAAAGGTTTTGGCGGCTTCTTCCAGGATGACGGCTTTCACTTTCTTGGCTGCACCGAGAGCCGCGTTTCCAGCCACAAAGGTGGACCGGCTGGCATGGGCGCCCACATCCCAGGGGCAGACATCGGTATCGGAATGCACCACATTGATGTCTTCCACCAGGAGGCCCAGTTCCTCGGCCACGATCTGGGCCGTGATATTGTCCAGGCCCTGGCCCATGTCGGTGCCTCCGGTGAAGATATCCACCTTGCCGTAGTCATCCATTTTCAGTATGGCGCCGCAGCCGTCGGATTTATAAATCCTGGCCCCGCCGCCCACATGGATGAGGGAGGCGATGCCAAAGCCCACGCCTTTTTCCCTGGGGCCCTTGATGTCCATTTCCTTTTCAACGGCGTCAATGCATTCGGACAGCCCGCAACTGGAGATTTTAAATCCCTGGGGCGTAAGGTCTCCCGGCTGGTTCCTATTGATGCGCCGCATCTCTACTCTATCGATGCCGGCTTTTTCCGCCAGCATATCGATGGTGGATTCAATGGCAAAAGTGGCCTGGGGGTTGCCGTAACCCCTCATGGCCTGGGAATAGGTATTGTTGGTATAGACGCATTTGGCCTCGTACCGGACGTTTTCCACCCGGTAAAGGGAGGTGATGGGCATCATCATGACCGAGGGCGTGGTGGCGCCCCAGGAGGTGTAAGCCCCGTTGTCCAGGACCATCCGCATGTCCCGGAAGGTGAGTTTGCCGTTTTTGTCGCAGCCCTGTTTGATATAAATGATGGTGGGCTGGCGGGTGGAAACGGCCTTGAATTCCTCGGCCCGGTCAAAGAGGATTTTCACGGGCCGGCGGCAGGCATGGGCCAGGAGAATGGCAATATGTTCATAGGCATAGGTATCCAGCTTGGAGCCGAACCCGCCGCCGATGATGGGTTTGATCACCCTGGCCCTTTTATTTTCAAGCCCCATGGCCTTGAGGGATTCTAAAAAATCCTTCTGGGCCAGGGAGGGAATCTGGGTATTGGTGTAAATGGTCAGGTTGTTGCTCGAATCAAAGAGCGCAATGGCACCGCTGGTGCCCAGGCAGCAATGGGAAACCCATTGGGTGGTGAACCGTTCTTCCACCACAAAAGCGGATTCTTTTTCAGCCTTTTCCACATCCCCGTAATGCAGTTTCCAGGGAAGGTTCAGCACATTGGTCTTGTGGTAGTCGTGAACCAGGGGTGAATCCGGCTCCATGGCTTTTTCCGGATCAAAAATGCCGGGCAGCTCCTCGTACTGGATCTCGATCATATCCAGGGCCTTTTTGGCGATTTCATTGCTAATGGCGGCCACGGCCGCGACTTCATCCCTGAAGGAACAGACCTTCCCTTTTTTGAGGGGCGGGTTGTCCTTGTAAAACCCCATTCGCATTTTTTTCGGCACATCCTCGCCGGTCAGCACGCAGAGAACACCGGGAAGGGCCTTGGCCCTGGAGGTGTCTATTTTGACGATATTGGCATGGGCATATCTGCTGTAAAGGATTTTTCCGTAAACCATACCCGGCAGTTTGATGTCCTGGATATATTCGGCTCTTCCCATGGCCTTTTTGGCCGCATCCAGCTTGGGAATCCGTTTTCCCACCACATTGAGTTCTTTTAAAATCATGATTGACCTCCCCCTGACATGTGTCGTTTGGCCGCTTCCACAGATTCCAGGATCTGCACATAGCCTGTACAGCGGCAGATGTTTCCGGCCAGGGCATGCTTGACTTCATCTTCGGTGGCATTTGGATTTTCATCCAGAAGGGCCTTGGAACTCATGATCATACCCGGCGAGCAGAACCCGCACTGGATGCCGCCGTTGTCCACAAAAGACTGCTGCAGAGGATGCAGGGTTCCGTCGGTGGAGGCGAGTCCTTCAATGGTGTCTATGGTTTTGCCGTCTGCATCAACCGCCAGGTACAGGCAGGAATTGACGGCCAGTTTGTCCACAATCACGGTGCAGGCCCCGCATTCCCCATTACCGCACCCTTCCTTTGTACCGATGAGCCCCATTTCCTCCCGGAGCAGATGGAGCAGGGTCCAGTGGTCCTTGATCTCGTATGAGATCCGGTCTCCGTTTAATATAAAAGATATCTTTGTCGTCATGGTTTCTCCTAACGGTTATTCTTTATGATGTCCATACATTTAAGGCCCATGCGCCGGACCTGGACCCGGATCATTTCCTTCCGGTGCCAGGCCGATCCCCGGACACTGTCCCGGACTTTGGATTCATCGGCTGCTGTCTCCCCGGCCTGCCTCAGGATATCTTCCGTGATCCGTTGGCCTGCCAGCAGTTTTTCCGCTTCATAGGCCCTCATGGGCGTTGGTCCGGCCACACCCAGGACAATCCTGGCCTTGGCGCAGGTCTGAAGATCTTCTTTCAGGCTTAACAGCACCCCGATGCCGATGAGGGGCAGTTCCATGGCGGCCCGGCGGCCGAATTTGATATAGGCGCTGCCGGTGCGGGGAGCCTGGGCCGGGATGGTGATCTTTTTCAGGATTTCACCCGGTTTCAGAACGGTTTTATAGGGTTCGATAAAAAGGTCCTTGACGGCCACGGAGCGCTCCCCGGACGGCCCCTGGATCAGGGCTACCCCATCCAGGGCAATCATGGGGATGGCGCCGTCTGCAGAAGGCACGGCATTAATCAGGTTTCCCCCGATGGTCCCCACGTTTCTGACCTGGAGGGACCCGATATTGGAGACGGCATCATAGATAATGGGATATTCTTTTTGAATCATGATGGATTTTTCAAGAACCGCATGGGTGACCGTTGCCCCGATGGTCAAATCGCCGGTGGCCTCGTTTTTTCTGAGTTCCGAAAGTTCCTCGATTTTTTTCAGGGAGATGAGATAATCCGGCTCCATCCACCCGTCTTTGAGCTTTACAATGACATCGGTCCCACCGGCCATGTATTTGGCTGTCTCGCTGTGCTGGCCATAAAGGGAGACGGCCTCTTCAACCGTGGCGGGGGTTAAATACGTAAATTCTTTCATAGGTTTCCTTTCATAGCCCTCTGTTGTCAAAGATCCGTTTGGCCTTGCCTTCATATCGGGGCAGGCCGCCGTGTACGCAGACTTCGGCGTCGCAGCTCACCAGGATCTTTGAGTGTACGGTTTTCTTTATCTTATCTCTGATCTGAGCCGTGGCCGACGGATCAATGCCCTGTTTTGCTTCGGCCTTGATGATCATATAATCCTTGCCGTCTTCCTTTCTTTCCAGATGCACCTGATATTCACTGCCGGCTTCGGGGATGGAGGACAGAACCTCATCGATCTGTCCCGGATAGATATTGACGCCTCTAAGGACAATCATATCATCGGACCGGCCCAGTATCCTGTCGTGCATGAAAAGAATATTGCCACAGGAACAGGATTTGGCGATTTTCCGGGTCAGGTCCCGGGTCCGGTAGCGGATGAGCGGCGAGGCCTCCTTTTCCAGGGTGGTCACCACCATCTCACCCACTTCCCCGTCTTTTACCGGTTCAAGGGTATCCGGGTCCAGGATTTCCAGGATATATTTATCGGCCCAGTAATGGATGCCTTCATGTCTGGAGCAGTCCAGGCCTGTGCCCGGACCGTAGAGTTCCGTCATGCCCGTGATGTCGAACATGTCTTCCAGGCCCAGAAGGTCCTTGATCTTGGCCCGCATGGAGGCGCTGCTGCGCTCGGAGCCCAGGATGATTTTTTTAAGTTTGATTTTATCCCTGATGCCTCTTTTGTGAACCTCTTCAGCCATGAGCAAAGCCATGGAGGCGGTGCAGCAGAAGACCGTGGACCCCAGATCTTCGAGAAACTGGCATTGCATGTCGATATTGCCGGGCCCCACGGGAACGGCCATGGCGCCGAGACGCTCACACCCCATCTGGAACCCCATGCCCGCGGTCCAGACCCCGTAGCCCACGGCAATCTGCACCCGGTCTTCCGGGGTGACGCCGGCCATTTCATAGCACCGGGCAAACATGTCAAACCAGGTGTCCAGATCCTTCTGGGTATAGGTCAGAACCTTGCGTTTGCCCGTGGTGCCGGAAGAGGCATGGATTCTGACCACGTCTTTTTCCGGGACAGACAAAAGCGGAAACGGATAGCCTTCTTTTAAATCGTTGCCCGTGGTAAAGGGCAGGCGGGCGATGTCATCCAGGGTTTTGACGTCCCCCGGCATGACTCCGGCCCGTTCAAACTGTTTCCGGTAAAAGGCGGAACCGCTGTAGGCATGTCCCACGGTCCATTGAAGCCCTTTGAGCTGGTGGTCAAAAAGCGCTTCAGCGGTTTTGAAGGGCGGCATAAAGGTTTTTTTCATCGTATCATCCTTATCTTTTTTCACGAAGTTTGCGGGTTTCCGCAAGGTTGACGAAAAGGGTTTCCGGGTCGATGACAACCCCGTACTCCTGTCTTGCTTTTTCAATACTGATATATTCATATTGCACGTCTTTTTCAACGGCTTTGGGGTCCCGCTCAAAGGGGTCGCCGTAGCCGCCGCCGCCGGCGCTGATAAAGGAGATCTGGTCGCCGGGATCACAAAAGGTCAGGGTGCTGGGGTCTGCATTTTCTCCGTTTTTTTGGAATTTGGCCAGGGAGGCGTCTTTCCCGCCGAACATGCCCCTGGGCGGATAAATATACCGGCCGGCCTGGACGGCGATGGAGATGGTGCCGGGGGAAGCGTCCCCTTCCTCCGGGGATCGGATGATCATCTGTCTGCCCAGCCCGCCGCGCTGCTTGCCCGGTCCCCCTGAATCCTGAACCAGGCCCCTGGATTCAACCATCATGGAGGTATCGCTTTCCAGGATCTCAACCGGGGTATTGGCCCCGTTGGCCGGGAAGATGGCGCAGTGATGGCCGTCGAACCGGGAGGAGGCACCCATGCCGCCACCGCGGATGATCATGGTGTGCCAGGCCTTGCCGTTTGCAAAAGTCCCGTGGAAGATATTGGTCTGGGCCGGGGTTCCGCCGGACCCGGCAATGATATTGTCCGGGGCGGCCTTGGCCAGGGCATTGAACACCATTTCCGTCATGAAATGGCCCACCACCATCCGGGCGGCCACGGCGGCCGGGAAGGTGCAGTTGACAATGGAGCCTTCCGGGGCGGACATGGTGATGGGGCGGCAGGCCCCTTCATTGATGGGCACACCCGGGTCAAAGGCGGATTTGATGGCCATGAACACATAGGCATAGGTGAAATTATAGACCACGTTTACGCCCCAGGGCACCTGTTTGGAAGATCCTGTAAAATCCACATGGATGGTGGACCCGGTGACGTTTACCGTCAGTTGGATGGGAATATCGGGTTTGTTGCCGGCCCCTTCAATAATGCCCGTGTGGGCATAGACGCCGTCGGGAATTTTTTCGATGGCGGCCCGCATGCTTTTTTCCGTCCGGTCAATGATCTCGTCGGCCAGGTCATCCAGGGTGTCCAGGCCTTCATCTGCCATCATCTCGATGATTTTCTGCGAACACACGTGGTTGGCTGCCACCTGGGACCGGATGTCTCCGTCAAATTCTTTCGGGGTCCGGACATTGGCCCGGATCATGCTGACGATATCCGGGTTGAGTTTTCCCGCGTCATAGAGTTTGGTCAGGGGAATGAAAAGGCCTTCGGCATAGACATCCCGGTTGTCGGAAGCCGGTCTTCCGCCGATATCCGTGTGGTGGAAGATGCAGGCCGTAAAGGCCACGACCTTTCCCTTGAAAAAGATGGGGGAAAAGACGCAGACATCGTTCAGGTGTCCGGCCAGGGCCCAGGGATCATTGATGATAAACACATCGCCGTCTTTCAGGCTCTCCCTGGGGATGGACTGGACCAGCTTTTTCATGCCCAGGGCCATGGCCCCGGCCATACCCGGTGTGCACAGGGTGCCCTGGACCAGTTCCTGGCCCCGGCTGTCCGTAAACATGCAGGTATAGTCATGGGCGTCCCTCAGCAGGCTGGAAAAGGCTGTCCGGATCACGGACGCATCGGATTCGTCCACAATGGAAACCAGGCGTTTCCAGAGGATTTCCAGGGTGATGGGGTCGAATTTGCGTTTCATGGATGTCATTATTTTTCCTCCCCCTGAATAAGTTGAACCCAGATAAACCCGAAATCATCCACCCTGACCTTTGCATCTTCACCCAGGACAATGGTGGACTCCCGTTCTTCAATAATGGCAGGGCCCGCAAAGTTTGCCTCCGGGAACAGTTTGGACCGGTCATACACAGTATAGGGGATATAATCTTTTTTGGCGATGGAAAAGGCCTTTCTCTGCCCTTTGATACAGGCGTTGATATCCCGGTTCGTCGTTGCCAGTCTGGATATGGTAAAGGGCTTTTTCGGAAGGCTTGCCCTGACCTTGAAGGTGACGAATTCCACCGGGGATTCTTCGGCTGTTCTGCCGTAAAGCCGTTTGTACTCCGTGTCAAACAGGGTCCGGACGTCCTGTTTTGAAAAGGTCTGAAAATCGACGTTCTCAATATTCAAATCGATTTCGGCTCCCTGTCCCACAAACCGCATCAGAAGAGTCCGGTTATAAATAATGGCATCCCCTTTCTGGGCCCCTTCCAGGATTTTGGCGCTTTCGGTTTCAAGCTCGCCGAACAAGGCTTCGATTTCTTTGAAATCCGCATCATCCAGGACCTTGCGATGGCTTCGGGACATGTCAAAGGCCACCGGTGCGGTAAAAAAACCCAGGGCCGAACCGACACCGGCCAGGGGCGGAATCAGAATGGTGCGGGCCCCGATTTTTTTGGCCAGGCCGTAGGTGTGAACCGGGCCTGCGCCGCCAAAGGCGGTGACGGTGACGATATTGGGGTTGCCGCCTTTTTCCGCAATATGGGTTTTGGCGGCCGAGGCCATGGTCTCATTGATAAGGTCATGGATGCCGAAGGCTGCTTCCACCATACTAGTACCCAGAGGTTTGGCGATTTTTTCCTCGATGGCTTTTTTGGAGCGTTCAATGTCCAGTTTCATGGCGCCGCCCAGGAAAAAATCAGGGTCCAGATAACCCAGGACCAGGTCCGAATCCGTGACCGTGGGATTGTCTCCGCCCTGACCGTAACAGGCCGGACCGGGATCAGCGCCCGAACTTTCCGGACCCACCTGCAAAAGCCCCATATTGCTGATCTTGGCAATGGACCCGCCGCCGGCGCCGATTTCCATGAGGTCCACCACCGGCACCTGGATGGGTAGGCCCGAGCCCTTCTGGAACCGCTGGACCCGGCCCACTTCAAAGGTGGAGACCAGCCCGGCGTGGCCGTTCTGGATCAGACAGGATTTGGCTGTGGTGCCGCCCATGTCAAAACAGAACATGTCCTTGATATTAAACATTTTGCCGTAGTGCTGGGAAGCAATGACCGCAGCCGTGGGTCCGGATTCAATGATCCGGACGGGAAACTCCTTGGCCGTTTCAACGGAGGTAATCCCGCCGGAAGAGAGCATGATGAAGAGTTTGCCGGTAAACCCGATGGTGCCCAGGCGGGTGATGAGTTTGTTCAGATACCAATAGGTGATGGGTTTGACATAGGCGTTCACCGCCGTGGTGCAGGACCGTTCGTATTCTTTGATTTCCGGCAGCACCTCGATGGAGGTGGATAAAAACAGGCCCGGTGCCTCCCGTTCGATGATCTCTTTCATCCTGCGCTCATTGGCCGGGTTTTCATAGGAATTGATAAAGCAGACGGCAATGGACTGAATCCCGTCTTTTTTTAATTTTTCCAGGACAGCGCAGGCTTCCTTTTCGTCGACCGTCTTGAGCACCCTGCCGTCGGCCATGATCCGCTCATCGATTTCCACCCGGTCCGGCCGGGGCACAATGGGTTCCGGGTATTCGCTGAAAATATCATAGGCATCATAACGTTTTTCCCGGCCCAGTTCCAGGACATCCCTGAACCCCTTGGTGGTGATGAGGGCCGTCCGGGCCCCTTTTCTTTCAATGATGGCATTGATGACCAGGGTGGTGCCGTGGATGATCTCTTCCACCTGGTCCAGAAATCCCGGCAGTTTTTCATCCAGTTCCCGGATGCCCTGTTCAATGGCGTCCGACGGGTCCGAAGGCGTGGTCAGGCATTTATTGGTGTGAAATTCGCCGGTGGTATTGTTGACCAGCACAAAATCCGTAAACGTGCCGCCGATGTCACACCCTAATCGATAGGACTCTTTTTTCAAACGTCACCTCCTCGTCGGTTTAATAAAAATCAGGCTCTTTCCACTCGCCGAATACCTGTCTGAACACCCCGGCCATTTCTCCCACCGTGGCATAGGCATGACAGCATTTGACCAGATGGGGCATGACGTTTTCACTGGTTTTGGCCGCTTTTTCAAGACCCTTCAGCGTTTCAGCCACATCCTTGTCGTTCCTGGTCCGGCGCAGTTCTTTTAAATTGGCCTTGGATTTTTCCGCCCAGGCTTCGTTGTATTCATGGAGTTCCACGGCAGCGGCTTCGGTTCCCGGGTCTTTGTCCGTGCCTTTTTCAGACACCGGCACCACGCCGACCTTCCGGTATTCCCCGGATTGAAGCCCTTTTTCAAATTCATAGGCCTGGCGGGACACCTTTCTCTGGACAAAGCCGTTGGAAATACTTTTGACCATGCCGCCCCATTTTTCCACTTCTTTCATTTCCTCAAGGATTTTCTTTTCCATTTCAAGGGTGAGAGTCTCGACGAAATAGGACCCGGCCAGGGGGTCCACGGTATCCCGGAGGCCCACTTCATCCATGAGGATTTCAAGGGTTCGCAAAGACAGGAGCGCCGAGCGAGGGGTCGGGATGGTATAGGCTTCGTCAAAGGAGCAGAGGGCCGTGGTCTGGGCACCGGAAAGGGCGGCCCCCAGGGCATAATAGGCCCCGCGCATGATATTGTTTTCCGGCTGTTCCTTGGTGAGGCCGGACCCACCGCCGCCGAAAAGGCCCCGGAGGAACAGGTTTTTATTGTCCTTGACCCCGTATTCTTCCTTCAGCATTTTGGCCCAGAGTTTTCTTGCGGCCCTGAATTTGGCGATCTGTTCCCAGAGGTTGCCGTAGACATTCAGGTTAAATGAGAACCGTCCCACAAAATCCTCGGGTTTGATCCCGCGTTGGGTCACATTTTCAATATAGGCTTTGGCAATCTCAAAAGCATAGGCGATTTCCTGGGCCGGGGTGGCCCCGGATTCCCGGATATGGTAGCCGCAGATGGAGACCGGGTTGGATTTGGGCAGTTCTTTTACGGCATATTCGATAGAGTCGCCGACAAGACGGACCCCGTGCTCCACAGGAAAAATCCAGGCGCCCCTGCCGATCATTTCTTTTAAGATATCATTCTGGGGAGTCGTGGAGATCTGGTTTTTGGAATACCCGAATTTTTCCGCCACAGCCTGGTACATGGCCATCATGATGGTGGCCACGGCATTGATGGTGAGCCCGGACCCGATGCGGTCCAGGGGGATGCCTTTAAAGGCGGCTTCAAAATCCCGGAGCGAATCAATGGCCATGCCGACCCGGCCCACTTCGCCCTCGGCCAGGGGGTGATCCGAGTCATAGCCCATCTGGGTGGGCAGGTCAAAGGCCACGTTAAGCCCGTTCTGGCCGTTGGCGATCATGAGCCTGAACCGCTCGTTGGTCTCTTCCGGCGTGCCGAAGCCCGTATACTGCCGGGTGGTCCAGGCCCGGCTCCGGTAGCTCTGGGGGTGAATACTGCGGGTAAAGGGATATTCTCCCGGCGCGCCTAGGTCCTTTTCATATGAAAAGCCTGCCCGTTCAAGGTCTTCCGGGCCATAGGCCGGTTTCACCGTGATGCCGGACTGGTAGATCACCTCTTTAATGGCATCTTTTTCGTTTTTTATGTATTTTGCAACACCCATGGTTTATTTCTCCATTCTTTGGAAACGATATTATTCAAACAGGTTGTTTATGCCGTTGATGATGTCCTCAAAGGACGTTCCGCCGGGAAACACGGCCGCCACCCCGATTTCTTTGAGTTTGGGGATGTCCTGGTGGGGAATCACCCCGCCCACGGTGAGCTTTGCATGGACGAGCCCCTTTTCCCGCATCATGGCCATGAGTTTTTGGCAGATGGGCAGATGGGCTCCGGACATGATGGACAGCCCGATGACATCCACCGACTCCTGGGTGGCGCTCTGAATAATCTGGTCCAGGGTCTGGTGAAGCCCTGAATAGATCACTTCCATACCGGCATCCCTGAGAGCCAGGGCCACGACTTTGGCGCCCTTGTCATGACCGTCCAGCCCGGGTTTTGCGATCAGTATCCGAATTTTTTGTTTTGTTTCCATCTCTTTTTCCTTTATCAGCAATGATATTTTGTATCGTTATTTAAAACCCGTATATTATCCATCACGCTTTCTGCTGCCGTTACCGGGTCAATTTCCCGGAGTCTGATTTTTTTAAGGGCCTCCTGAAACCCTTTTGAGGTCTCCAGGCCGGCCATGATTTTTTCCAGGGCCAGGTCTCTTACAAGGGATTGAAAATATCGGCTTTCTATTTTTATTTGTTTTTTTTCCAGGCGGCCTTCCTGCCGTAAAAAATCAAAATGGGATAAAAACACCCGGGCCAGCTCTTTTACCCCTGTGCCGTCCAGGGCCTGGGTTTGAAGGACAACGGGTTTCCACCCGTCCTTTGAGGGCGGTCTCAGGCCCAGCATCATATTCAGCTCAAACACGGCCGCCTCGCTGTCGGGCCGGTCGCTTTTGTTGACGATAAACACATCCCCGGTTTCCAGGATACCGGCCTTGATGGCCTGGATGCCGTCTCCGGCGCCGGGGATGGTGACAATGCCAACGGAATGGGCCATGTCAGCCACATCCACCTCGGTCTGCCCGGCCCCGGCGGTTTCAATGATAATAATAGGATAGCCCATGGCATCCAGGACAAGGGCAGCATCTTTGGCAGCCCGTGAAAGTCCGCCTTTTTGCCCCCTGGATGCCATGGAGCGGATGAATACGTTTTCATCGGCGGCATGGCGTTGCATGCGCAGCCGGTCGCCCAGGATGGCCCCGCCGGACACCGGGCTGGACGGGTCGCAGGCAATGACGGCCACCCGTTTGTCCAGCCTGCGGAATTCCGTGATGAGACCGTCAATGAGGGAGGATTTGCCCACTCCCGGAGACCCGGTGATGCCGATGATAAAGGCATGACCGGCGTGGGGATAGAGCGCCTTTAAAAGCGTATGGGCCAAAGGATCACGGTCTTCAACAAGACGGATCATCCTGGCCCCGGCGTTCTGGTTTCCGGCCAGTATGTCTTTTATATCAAGCACTCTTCTGTTCTTTTCCTTCTTCGACGAATTGATTTAAAACCGCCTTTTTACCCTTCAGAATATGCTCCCGGACCAGTTTTTCAACGGCATCGCCGTCCCGGTTTTTAATGGCTTCCAGCATTTTGAAATGATCTTCATTGCTTTCCACGGCATATTCATCCTGTTTCAGGATGATCTGCCGGAACCGTGCGATCTGGGCCCTGAGCTGGTTGATCATCTTGATGAGTTTGGGGTTCCGGGAGAGGGCGTACAAAAGATCATGGAATTCGGTGTTGATTTTCTGGAGCTTGTCATTGGCTTTTTTTTCCAGGCATTTCTGGTATTCCAGCATCTTTTTTTCCAGGGGGAAGAGATCCTTTTCCTGGTAGTTTTCAGCCGCCAGCCGGGCCGCATAGGCTTCAAGAACACTGCGGATGCCGAAGGTCTCCTCAATGTCGTGCCGGGTCAGGCTGACGACCTGGAATCCGCCGGAGGGGGTTTTTTCAATCCATTCTTCCCGTTCTAGCTTGTGCAGGGCTTCTCTGAGAGGGGTCCGGCTGATGCCCAGCATCTCGGCCAGCTTGCTTTCCACAAGCCTTGAGCCCGGTTCAATGGTCTGGTCGATGATGGCGTTTTTCAGATACTCAAACACATCCTGGCCCAGAGATTTTCGTTCCTTAAAACTGGTGTTCAGTTTCATTAGATGATCCCTTTTTCCTTAAATTCCGCCAGAGCGGTATCACTATATCCCAGGATATCCCCGTAGACGGTCTTGTTTTCTTGTCCGAACCGGGGCGGGAAAGACAGTTTCCGGCCCGAGGCCTCAAGGAAGGGCGTCATATTGGGCGGCGGCGCAAGCGTCACCGTTGTCCCGGTTTTCGGGTCGGTGGAGGACAGAATCCGTCTGGCTACCAGGGGGTCCTCGATAACCTGTTCCACATTTTTGATACCGGAGATGGGCACGGTAATGGAGGTGAACAACCGGATGAGTTCTTCCGAGGTATGCTGTTCCGTAATGGTGGTGATGCGCTTGTTCAGGTTGTGGACATCAGCGATGCGGCCCTTGTTTTTTTTGTATTCTTCCTTGGCCAGGGATTTGAACATGTCTAAAGCCACCATGGATTCCCATTGGCGGTCATTGCCTACTGCAAGATAGACAAAGCCGTCCCTGGTTTTATAGACGGACACGGGGCAGAAAAATTCATGGGTATTGCCCCGGCGGGATATTTTGGCGCCGAAACTCTTGGTCAGGGCAATGGGAACCGTGAGCCAGGATACCGTGGATTCAAACATGGACAGGTCGATGCGCGTCCCTTCACCGGTGACGGCCCGTTTAAAGAGGGCTTTCATCAAAAGCCCGTACCCGTGCTCGCTGGTGCCCATGTCCGGCAGGGGAATGCCCAGAACCTGGGGATCGCCGCCTGCTTCGCCCGTCAATTCCATGAGGCCGGACCGGGCCTGGAGAATGGGGTCATAGGCTCCTTCATTGGAATCCGGGCCAAACCCGGTGAGGCCCAGCCAGATAATGTCGGGTTTGATTTTTTTCATCATATCATAGGCGCAGCCCAGCTTTTCATAATTCTTGGGCAACTGGTTGGTGACAAAGATATCCACATTGAGCTTCTGTAAGAGTTCATTAAAGATTTCCCGGCCCTTGGGGTCTGCCATGTTCAGGGTCAGGGCTTTTTTGCCGGAATTGATGCACAGAAAATAGGCATTCATCCGTTCTTCGTTTAAGACGTTGCCGCCGATGAAGCGGTTGGGATCACCGAATACCGGATGTTCCAGGCGGATGACATTCATCCCGTCCTGGGCCAGCCGGTAGGTCAGATAAGGTGCGACGGTCGCCTGTTCCAGGGATAGTACGGTGAGGTTTTTGAAAAGTTCCATAAAGGCCCCCATATATTAATAATCGATAGCGTTAACCCTGATTGATAGATCAAGTGTATACGGTATACTGTATACACTTGATGCCTGTCAAGAAAAATCCCCGCCGGGCGGCGGGGATTTTCTCAACTTGCCGATGCGATTTTCTTGCCTGTATCATAGCAGGCATCAAAGATCTTCAAATTGGTTTCCCTGACTTTGGCCGGGCTCATTTTTTCCACGGTGCTTCTCAGGTCATCGGCATTCAGGGGCCCGACGCCGAAGGCTGAGTAAAAGGCCACCATGGCCAGGTTGGTGGATTTGGGGGAACCCAGATCCATGGCTTTTTTCGATGCTTCCATGGAAAACGCTTTGATATTGTTCTGTTTTAAATAGGCGGCCACCCGTTTATCCGGAAAGGATTTGGAAGGAGCGTTGGCAAATAAGGTCCCGCCTTTTTTCAGATAGGGCAGGTACCGGTAGGCTTCGGATTCATCCATGGAAATGAGAAAATCCGCGGCCCCGGCCCGGACCAGGCTGGACCGGGCGTCCCCCACCCTGAGGTGGGACACGACGGACCCGCCCCGCTGGGCCATGCCGTGGGTTTCCGCCCCCAGGACATTATAGCCTTTTTCCAATGCCGTGGCGGCAAACACCTTGGTCATAAAAAGGATGCCCTGGCCGCCGAGACCGCTTAATACATAATTGATGGTTTTCATATCATTTGTCTCCCTATGGATTATCAAAATTGATGATCAAATTTCTTCAATGGCTTTCCGCGGACAGACCTGAAGACAGACCCCGCACTCGGCACAAAGCACTGTATCGATTTCGGTTTTTTCCGTTTCCGGGTTCCGGCACAGGGCCGGGCATTCAAACCGGTCCCGGCAGAAGCCGCAGTCATTGCATTCGTCGGACACGCGGACGGATATTTTTTCCGGGATGGCCGCATCCTTGAACCCGATGACGCAGGGATGGCGGGAGATGATGACGGCAATGCCGCCTTCCGGATCATTGACATAGTCGGCCGCCTTCTTGATGGTCTTGATCATGGTCTTGGTATCAAAGGGGTCCACCACTTTCAGGTATTTGACCCCGCAGCCCTGGACCACGCCTTCAAGGGAAACGCTATTGCCTTTCCGGCCGTCCACCCTTAACCCCTGGGTAATGGCGGGCTGCATGCCGGTCATGGCCGTGATGCCGTTGTCAAGGATGACCAGGATAAACCTTGAATCATTGTAAACCGCATTGATGAGCCCGGTGATGCCGGAATGGAAAAAGGTGGAATCGCCCAGGGTGGCCACAATGGGTTTTTGCACCCCGTCCTGGATATAGGCGTTATAAAAGCCCGAGGCCATGGTGATGCCGGCTCCCATGTCCAGGACCGTGTCCACCACGCCCAGGTTGGAGCCCAGGGTATAGCAACCGATGTCCGACGGAAAGACGGCTTTGGGCATGGCTTTGCGGATGGAATAAAAGGATGCCCGGTGGGGGCAGCCGGGGCACAGGGTGGGTTTCCGGAGGGGAAGGCCCAGTTCGCCCACCAGGCCGAAGGCCTCGCGTCCGCCGTCAAAATCCGACAAGGGGCTTTGCTTGCAGTCGGCCAGGGCCTTGTTCAGGACCGTTTCTATTTTTTCCGGAACCAGCTCACCTTCCATGGGCACATGGCCGGAAAACCGTCCCAGGGTTTTATATTTGTCCCGGAGCATATATTCAATGAGGGTGTCCGTTTCTTCAATGACCAGGACCTTGTCGCAGGCGGTCAGGAAGGCGTCGGCCAGTTTTTCCGGGAAAGGATAGGGCGCCCCCAGTTTCAGCATGGGGATATCCTTCCGGTTGTATTCTTCAAACAGATCCTTGACCACGCTGGACGGAACCCCGCCGGTAATCACCCCAAAGGGATAGGTCTTTCCTTTTTTTAGGGTGTGCCGGTTAAACGCCTTGAGGGTATTGAATTTTTCGCTTATTTTGACATGCTTTTCATTTAAGGCTTTGTGCTGCAGGAACCGGAATTTCGGGGTGGACGCCCAGCGGGTGGGCTCTTTTTTGAAATCGGCCTTGGTCGGGTTGTTTTTCAGTGTCTTATATTTGATGTTCTGACGGGCATGGCAGACCCGGATGGCCGGCCTCACCAGCACCGGCACCTGGAATTCTTCAGACAGTTCAAAGGCGAATTTGATCATTTCCCTGGCTTCTTCCGGGCTGCCCGGGTCCAGCACCGGCACCTTGGCCAGCCTTGCCATGAGTCTTGAATCCTGTTCGGTCTGGGACGAATGGGGTCCCGGATCATCGCAGGAAATAATGACCAGCCCGCCGATATTGCCGATATAGGCCGCAGACATGAACGAATCCGCAGCCACATTCAGGCCCACCATTTTCATACAGCAGGCGGCCCGCTTGCCGGAGATGGCGCCTGCAAAGGCATTGTCAAAGGCAACCTTCTCATTGATCGACCATTCAATGCTGGTGTTCAGTTTGCCCATCTTGGAAAACCGGACCACCTCGGGAAGGATTTCACTGGACGGGGTTCCCGGATACGAGGTCATAATCTGGCAGCCTGCTTCCAGAAGTCCGATGGCCATGGCGCCGTTTCCTAACAAAAATTCCTCTTTCATTTTCAGATCCTTACGTTTTGATTGATTCCAATATTGTGCCGCCGACTCGTATACGGTATACGGTGTACAGCAATTCAGGTCAAGAATTATTTTCCGGCATTGAAAGAGTTTTTTATCTGTTGATCCGGCTCGCCTGATGCGATAAGTGTGAAGTCAAAAAAGGAGAAAATCCATGAGGGGAAAAAATCTTGTCCAGTTGATCCAGACCCTAAATCTTTTGTCCCGTCCCATGGGCGCCACGAGAAAAGAACTGGCCGAGGGCCTGAGAATTTCCCAGCGCTCGGTTTCCCGCAGCATCCAGACCATTGAAGGCATAGGCATTCCGGTCTATGACGATCGCACCGGTCTTGAAAGGGAAAAGCATTGGCGGATCGATTCCGCCTATCTTTCCCGCATGCCCAACCTCGACCTTCCGAAAATCGCCCTGAGTCTTCCTGAAATCATTTCCCTTTCCATGCTGGCCGGTGAATCCGTTATTTTCAAAGGAACGGAAATCAGCCGCCACATCGCCGCTGCCATTGCCAAGCTCATGCTTTTTTTGCCGGAAGACACCCAAGCCGAACTGTCGGCCCTGAAACGGATTTTCATCTGCAAAACCATGGGCTCCAAAACCTACAGCGGAAAAGAAGACACCATCCGAACCCTTACGGAATCCATCCTGAACCGCACGGCCTGCAATATCACTTATCACGCCTTTTACAAGGATGAAATCAAGGAAGAAGACATCGGCCCCCTGCATTTCTACGAAAACCGGGGCGGCCTCTACCTGTTCGCCCAAAAGATGAAAACCCGCAGTATCAGGAGCTATGCTGTTGAGCGCATCCTCCGCATCCGCCCCCTAAACCGCAACATCATCTACCCGCCGGACTTTGACCCTGAAGAAACCCTGAATTCCGCCTTTGACCTGACCCACGGAGATCCGGTCTCCGTGAAAATCCGGTTCAGCCCGGCCGTGGCCCGCTATATCAAAGAAAAAACCTGGGCCCGGGACCAGACCCTCACCGAACACCCGGACGGCTCCCTCATCCTGACCATGACCTCCTCGGGCCGCCGCGACATCAAATCCTGGGTCCTGTCCTTTGGTAAAGACGCCCTGCTCCTGGAGCCGGAGGACTTGAAACAGGAGATCCTGGCCGACCTGGAAAAAAGTCTGGAGGCCATGCAAAAAAAATGAAAATAAATAATTTAAACGGGACCGTTTTTGTCATAGTTGGGGTTTATACGTTTAAATGAATAAAAAGACAGCGGGATATTAAAGACAATGCAGACTGAACAAATAGAAACAGAAGCATCGTATTTCAAATACTGGGGGAAGGCTGCAAAGGATGGTTCTTCATATCATTTGCTGCCTTATCATTGCCTGGATGTGGCGGCAGTGGCTTCCGTGTGGTGGGAAATGAGCCCTTCGATCCGAAAAGCCTTTTGCACCTTATCTGAATTGAACTCCGAGCAAGTTCGAGGCTGGGTGCTCTTTTTTATCACGCTTCATGACATTGGGAAATTTGATATTCGATTTCAGCAAAAAGTAAAGCCAGCCTGGGAAAGATTGCGGGAAGAACGTTATCCGTCACGATTAAGTATTTATGACAGTAAAAATTATTTTCATGGCCCTGCAGGGCTTTATTGGCTGGATCATGAATTTGAACAGGTAATTTTAGAAGAGGTGCAAACTAACTCCATTGATGATCGCGCCTTTTTTGATATCGGCTGGGAAGAAGGTTCCAAGAAGTCCTCTGCCTGGAAAGAATGGAAACCCTGGTTTGAGTCTGTGGCCGGGCATCATGGTCATATCGTATCAGCAGAAAATAATTTGCAATATCAATTACCGTCTGATTGCCCGGCGCAATATGTTTCTCATGACAAAGAAACCAGAAAGGCATGGATAAAGAAACTTGAGCTGATATTTCTGAAACCGGTCGGCTTATCATTGAACTCAAGGCCTCCATTGCTATCTGCAATTTCGTTTATGGCCGGTTTCTGTTCGGTTGTGGATTGGCTGGGGTCTGCCAATTCTGCAGAACATTTTTGTTTTCTTCAGACGTCATCAAATCTGATTCGATATTTTGAAGACCGGCATGATGAGGCTCGTTATGTCCTGGAGATTTCGGGGCTTATCGGAAAAAGAAAAGTATATTCCGGTGTGCAGGCACTCTTAAAGGACAACCACAGTCCTCATCAAATTCAGACGATCATCGATGACCTGTCATGTCTTCCCGGTTTAACAATCATTGAAGCGCCTACCGGGTCCGGGAAAACAGAAGCTGCCTTAGCCTATGCGTGGCGAATCATTAATCATAATATTGCAGAATCCATTGTATTTGCCTTACCGACCCAAGCTACAGCCAATGCAATGTTAGGCCGCCTTGAAAACCTATCCACCAGATTGTTCGAAAATCATCCTAATTTGCTCCTTGCACATGGAAACGCCCGGTTCAATGAAGATTTTATAAAATTGTGCAATACCGATCCATCCCGTCAGGGAGAGGATGATGAGGCATGGGCTCAATGCAGCACTTGGCTTTCACAAAGCAGGAAGCGGGCATTTCTCGGACAGATAGGTATTTGCACAATTGATCAGGTGCTTACTTCCGTGCTGCCTGTCAGACATCGGTTCATTCGTGGGTTTGGCTTGGGCCGAAGTGTCTTGATTGTCGATGAAGTTCATGCCTATGATACCTATATGTACGGCCTGCTAAAGGCTGTACTTGAAGAACAGAAGGCTTCTGGGGGATCAGCGGTTTTGCTTTCGGCAACATTACCTCATTATCAGCGGAAAGAATTGCTTCAAGCCTGGGATAAAGATATTTTGATCCATAATTCTTCAGAAATACCACAGTACCCCCTGATTAGCCAAATTCCATCACATCCATCACATGAAGAATTTCAATTTGTCCCAAAACAACTACCGCCGGAAAAATCTGTATGGATTGATCCTGTCATTTCAAGGGATTGCATTCTCACTCCTGAATTAAAACAGCTCATCATCAGCGCTGCTGAAAATGGTGCACAAATAGCGCTGATCTGCAATTTAGTGGATGTTGCACAACAATTATTTAAAGAAATCAAGGCTGAAACGAAGTCTCCCGTCCTTCTTTTCCATTCCCGTTTTACTCTGAAGGATCGCCAGGATATTGAAAAGACACTGATAGCCCAATATGGCGATAAGGCTGAAAGGTCAGCCGGCAGCATATTGATTTCAACCCAGGTGGTTGAACAATCACTGGATGTAGACTTTGATTGGATGATAACCCAGCTTTGTCCGATAGACTTACTCTTTCAGCGTTTGGGAAGATTACACCGGCATTCGCATAAAAATGGCAGCCGGCTTGAATCGTTCCAAATTCCGCGCTGTTCGGTATTGATCCCGGATGACCTGGATTATGGACTTCATGGTCTTATTTATCCAAACACCCGTGTCATGTGGCGCACAGCTTATAAAATTGAGCAGCTAAAAGACCAACCTCTGGTTTTCCCGGGTGCCTATCGTGATTGGGTGGAAAGCGTCTATCATGAAAAGCCATGGGGCAATGAACCGCTTGAAGTCGAAGAACAGTATCAGAATTTTATAGATAATCATCAATACGTTCAAAAATTGGCAGCTCAGTTGATGTTAAACAGTACAAGGAACATGATCCCATATCCAGATGATGATCATCACATCGCTGCGGTTACCCGAGACGGCCAGATGAGTCTTACAATGGTTCCTTTTGTCCAGACACCGAAAGGACCAAAACTCAGAGATAATTCCTTCTGGGATCAATTGCAAAAAGAGAACCGCTATGAGGCTCTGGCAATGAATAAGGTAGGTGTTCCGCATACCTGGCGAAATACATTGGATAAATTCTGTCGGCAGGAAGATGGCATCTATTGGCTGAAAATGGACGAAAATGAAGATGGATGGCACTCCCGTTTAGGAACATGGGATTTGAGATATAATAAACATACAGGACTGGAGAGAATTAAATGAATCTGCTCACAGATGACTGGCTGCCGGTCAGACCACTCTATGGCGGCTCCATGAAATGGATTGGTCTTTCAGAATTATTGACCACGGCAAATGAATACGAGATATGCCTTCCCAGGGATGATCTTGAACTGGCAGCATTACAGCTTGTGATTTGCATTACGCAGGTGCTGTTTACACCGGATGGCCTGGAAGACCTTGTAGAAAACCTCCGGAAACCTATGCAGAAGGATGAATACCAAGACGGTATCAGACAATATATGGATTGGTTTTCTGTGGATCACCCTGATTATCCTTTTATGCAAGTTCGAGGGGTTAAAGCCAAAGAGACAACGCCGATGGATAAACTCCTGGCCGGTCTTACAGGTGCTACCAATAGTTGTTTTGTTAATGAGGCTGGCCAAGCAGATTCCTTGTGTGGAGGATGTGCCGCTATTTCTTTATTCAATCAGGCCTCCAATGCTCCAAGCTTTGGTGGTGGTTTCAAGGCGGGATTAAGAGGTGGCACTCCCATTACTACATTGGTGCAAGGCCATCACCTTAGGGAAACAGTATGGCTGAATATTTTATCATTAGATCAGATCGACGATGCTATCCCGGATTACAAAAAGTATTTAAATCAACCCCCGACATGGGTCCTTCCAATTGAAGGGCAATCCAATATTCAAAGCAGCACCATAGGATTTTGCCGTGGGTTACTCTGGCAGCCTTGTCATATTGAGCTATGCCTTCCGAACGCTAACGGCAAATGCTCCTGCTGCGGTAGAAATCAAGTACCCGTCTATTCAGGCTTTTTAAAAGCAAAGTTTAATTATAATGTCCATGGGCTTTGGGGTCACCCTCATTCTCCACGGTTATTAAAATTCAGCAAAGAGAATCCTGAAGAAAAATATGCGTCATTTACCACTCCGGCACCAACTTGGACGCGATTGGCATCTTTTGTTGTCAAAAAAGAAGTCAGCCAAAGCCAGAAGGAGGGTCATCAGCCTGCTGTGATAGTGCTTCAAGCATGCCAATTGTTTTATAGATGGCCGGATCGGTTGCGGCTGGCTATTGGTGGGTATAGAAATAACCAAGCTTCAATCATTGAACGCAGGCATGAGGTTTTTGATTTAAATAAAGGCTGGCCGATTCAACCAGGGCTTATTCAGGAGTTTGTTGATTTGGGATTAGGTTACAAAGCAGCTCTTAGAAGCTCTCTCTTCATTTTTTTTAAAGGAATGAAAGATATCAAAGGCGCTGGTGTTGCTGTTCAAGAGCTGGGCGAAACCCAGTTTTACCAACGCACAGATAGCTTGATGCAGAAGGCTTTGGCTGAAGCTCATTTTGAAGACCCTAATCGTCTTGCCGAAGACAAGGATAATTTAAGATCGGGCCTGAAACGGCATACCTTAAACATTTTTGAAGAACAGACCCGGCCGTATCTAAATGACCCTGAACTCATCAGAACGATGGCCATAGCCCGGCGCACGTTATACAAAAAACTCAGCGAATTGGAACCTGAAAACAAAGGAGGTGAACAATGAATTTGCCCGATTTTCAGACATTATATGATGATTTTACTCGCCTTGATACTACAAGACAAAATTTATTGAAACGAGCGGTGACCCCTGACGATTTGTTGGAGATTCAGGCATTTTATGAGTTGTACCGTAAGCATCTGAAACAGCCAGGCCAGCGTTCAGGCTTGCTTCGTCTGATTTTCTGTCTGCCTTATATCAGACATTTCCCAGACGGTAAATCCTTAGGATCTGCACTGGCTATGGCGGGAACAGATGGTCGATCCAAAATTAGTGAAAAAAGGGTGATTCAGATAAGCCGGATTGAAGATGCTGATAAAGCGATGGTTCAGTTGCGGCGAGTATTAAAGCATGTTGAACCTTGGCTTGATTGGAATAAGGCTGGAAAGAGCATCTGGTACTGGGGGAAAAACAGTCGGCGTCAATTATTGGAAGATTATTTCCTGGCCCTGCCGTCAAAGATTACGATCAAATAATTTTATTTAAAGGAGCTTGTTATGGAAAAGAATTTTGTAAACTATCATATTTTAATTTCTCACAGCCCATCCTGCCTCAACCGGGATGATATGAATATGCAAAAAACGGCTGTGTTTGGTGGAAAGCGCCGGGTTCGGATTTCAAGTCAGAGCCTTAAACGCACAATGCGCATGAGTGATTATTATCGTATAAATATTTGTGAACCAAGTATCCGAACCAAGCATATTGACAATTCTGAACCAGACAATTTGAAAAAGAGGATTACCAATGCTCTTAAAGCCCGTTTCGATGAAAATATCGTTATTAAAACATTAGAGCTGCTTTCGGGAAAAACGTCTGACACTAAAGGGATAATAGAAGGTGATTCCGTAGCCCCTTGGGCTATTGAAGAAGTAGCTTGGTTTTGTGAAAAAGTAAAATCAATCGAGGGTGAGCCTGATTTCAAAAATCTTGCCAAAGAGCTTAAACAAGACACGGCTGCTTTCCGAAAATCTTTGGAAAATGGAATAGATATTGCCTTATCCGGGCGTATGGCTACATCGGGACTGCTAAGTGAGGTTGGAAAAATCGATGGCGCCTTAGCCGTTGCCCATCCCATTACGACCCATGCCGTGGAATCGGACATCGACTGGTTCACTGCCGTGGACGACCTTCAGGAGCTTGGTTCAGGGCATTTGGATACCCAGGAATTTTCAAGTGGTGTCTTTTATCGTTATGCCAGTCTGAATATTGCTCAATTGCAGGAGAATCTGGGCGGGGCCTCACGAGAGCAGACACTGATTATTGCGGCCCATGTATTGCACATGCTGGCGACCGAGGTGCCTTCTGCAAAACAGCAAAGCTTCGCGGCTCATAATCTTGCAGATTTGGCGTTGGTCTCTATCTCTGATCTGCCTGTATCGTTGATAAATGCATTTGAAGCGCCTATAACTGCAAAAAATGATGGCTTACTGAATCCGTCCGTAACCGCGCTGCACGATTACTGGAAGCGCATTTATAAAGGATACGAACTTAATGACATGAATGCTGAATTTGCACTTCACAGTTTGGAAATACCCGATAGCATCGTTAAGAAGGATAAAATTTCCGAGCTTGAATCCTGGATCAGAAAAGATGGCGGGGAATAAAAATATGAAAGAGTATCTGATCTTGAAGCTTCAAGGGCCGATGCAAGCTTGGGGCGAGCATAGCTTTGAAGGTCTTCGTCCTTCAAATTATGTTCCTACCCGAAGTGCTGTTATCGGATTGCTGGGAGCATGCCTTGGAATAAAACGGGAAGAGAAAAACCGGTATAAAGAGTTGGTGGATAGTATTGGAATGGCTGTTCGCGTGGACATGCGGAAATCTCCGGACAATGAAGATAAGCGGTTAATACAACAGAAAATGACGGACTATCATACCATAAAGAATGCAAGAAAAGATTATCATGGGTTGAGTTCTCATGAGACAATCCAAACCTGGCGTGAGTATTTAATGGATGCCGAATTCACGGTTGCCATTTGGAATCGAGGGGCTGATGAAACCCTCATTGAAAATCTGGATCAGGCTGTTAAAAAGCCTTATTTTACACCTTATCTTGGGCGGCGAAGCTGCCCCATTGCACGCCCTCTATTTGAAAGAATACTAAAAGCGGATAGTGAGCTTGCCGCCCTTGGCAAGGTTTCTCCTGCAGGTGGGGAAATCTACAGTGAAACACCAGGAAAGGTTCGCAGTTTAAAAGTGAGAGATGTCCCTTTGATTCATCAGCCTCGTCAGTTTGCAAGCCGTATCGTTTATGTTTATGGGGGTGACTATGTTCCTGAGTAAAATTTTTATTCCTTGGCAGAAGGCACGAAATCCATATGATATCCACAGGGAATTATGGCATTTATTTCCAAACCGACCGGACGAAAGCAGGGGTTTCCTGTTTCGAGTAGAAAAGCAACAGAAAGGTTTGGGAGCTGAAATTCTTATGCAGTCCAATAGTGAAGTTTCGGCTGTTAATGGAACAGTCCGTATCATCGGCAGTCGCAAATATGTTTTTTCGCTTCAAAAAGGACAAAAGATCCGGTTCAGGCTCAGGGCTAACCCAATAAAAACCATTAAAGACGAAGACGGGCGACTCAACCAAAGGGATGAAATAAAGAAATGCAGAGTTCCATTGATTAGGGAAGAAGATCAAAAAGCATGGATCGAAAGAAAGCTGGAAAAAATTTGTTCGCTGGATGCTTTGGTTTTTCAGCAGGAAATGCCGCTTTATTTCCGGAAAAGCAATAGCAAGAGGGCTGGGAAAATTCAAACAGTTTTATTCGACGGTGTATTAAATATAAATGATCCGGATGCATTGATCGAAATGATAAAAAACGGAATCGGTCCGGCCAAAGCTTTTGGCTGCGGTTTGTTGTCCATGGCAAGATTTTAGAGGAGAATGTTAAATGGCTGAGGCGGATCCCGTTAATGTGACTCATCAAATTTATAATCAAATCCGTGAGATTCTCACAAAAGCCCGCTCGCGGGTTTACCAGTCCATCAATTCAGAGATGGTGACAAGCTACTGGGCCATAGGGCGCGTTCTTGTGGAGGAAGAGCAGAAAGGCGAAGAGCGGGCTTCATACGGAAAAAAGATAATTCCGGACCTTTCCCGGAGACTGACACAGGAATTCGGTAAAGGCTTTGATGCCTCCAATCTATGGAATATGAGGGCATTTTATATGGCCTATCCAATTCTCGACGCAGTGCGTCGAGAATTATCCTGGACTCATTACCGCATTCTCTTGCGTGTGGAAAAGTATGAGGCTCGGGCGTTCTATGAAAATGAAGCTGTGAATGAAAAATGGTCCACACGGGAACTTGAAAGACAAATCGCTTCACTTTTGTTTGAGAGGCTTGCCCTTTTCAGGGATAAGCAGGGTATTCTGGAGCTGGCCCGTAAAGGGCAAGAAAACAGGCTGCCGTCGGATTTGGTGAAAGATCCTTATGTCCTTGAATTTGTCGGTTTGAGGCGGGAGGATCGTTTCCTTGAAAAAGAGCTTGAACAGGCGCTGATCAACAGGCTGAAAGATTTCCTGCTGGAGCTGGGCAAAGGATTTGCTTTTATGGCCCGGCAACAGAGAATATCGCTTGATGGAAAACATTTTTATATTGATCTTGTGTTTTATAACCGGCTTACCCGGAGTTTTGTCCTGATCGATTTGAAGGTCGGAGAGCTGACTCACCAGGATATCGGGCAGATGCAGATGTATGTGAATTATTATCAGCGGGAAATGACCAACCCGGGCGAAAATCCACCCATTGGTATCATCCTCTGCTCTGAAAAAAGGGATGCCGTGGTGCGTTTTACTTTGCCGGAAGATAATAAACAGATATTTGCTTCCAGGTATAAGCTTTACCTTCCAAGCGAAGAAGAATTGGTATCTGAGATCCGCAGAGAACGGCAGTTAATTGAATTGAGAAAGACAGATGGTGAGGTCATCCGGAATGAATGATTCCCATTTTGTACCCCTCAACCCCATTCCGATCAAAGACCGGGTATCCATGGTTTTTGTATGTTACGGCCAGATTGATGTGAGGGATGGCGCTTTTGTTGTAGTGGATGATGTAAACGGTGAGCGCAAACATATCCCGGTTGGATCGGTGGCTTGCATCATGCTGGAGCCGGGGACACGGGTCAGCCATGCAGCAGTGAAGCTGGCGGCAACGACGGGGACGCTTTTGATCTGGGTGGGAGAGGCAGGTGTCAGGTTGTATTCTTCGGGTCAGCCGGGCGGTGCCCGGTCGGATAAACTGCTTTATCAGGCAAAATTGGCTCTGGATGAAGGTTTGCGACTGAAAGTAGTCCGGAAAATGTTTGAGATCCGGTTTGGCGAAAAGCCGCCGGAACACCGGAGTGTTCAACAGCTCAGGGGTATTGAGGGAGCCAGGGTGAAAAAGCTTTATGAACTTCTGGCTGCAAAATATAAGGTTCAGTGGAAAGGGAGGAATTATGATCCCAAGAACTGGGAGGCAGGTGATGTAGTCAACCGGTGCTTAAGTTCAGCCACATCATGCCTGTATGGAGTGACTGAGGCAGCTATTCTGGCGGCAGGATACGCTCCGGCGGTGGGATTTCTTCATTCAGGCAAACCTTTGTCGTTTGTTTATGACATAGCGGATATTTATAAGTTTGATACGGTTGTCCCTGTTGCTTTTCAGGTCGCTTCAAAAAATCCGGCGCATCCGGACCGTGAAGTGAGGATCGCCTGTAGAGATATCTTCAGGCAGTCACGGCTACTTCAAAAGATTATTCCCGGTATTGAGGATATTCTTTCAGCAGGAGGTATAACTCCGCCGGAACCGTATGACGACGCACAGCCTCCGGCAATCCCTGAGCCGGATAAAATTGGGGATCAGGGACACAGGAGCGCTTGACATGAGTATGCTGGTAGTGGTTACCGAAGCTGTTCCACCGCGCTTACGAGGCAGGCTGGCAGTATGGCTTCTTGAGATCCGGGCGGGGGTATATGTGGGGAATGTCTCGCGTCGAATCAGGGAGATGATTTGGGAACAGATTTCCGCTCTGGCCGAGCAAGGAAGTGTAGCCATGGCATGGGCTACATCCAATGAATCAGGCTTTGATTTTCAGACTTACGGAAAAAATCGGCGGATTCCAATTGATTATGATGGGCTTCGGCTTGTTTCTTTTCTTCCCCCGGATGAAAAAAAGGATAAAGAAAAAGTTGATCTTTGACAATTTGTGATTTATGTAATGACGCATGATTCAAGATACGGAAAAAATCGGTAAAAAAATTAGTATTCAAAAATACTTCTAAAAACAATAGGTTGAAGGAAGTATGTTCCCCACGCCTGTGGGGATGAACCGAATCTTGAATGTGACAGCGCCCATGACCATGGATGTTCCCCACGCCTGTGGGGATGAACCGGTGGATGATATCTTTACCCGCAGCGGGTATGAATGTTCCCCACGCCTGTGGGGATGAACCGCGCCATGCCCAATCCTTTTCAGGTAACCCTGGATGTTCCCCACGCCTGTGGGGATGAACCGAACCCAAAGAATCCATGGCGTTTTCATTTGGTATGTTCCCCACGCCTGTGGGGATGAACCGGCCGTGTGGCTGCATAGGGAGGCGTGACAAAAATGTTCCCCACGCCTGTGGGGATGAACCGATATTCGCCGCCGACTTCATAAACGGCGTCTTATGTTCCCCACGCCTGTGGGGATGAACCGGCATTGGTCAGGGGAGCGGCCGCCAAAGGCCGATGTTCCCCACGCCTGTGGGGATGAACCGGAACTCGACGCCACCGCGCGGGTGAGCAATCTATGTTCCCCACGCCTGTGGGGATGAACCGCACCTATCCCGGGACGTCTAGACATAAGAGCAATGTTCCCCACGCCTGTGGGGATGAACCGATCCAGATCTCGGAGTACCTGGTGTTTGACGAATGTTCCCCACGCCTGTGGGGATGAACCGCATTCGTCCACCAGAGTTTTTGCCACCTGCAAATGTTCCCCACGCCTGTGGGGATGAACCGCGTTTACGAATATGAGATGGGAGTTTATCAAAATGTTCCCCACGCCTGTGGGGATGAACCGATACTTTTATAAATGACCCGAATTCTGCAAAGATGTTCCCCACGCCTGTGGGGATGAACCGTAGTAAATCATCATAGTATCGATTAGATCGATATGTTCCCCACGCCTGTGGGGATGAACCGAACATATTCAGCACCAGTCATTAATTTTGACTATGTTCCCCACGCCTGTGGGGATGAACCGCCACTCCGATACATGGGTGGTTTGTGCTGAGTATGTTCCCCACGCCTGTGGGGATGAACCGTCTTTACGCCGGACCCCCTGGTGATGGCCGTGATGTTCCCCACGCCTGTGGGGATGAACCGCTCAAATGCATGCCGAAAATTGTTACATAACTATGTTCCCCACGCCTGTGGGGATGAACCGGGGATCCTCAAACGGTCCCCTGCGGATACTGTATGTTCCCCACGCCTGTGGGGATGAACCGGCTCTGCCTTGCAGTTCGAAAGGGAATATGATATGTTCCCCACGCCTGTGGGGATGAACCGATACTTTCATTAATGATCCTAATTCTGCAAAAATGTTCCCCACGCCTGTGGGGATGAACCGACGCTCTATATCGTCCGGGAAATGAATGCCGGATGTTCCCCACGCCTGTGGGGATGAACCGTCCTGGGGGACGTGGCCGAGGCGGACGAACAGATGTTCCCCACGCCTGTGGGGATGAACCGCAATCAAAACAAACACGCCCAGCTCACACCGGATGTTCCCCACGCCTGTGGGGATGAACCGCAATCTGGGCCAAGTGATTTCCGGCAATCAGTATGTTCCCCACGCCTGTGGGGATGAACCGGCACAGACGGTATGGCTGAACGCGGATGATCTATGTTCCCCACGCCTGTGGGGATGAACCGCCGCACCTGGACCGAAAAAGAACTGGACAGGCATGTTCCCCACGCCTGTGGGGATGAACCGCTTTTTATCAACGGTGCGCTTGAGCTGAACGGATGTTCCCCACGCCTGTGGGGATGAACCGTGCCGACCGATGTCACTGTTCAGTATGCAGGGATGTTCCCCACGCCTGTGGGGATGAACCGCTCCTTGAGCATTGAATCAATGGTCTTGTAAAATGTTCCCCACGCCTGTGGGGATGAACCGAGAAAAATAGGATTATTAACGATTCTACTCATATGTTCCCCACGCCTGTGGGGATGAACCGGAACCCTTCTCAATCACTTTAAAAACGATTTCATGTTCCCCACGCCTGTGGGGATGAACCGCAAACTCAGGGCAGCGGCCATCGTAATGAGCAATGTTCCCCACGCCTGTGGGGATGAACCGCTCGCCAATGGGCTGTACGTTGTGTACATGAGATGTTCCCCACGCCTGTGGGGATGAACCGGACGCCCATATCATCGGAGAGACCAGCAAGCGATGTTCCCCACGCCTGTGGGGATGGACCGAAATCATCTTAAAATGGATCGATAAATAGCAAATGTTCCCCACGCCTGTGGGGATGAACCGGCCCGTCTTGAAAATGATCTGGTCCTCTTGAAATGTTCCCCACGCCTGTGGGGATGAACCGAAACCCACTGAGGGCGTCACAATCGGACCATGATGTTCCCCACGCCTGTGGGGATGAACCGCATAATGTTGTCCACCAGGAAGGGGAGTGGGAATGTTCCCCACGCCTGTGGGGATGAACCGTTTCCGTGATACAATTGAAAAGCTTTGGAAGAATGTTCCCCACGCCTGTGGGGATGAACCGTCTCCCACCGGGATGATCTGGACATCCTTTTCATGTTCCCCACGCCTGTGGGGATGAACCGACCCTCCCTTAAAAATATTTGCGCTGCCATGTATGTTCCCCACGCCTGTGGGGATGAACCTAACTGCTGTACTTGAGCTTTGATTTTCTGTTCATGTTCCCCACGTCTGTGGGGATGAACCGGGCATGCTCGGGATTAAGACACGGACGGTTTGGCCGCCCGGGTGATCTATTTGAAAAAAGATGGATGGTTTTACAGGGCGGCTCTGAAACGCACCTAAGATGGTAAGGAAAATTATTATCTCACGTTGTTTAATATAATTGAGAAAAAGGCAATCAGGGAAGAGAGGGGGGAAGTATGAAAGGATTCGGTAGGCAGGTGCGGGGACTCCATCCCCCATTGGCTCGTCAGTGGCAAAGCCAAAGGCCAAGTTAGGAAGACCACCTGCATTTATAAATTCTATGGAGGTTAAGCCCTTATGTCAAGGATGAGGAGAAAAAATCAAGAAATAGACATAAATGTTCCCCACATCTTTGGGGATGAACCGCCCGGATAATCCACTGCGGGAGCGTGGATTGAAACCTATCCTGTTTAAATATTATGACGACATTCCTTCGGTTCCTCCCGCAGAGATAAGACTGAAATTAATTTGCAATAGACCTCAATCTGTCGTAGCCTTAATTTTATAATATCCTGATTATAAAAAAGAATTCAGAAAAAAATGCACCCGACAGTTCACCGCAATGGAGTTGAAAAAAATAGAAGAGGTTTTTAAATGGCTGAAATCGAACCTTTAGTGGTTAAAAAAGTCCAATCATTTCTTGAGAAACTCCGCCTCGCCGGATTCCATATTTCCAAGGCCTATATTTTTGGTTCCTATGCCAAGGGACAAGTGGATAAGTGGAGCGATATTGATGTTGCAATTATTTCGCCTCAAATAAGCAATGATCGTTTTGAAGAGCGTATAAGACTGACCGAACTGGCTATGTCTATCGATGATCGAATCGAACCATTACCGTTTAATCTTGACAGTTTCAGCGATGATGACCCCTTTGTACGACAAATAAAAGCCGAGGGAGTGGTAATCAATTGAATTTCACTCTATGAAAATGGAGTATAGGCCTGGGAGCATTATTTCCCAACCCCATACCCCAGGCTTTAGTCCGTTGAATCAATGGATTCAATCAAAGATAGAAGTGTAGTTTTTCAACCAACCAGAAAAAAAAGAAAAACACGCCGCAAATGGCAAACAATTTTATGCCAAGGACAACCTGCTCCCTCATGGTGTATGTGCCGACTTTGTAACCGTCGTTTGACGGTAAAGGGGTTTCCTTTTCATTGCCGGGCGCATTGATATTGCCGTGACCCATAAATCCTCCTTAAATTGGATGGGCAGATCCCAGGCATGGGACTGCCCTGGTTCATCGATTTTCGTGATTCAAGGTCACAAGGCAGGAGGCGCCCTAATGGCAATAATTTTTGGGTTTGCCGATTGGGCAGACCAATGGTTGAATTGGCAAAGAAGGGAAGGGGACAGTCTGATGGAATCCGCTGAGGGTAGGTTAAAGATCAGCGCGTCTTTACAAAATCCGTCCGAAGATGTGAATCGGGTCTGCCGGTTGGTAATGGTGAAGCCCATGGCCTCACCCAAAACGGCAGGGATAAGCAGTTCTGTTACGGGCTTTTTCTGCAGATATTGACCTGCCGGAGATTCAAATACATCGGTGACCTGCAGGGAACTAAACGCCAGCAGTAAGGCAATGATCAATCGTAAGGCCGGAGATGCCTTGATGAACGAAGCCGCTGAAAACATGACGGTTTGGCTGCAATTTTTTCTGTACATGAAATCAGCCTTTAAATTCAATGGCAAATCAATTCATTGCCGGTTTCCTATTTTGAAGCGGCATACCTCATTTATTTAAGCCAATATTATAGCTAAATACATAATTTTACAATCTGAATTATTGCGTTAAATGGCGCATCGAGTATTGAGGGACCTGCGCCGGCCTGAAGGCCTGATAAAAATCATTTACATTTTCGCGATCTAAATTTACAGTTGTCCTGCCGCCGGAGAAGGGAGACCGGCAATATGGAATTGTTTTTAAAAGGATAAGGATGGCTTTTCATGACATCGGATAATACCAGGGATATCAGCGGCAGGATTGCCGGGGTGAATCTTTCCTCTTTTTTGCAGATGATCGAGATGGAACAGAAGACCTGTACCATTAAAATTTTTACAAAAAAAGACATGGGCCGGATCTTTTTTCTGAACGGGACCCTTATCGATGCCGATACCCGGAGCCTGAATCAGGTTGAGGCGTTATATGCCATCCTTTCCTGGCAGAATATCGTGATTGAGGTGGAAAAAAATGTGTCAAGAAAACAGGATATCATTCGTTTGCCCTTGATGCATATTCTGATGGAAAGCGCCCGCTATTTTGATGAAAAGGAAGACAGGGAAGGGCCGGGTGATCCTGAAGAAACAGCCTCCGGGCCCTTGAGACACATTCCGCTTCAGATCCTTAACAATAAGGAGTTCTGCCTGGAGATCGGTATCCGGCTCCTTCTTGACTTTGACGATCTGAGCGCCACCTTCCGGAGCACCCTAGTGGGCATCGAACACGGAAAATACCTTTTGTTAAAAACACCAATCCCTTTCGGTGGGGTGGATCAGGGCCTGGCCGGCGGGGCCGGCCTGACCATCAAGACCTTGTACAAAGGGACCATTTATGCATTCCGTTCCAGAGTGCTGGGCCTTATTTCCGAGCCTTCCAAGCTCATGTTCATCGAGTTTCCGGGAAGGATCGAACATCATGAGCTTCGTTCCCACAAGCGGTTTAAATGCAGTATCGTGGCCCAGGCCGGGGTGGACGGCAGTGAAAGGGGAGGGGTCATTGAAAATATCAGCAAAGGCGGATGCCGGTGCGTGATGGAAACCTTTCCTTCGGATAAAACGCTTTTGGATGGTGTCTTGAAGGAGACCATTGCTTTCAGGTGCCGGTTTCCGGGTTCCGAAGGCGAGGTTGTTTTTATGGGCGAGGTTAAAAACGCAAGCCGGAAATCAGGCGAGATGGCGGTTGGAGTTCAATTTCTCCACCTGGATACCATGGCGGATGCCGGAAAAAGAATCCATGATTATATCCAGCTTATCGAGTGGTCCAGCGAAGCGGTTTAAAGGGAGACCGTGAATATGATAAAGTATCGGTTTTTTTTATTTTTTCTTGTTCTTTTATGGGTATGGCCCTGCCAGGCTTCTGCAGATCAGACGAGCAAGCTGATAGATGCACTTAATCCCAAGATTTTTTCTGAAAAGGATGAGGCATCCATAAACATGCTGTTTTCCATCTCAGAGCTGAGACGAAACCTGAACCAGCGGATAAAAGAGAAAAAAACACTGCTTGAGAAAAGCACATCGGAAACGGAAAAACTCAGTCTTCAATCAGAAATCTCCACGCTCGACGGACAGCTCAGTGATGCCCAGGCGGATTTTGAACGGATTGCAACGGGAGTGGATATCGGAATATTCCTCGGGAAAGAGGAGGAGTCCTTTGACTGGAAAGAAGAGGTCATGGCCCTGGTTGAGCCCGGTATTAAGGAAATAAAGCGGATGACGGTCAGCGCCAGAAATAAAACCAAACTCAAAGACGAAGTGGCCTATTATGAAAATCTTGTTTTGGTTTCCCGGGATGCGGTTCGAAATATTACCGGATTGATTTCAAAGACTGAGGATAAAGAAGTCAAAAAAAATCTTGAAGCCCTGTTGCCGGAATGGAAGGGGGTTGAAAAACAGATACAGAATAAATTGCAGATCGCCAATATGCAGCTCAAAGAAATGAGCAATGATGAAAAATCCCTGATCGAAACGTCAGGTATTTCCATTAAAAAATTCTTCCGGACTAGGGGCCTGTATCTGATGATTGCCCTGATTTCCTGTGTTTGTGCGGTCTTGTTGCTGAGGCTTGGCGCCGGATATCTGATCACGCTGATTCCCGGATATAACATGAAATACAAGCCGTTCCATATCCGGCTGTTTGAAATCCTGGTAAGAATGGCGGCCATATTTGTAGTGTTTTTTGTCCTGGTCCTGGTGTTTTATGTTTTTGAGGACTGGGTTCTTTTAAGTCTATCCATTATTTTGTTCATCGGCATTGGATGGGCGGCCAAGAATACCTTGCCTAAGTTCTGGCAGCAGAGTCAACTTATGCTTAATATCGGGGCTGTCCGGGAAGGGGAAAGGATAATTTACCAGGGCGTGCCCTGGATGGTGAAAACCATCAATATTTTTTGTATCCTTGAAAATCCGGATATGGAGGTCAGCATCCGGTTGCCCATTGAAGAATTGCTGGACAAGACTTCTCGTCCGTTTCACAAGAGTGAATCCTGGTTCCCGTGCAGGAGAAACGACTGGGTCATACTCGCCGACGGCACCTGGGGCCATGTCACCACTATGTCCCATGAAATGGTTCAGCTTGCTCTGGCCGGAGGTGCAAAAAAAACCTACCAGACTTCGGATTTTCTCGGCCAGACGCCTTTGAACATTTCTTTGGGGTTCAGCCTCAGGGTGGTCTTTGGTGTCAGCTATGATATCCAGAAAGAGGTCACCGGAAAAGTTCTGGAAACCATGTCGGCCCATATCAGGGAAGCCATTGAAAAAGAGGGATATGATAAGGGGCTCGTGAATGTCCAGGTGGACTTTCAGGCGGCAGGCAGTTCTTCTCTGGACCTGGCCGTCATTGCAGAATTCAAAGGCGAAATGGCGCCCCAGTATTACAAGCTCTCCCGGGCCATCCAGAGGTGGTGCGTGGATGCCTGCACAGCCAACAACTGGGAAATTCCCTTTCCCCAGCTTACGGTGCATCATTAAAAAAAGGCTGAGGTTTTAACCTTAACTGAAACTAAAAAAAAGGCAGGAGAAAGATAACCCGTCTTCTCCTGCCCTTTGAATGGAATGGGGCGGTCTATTTGCCGATGAGGGTCCGGCCGATGATCATTTTTTCGATTTCCTTGGCCCCTTCGTAAATTTCAAGAACCTTGGCGGCCCTGTAGAAGCGCTCGATATCGTAATCGTCAAAATAGCCGTAGCCGCCGTGGAGCTGAAGGGCTTCATCCACGACTTCGACGGCGATGCGGGAGGCGTAGAGCTTGGCCATGGCGGTGACATGGGTGTCGGGCGTGCCGTTGTCCAGAAGCCAGGCCGCCTTGTACATGATGTTTCGGGCCAGTTCCACTTTGACGGCCATGTCTGCGATTTTAAACTGGACTCCCTGGAAGCTGCCGATGGGTTTGCCGAACTGCTTCCGGTCCCGGATATGCTTGATGGCCATGTCGAGGGCTCCCTGGGCCA
>Ga0208373_1000931_pt1 | contig 43465 bp, 34 predicted proteins | sample RifOxyC2_FD_184036 | JGI IMG/M metagenome (GOLD analysis project Ga0208373, IMG submission 184036) | Soil microbial communities from Rifle, Colorado - Rifle Oxygen_injection C2 (SPAdes) | ecosystem: Environmental > Terrestrial > Deep subsurface > Rock core/Sediment | place: Rifle, Colorado...
TCGTTTGTCCTTTGTCCTCCTGCCCTTGCGCTTCGATGTACCGGCGGATCGTCGTCTCATCACAGCCGACGGTCGATACTCCATACCCCGTCACCTTACTTCACGGAGGGCAGGAGGCCAAAGGCGGGCACGGAACTCCCGGGCTTACGCCCGGGGTTTTGCGGGGCGATAAAAAAGAGCCCTAGAGGGCTCGGAACGATGAACCTTAGTTTTGATTCGCAAAGAATAAAATGAGTGGCACCTGTCCGCCGAGAACCTGCGCCCAACAGCGCGATGGGATAGGCAGACACTGAATAGTGACCAAGTCCCAAGGAATCTGCCAGCCTGAACAATGAACAACCTGCGATCTTTGAGCACTATTTGACGTTACCCTTATCGAGGTTGAACCCAGGCAGTCCAAGCCTTCACTTCTTGAACACTCAACTTGCCACTGTTCCTCCCAATATTCATCCAACTGTTCACTTATCTCCCGCCTTAAGAGATCCCGTTCACGTCGTCTCGTAACCAAGGCGATCTCTCTTTCTTCGACTATAATCGTCAAGCCGAATAAAGTACCGACTCTGAGCCTACCCGCTTACCAGCGAGTTCGTCAATGTTTCCGATCCCAGGGGCTGGAAAAAGCCGGACGTCTGCTGTACGCTACGAGCACACTACAGACATATGAACAAAGAAACCCCAAAACCAGGGCAAAAATCGGGCTTCGCTGTACTGGTCGGCCGTTCCAACGTGGGCAAATCCACGCTTTTGAACGCACTCATCGGCACCAAGGTAGCCATCACTACACCCAAGCCGCAAACCACCCGCCATGCTATCCAGGGCATCCTTAATGACCCACGCGGACAAGCGGTAATCGTCGACACTCCAGGTATCTTCACCCACGTACCGGACAACTTAACCGCCCGCCTGAATGAAAAAGTCAGACAGTCACTGCGTGGCATCGATGTAGTAATTTATGTAGTCGACCCCACTCGGCATATTGGCGACGAAGAAAAGATCGTGCATGGCCTAGTCACGGCCGCCGACTGCCCAAAGATCATGGTCATCAACAAGTCGGATCTAAGGGGTCCGTATGCCGACGAGTATCGTATCTGGAGTAATGAATTTGACTCAGTCATCGAACTCTCCGCTACAAAAGGACACAATCTAAAAGCACTTACCGATCGACTGCTTGATCTACTACCCGAGGGAGAACCATCTTATCCGACGGACATACTAACCAATCTTGATCGCAATTTTCGCATCGCTGAACTGATCCGAGAGAAAGTCTTTATGCGGATGCATGAAGAAGTTCCTTATTCGACTACAGCAGAGGTTGATGAAGTTTCTGAACGAGAGAACGGCATACTATATGTCCGAGCTCGTATCCTAACCAACGCCGACCGCTACCGCGGCATGTTGATCGGTCAAGGTGGACGTACTATCAAGGCTATTGGACAATCAGTTCGTCATGAAATGGAAACTATTACCGGTCGCCAAGTCTTCATTGATTTGGATGTCGATGTCGAAGAACGCTGGCAGGAACGGTTCGAATAACCATAGTAAAATAAGTTAGGTTAGAACAAAAAGCCGGGTATAATTCCGACTAGAAACTAGAACCAAAAAATAATCACCAAAAGCATGATCGACGAAACACAACCCAAAGGCACTGAACACAAAGAAAGAAAAATCCCAGGAACAGACGAGGTACCTCTACCTCAAGTACCAGATTTTCGTGAGGGTGCTAGTTGGAAAATTTTTCGCATCATGGCCGAGTTCACTGAGGGTTTCGAATTCTTAGCTGATCTCAAACGAGAAGTTACCTTTTTTGGTTCAGCTCGTGTAACTGAAGGGCATCCAGACTACGAATCAGCACGTAAGCTGGCACGACTACTGGGTGAGGCTGGCTTCACCATTATCACCGGCGGAGGTCCAGGTATTATGGAAGCGGCTAACCGCGGTGCATTCGAAGCTGGTGCCGAGTCAGTTGGACTAAACATCCAACTACCGATGGAACAACGCACTAATAAGTACGTTAAACATGGCAAGGGTTTCTATTATTTCTTCACTCGCAAAGTAATGATGTCGGCCTCGTCCCAGGCCTATCTTTTCTTTCCTGGTGGCTTCGGCACACTCGACGAAATGTTTGAACTGATCACTCTAATCCAAACTGGTAAGATGGCGCCAATACCGATCGTCCTAATCGATCGCAAGTATTGGGAAGGCTTGTTCAGCTGGATTCGACAAGACTTACTATCTAACGAATATATAAAAGAAAAAGACTTAGATATTGTAAAAATTGTCGACACTGCTGAGGAGGCCTTTGACTTAGTCAAAGACTCTCAAGAACGACCATATTTCTAAAATATACTGTTCGAGACAAAAACAGTCGCCAGCCACGACAACCATGTCGTGGCTTTTGGTTATGAAATAAGTACTCCCCAAAGAGAGCAAAAATAACGACAGAACCTGACCAAGTTGACAATCAACCGTTTCGGGAGTAGCATTCTGTCGTTATGTAAGGTTAAACGTTAATCGAAGTGGAATTCCGCAACATCGCTATCATCGCGCACGTCGACCATGGCAAAACGACCCTTGTAGATGCCATGCTCAAGCAAACCGGTACCTTCACGGACCGAGAAGTCGTTGGCGAAAGAGTCATGGATAGTAACGCTCTCGAAAAAGAGCGTGGTATTACGATCTATGCCAAGAACACCAGCATTCGTCTAGGTGATGTCAAGGTGAACATTGTCGATACTCCCGGCCATGCCGACTTCGGTTCCGAGGTTGAACGAGTACTCAGAATGGTCGACTCGGTGTTGTTACTAGTGGATGCCCAAGAAGGTCCGATGCCTCAAACCAGATTTGTACTCAGAAAATCACTAGAGCTCGGACTCAAACCAATTGTGGTCATCAATAAAATTGACAAGGCTGCCGCCAGACCGACCGAGGTCCTTGATATGGTGTTCGACTTGTTTGTTGAACTGGGAGCTAATGATGAACAAACCGACTTTGAATGCATTTACGCCGTCGCACGCGAAGGAATAGCCAAAAAGACACTTGATGACCCAAGTCAGGATCTTCAACCGCTTTTCGATACAATCATCAAGAAAGTACCACCAGCATTTAGTGATCCATCTAAGCCCTTCCGTTTACAGCCAGCCAACCTATCCTACGATGACTATGTCGGACGAATGGGATTGGGGCGCATCTATGAAGGACGAGCGCATGTTGGTATGCCCGTCACCATTATTCGAGCCGACGGATCTCGTGATACAGCCAAGCTGACCAAGATATTAACCTCGGAAGGCCTACGTAGTGTTGAAGTCGAAGAAGCTCAATCGGGGGATATCATCCTAATTGCCGGCATTTCTGATCTTAATGTAGGCGAGACGGTGGCAGAAGATCCGATGGCTGAGGCACTACCAAGTATTAGTGTTGATCCGCCGACTTTGACCATGAACTTCTTAGTTAATAATTCGCCACTGGCGGGACGAGAAGGAAAATACGTAACCTCACGGCAGATTCGCGATCGTCTACAGCGCGAATTAGAAACCAATGTCGGACTACAAATAGAATTTCCTGAAGGTGGCGATGCTTTCCGTGTAAGCGGACGCGGTGAAATGCACCTATCAGTTTTAATTGAAACCATGCGACGTGAGGGCTACGAGCTCCAGGTCAGTCAACCTCAGGTAATCATGCGTGAGGAAGAAGGAAAGACGCTCGAGCCTTATGAAACAGTGACGATTGATGTCCCCGACGCACAAGCTGGGACAATTATAGAAAAACTAGGGCGAAGAAAGGGCGAAATGAAGACCATGAAAAGTGAACATGGTAGTACCAGACTGGAATACGTAATACCTACTCGCGGACTACTTGGTTACCGCATGGAATTCCTAACTAATACTCGAGGCGAAGGCACTCTGTCGCATATTTTCTCGCATTATGGTCCACACAAAGGTGATATTGTTCGACGGTCATCTTTTTCCCTCATTTCAATGGAAAACGGCAAGTCGACAGCCTATGCCCTGAATTTGATTCAAGAGCGCGGTATGTTATTCATCGGACCAGGAATCGAAGTCTACGAAGGTATGGTGGTTGGATCGAGCATGCGCGATACTATGGTCATTAACCCTGTTCGTGGAAAGAAATTGACTAATATGCGCACCAGTAACGCTGATGACGCTATTATTTTGGCTCCACCTGTGGAAATGAATTTAGAACGTGCACTTGAGTTTATTGCCGACGATGAATACGTAGAAGTAACACCGCAATCTATCCGCATTCGTAAAAAATTTCTAAAAGAACACGAACGTAAACGTAATGCAAGTAAATCCGAATAGAATAACGCCAAGTGCAAAAAAGACGACCTTCATTGAGTCGTCTTTTTTATTTAAAACTACTCATTATTCACTCCCGTAGCACAGCAGGAAAAACCTAATAAGTTAATATCACTTATTTAACGCTTAGCCATCTCTTCCAACGAAAATCTACAACCACAATAGGACTGCCGATAAATCCCCCATTCCTCAGTCAATCGACGACCTGTCTCCCATCGTCCACCTTTCTTCCAATTAGTGTCCAAAAACTTTAATCCAAACTGTACTGCAATAGTCCGCCCGATAGCATTAATCACAGTTGAATCCTTGCGTCGACCCATAGTTAAGCTTGTGGCAAAATAAACGAATCCATGTTCCTTGGCATAATCTGCAGTTCGAGCTAAACGTAAACGGAAACAAGTTGAACAGCGAGGGCCACCTTCCTTTTTTTGAGACACTGGTGCAACTAATTCCTCCCAGAGTGTTGATTCATAATCTAAATCAATCATGGATACTTTCCACTCTCGACAAACCCGAACCACTTCACTTTTACGTTTTAGATATTCGGCCTCAGGATGAATATTGGGGTTAAAGAAAAGCACGTAAAGCTCATACTCAACTCTTAATTCATTAATAACCGCAATACTACACGGCGCACAGCAGGCATGTAGCAGTAGTCGATTCTTGGAGACTTTTTGGATTGGCATATTGCGGAAACATAATAGCCTTATCAAGAGAAACTAAAAAGGCCGGATCTCTATCCGACCTTTCTCTTTCTCAAGAGGGTCTATTTGTAACCTGGAGTATAGCCAGGGGTATAACCCGGAGTACCGTAACCAGAATCAATTACATCTGCCCCGTATCCTGGTGGAGCCACGACTTTAGGCTTAAGGTCCACCTGTTTCCTCTTCATTTGGAAATTATAGATACCCCAAAGGCCGAAACCTGCTAGTAAGCCCGCAGCTACAACACCTACCACGACCTTAGTCTTAGTGCTAGTGGTTGTCCTTGTCATAAGGAATTCCCTTTAATATATAAATAATTAATCTAGGCCTAATTATAAGCCATATCTTCAAAAAGAAAAACAAAGGCTCGGCCATCGGCTACAACCCAACTTTGATCAGAAATAGACTCCAATTGGTCCACAATAGAATGAAAATCAGATTCATAGTCATGCACCACATAAAAGACTCGTGCTACCCCAAACTCAGTGAAAGCTTCTTCGAACACTCCCCTATTGCGTCGTGAATGAGAAATAGCCAAGTAATACTCATAAGTACGACCAGTAACCGGTAAGGCATAGAAAAAATTATCAAAGCCATTGGTTCGCAGGGCGGCCACAGACAGCATCTGATTGGATAGAACCAAATACGGACGACCGTTATCCTCTTTGGCAATTATCTCGATAGTTTCGACATCAGCGCGACCCAGACACCAACCAGAACGGTTGGCTATATGGTTCGCTTGTGGATACGTCAGATACCAACTGATCGAAGCTACTATCGCTACGACCAACAGTAAACCAGCTACCGTAGCAGTTAACGAATCTCTAAGATAACGATCTAGTAGAGATTTTAGACCAAAGAAAAACAATGGAAGTAACAGCACCCCAAATGCATGTTTCAATCTCAAAGAGAATTCCAATTGCTCTCCAGGCACAATACCAGATAGCGTCACACTGGTACTCAGAACAAAGATGGCTAACAGAAGACCGACGGCTGTCAAAATATAGGCTTGAATCACCGATGATTTCATCTTTCGATGTACCAAAAAAATAACACCAATCACGACTATAGCCACAAAAATAGCTGGCATAATCATTCTGTACATATACAGTAAATCCAAAAGCGAAAAAGACGTCTCTAGGTCAGAGAAAAAAGGATTCCGAAAAAGAGCGATAAAACGTTCCCAATCCGATAACAGTCCGACAAAATTAAATGGCAAGTCGCCTTTTAACCAGTTATGAATGAAAAATAAGATTGGCAACAAAATCGCATTGATAATCACAGATAGCAACCCACCGAACCGGAATCGATGACACAAAAACAATGATGCTATTAATCCGACTGCCACTGCACCCAATAGCGGATGAATCATCATAGCCGACACAGATAGACCGATAACCAATGAACGTAGTGGACTAGAACTTATGACTGTCGGTGCTAAAAAGACCAACCAAAGCAGAAACACGACCGTCAGAGCATGTGGCACAGTGAAGGTCAGCGGCAGCATGGGCAAAAATAGTATCAGAGGCATCCAAAGCTCGACACTTCCTTTCATGCCCCAAACTTTTTTCAAACCAAAACTAGCTACCCAAGGAAAAGTTAGTGGAGCCAGGAATGGCACTAACCATCGATCAATTACATCTACTGAAAGACCGGACAACCAATGTAGCGCAACTATTAATACGTAATGCCCGATATAGTACGGACTTTTCGGTAAAAGATTTCCGAATTCTGCAATGTGTGCCTCGGCCGTACGATGAATAAAGGGATCGTAACCGAAACCAAGTGACATGACTGTCTCCGATAAACAATAAGCAACGAACAAATGTAACGCAGTCAAAGAACGCTTAAACGGGGCGTCCGGCTCGCGACACAACAACAATAACATCCAAGTCACAGACACAAAGGCTAATAAAGCTGAGCAAGAGACTACCTCCCATGGACTTCGCAGTGCTTCGTCGGTACGTACAGATAAGAAAGAAAAAAATAAAACCACATCGCCAACCAGAATACCTATAGACAACCAACGACTCCAAATCGATGATTTTGGCTTGATGATAGTCTGATTAGTGGTCTCAGTGAGATTAAAACGGTGGATAGCAAAAAAGACCAAGGGTAACAGACCTACTAATAGACTGAATCTTGATATTCGATCGAGGTAATAAACTATTGACTGACTAACCACTAACCACGACAAGACAATCATTAAACCAAAGACAAGCCTAGTTATAACACCCTCACGACTACCCACTAAAAATCGACCCAAACGAAAACCCAACCAACCTAAAAACATCACCACAACTACTATTCGACAAAACAATGGTAATGGAACAAAAAGAAGGACCGCAGTAACTACCGTCAGTCCCACGGTCCCAATTGATATCCTATTTAATTCCTTCAACTTTGCACTCCCCATGACTCGATCGTAGCGTCGATATCAGCAGCTGTAACTGTCGACCGTTCACTATCGGACCGAACAGTTTTGCGTTCATTTTCAATCTGTTTCAAATGTCGGCCGAGCTCCTCTCTAGCCAGTCGAATAGATGAATCATCAGGAAATGACCCACGTAGTTTTTCTAAATGTTCTATCTCTACCGCTAATAACTTAGCCTCTTTACTCATACGCTCAACTACTTTTCTTTTCGCGGCTACATCAACCACACCAAGGGAGGCCAATTGTCCGGGTGAAGTATCAATCGAAACCTTGGCTGCAGCCTCATCAATAACATCCAAAGCCTTGTCTGGTAAATACCTATCGGTAACCATTTTGGTTGTCATTTCAACGGCACGCTGTAGAGCCTCATCACTAATCAACACACCATGATGTTCCTCATAAACACCCTTAACTCCACGCAGAATACTAAGTGTTTCTTCGACTGAAGGTTCACTAATTAAAACCGGCTGGAATCTTCGATCCAAGGCCGGATCAGATTTAAGTGTACGCTGATACTCATCCCAAGTCGTAGCTCCAATCACCGAGACATCTCCACGAGCCAATGCAGGTTTGATCATGTCCGCTAAATCCAAACCACCTTCAGTGCCACGAGCCTGCGAAATCATGTGAATCTCATCAATAAACACAATAGTCATCTTCGGTCGACTTTCTAAATCGGCGATAAATTTTTGAAATCTACCCTCCAACTCACCGCGTAAACTAGTGCCAGAAATAAGTTCACCTAAATTGAGAGCCATTACCCGCTTTCCTAAAAGCTGCGCCGGAACGTCACCGTCAATAATTCGCCTAGCTAAACCCTCAACGATCGCAGTTTTACCCACGCCAGGTGGACCAATCAGCAATGGATTATTTTTAGTGCGACGAGCAGAAATATTAATAATTCTTTCCACCTCTTCATTGCGCCCAATGACCGGATCAAGATGTCCATTCCTGGCCTCCTCGGTCAAATCACGGACGAACTCCTCTTGAGAAAAACCGACTAAACGACGCACTTTCATGCGCCAAATATAACGACCACCGAAACCAACTACAACGACCAAAACAACGATCCAAATAACAACTGTTCCAAAATCCATATTAATTGGGCAAAGGTTTAAACTATGTCACTTAGACATGATCCTAAATCGACAAAGGTTTGGCAACTACAACCAAATTTAGTTGTAGGAACGAGAAGAAGTAGATTGTCTTATCTAACAAGAACGGCCCCATACTCTGGGGCCGTTCTATCTAATTCACACCAACTTACTCCGCTGCCTCGATCGGATCACCGATCGTGTAGGAGAAGAAGAAGGCCGGATTTACATCATCAATCTGTCGATTCCAATTCTGACCATAAAGCTCAGTAGCGATCTCTTCACTGGTCACCCAGCGAAGTAGACCGTTTCTAGACACAGCGTAAACCTTGGGATCGGACTGAATCTTAACCATCTTGACGCCCGGACGATAGGTGACGGTGCCAGCCAATGGCACTGCAGCTAGGTCTTCATTTAGAACTGACTCGACACTGTCGAAATTGCCGTACCAGGTCGAGTAAATGTTCTGATGAGGGAAGACGTAGCGTCGTCCATTCTTGCCACAGTAGTAGACAGCCGAACCATCCTGGGTCTTGATCAGACCGCCGCCGACACAAGGTAACCAGACGTCGGCTGGTGGAGGCAAAATACCCTTATCGACATCGATGGTTGGTGTATTGAAGATTGCTACTTCAGAGCTGTAGACACCGACTCCAGTAGTGTCTGAAGACGGAGCCGCCATTTCGGCCTCATTGTAAGCAACACGCTCATGTGTTCCGGTCGGGAATGAAGATGAGTTATCAACGAAACTGTCGGGGTCGGACGCATCCGTGACCGGTGTGGTAGTTGGCGGAATAACCGAACCGCTTGAACCGCCACCTCCACCTGCGCCGCCTCCACCTGCGCTACTGGTTGTGGCACTGACTGCAGATGTCGACGCCGACTCACCGTTCGCGTTGATCGCCGAAATCTTATAATAGTAGGTCGTCGAGGCCGAGAGACCAGTGTCACTGTAGGTGACCGTCGAACCGGAACTGACGGTCGGCTCGCTACCCAGACGAGAATAAGTGCCACCCACGGTGGTGCTCCGATAAATGTCGTAACCAGTAGCACCGGAAGTCTGTGTCCAGCTCAGATTTATCTGAGAGGTGCTGGTTGCGCTCGCTGCCAAACCAGACGGAGTGCTCGGTGCTGACGGATCAGTCGAAACGATCGGGGCATAGAGCGAGAAGTGGTTTGTGGTCGCCGACACCGTAACGATCGAGACATTCGATAGGTCCTCCTCCGGCTCGTTGACAATGTCCCCATCGGAATCACGGTAAGTCACCGTGCTAGGGAGCGGTGTCCAGCTCTGATTGGTCGCATCCCAGTAAGCCATGGTCAGCATATCTGCCTCGGTCCGAGTATCAATCGACGAGTCGAGCGCTGACCGAGTGGCTGCCAGCTCAGCGATGGTGTAGTCCATCTCCAAACTGACCGAACCCTCAAGATTGGTAATCGGATTGCCATCGCTATCTGTGGCCGACAGTTCCTTGGCTGCCGGAACGTAAGTCTCGGTCTGCGAGTCGTAGACCATGACCAGGTAGGCAGTATCAGTAGAGCGGACGTTGTTGGTTTCCCTAGCTGTTAAGGTTCCGGATGAGTTAGATGTGCCCAAGGCGTTGGCCGGCACATTGAGTCTCAGACCGGAGTCTTGGTCGTCGATGGTTCCACCCGAGGATGGTGTGATCGGTCTGGACCTAGGTGAGGCCATGTTGACGGCTGTGGTGAGGGTAATATTTTTACCCGTTACCGAACCACTACTAACGTCGATCGGATTGCTGGCGTAACCGGCCTCCTGATAACCCTCAGCTACAGCGTAAATCTTCCACTCTCCAGAATCGACTGGTAGTACATAGTTACCGTTAGCATCGGCTTGAGTACCGGAGAAGCCACCACCCATCTTTTCACCACGGACGAAAGAGTTGGGTGCACCAGTTGCGCCGATCAGTACCTGTCCGGCAATGGTAGTTGTGGCTGCAGTCATAATCAGAGTCTGGGTCGTGGTGTCAGCTCCGACAATGATCGTAGTCGGCTGTCGGAAGTACCCGGGCTTCATCGCATTGATGAAGTAAGTACCATCAGCCACGCTGAAACTGAAGTTAGTATCCGGACCGGCGGTCGAATTGGTCTGCGTACCAAAGTGGACACCGGTAGTCGGATTGACAATCTCGACCCAAGCATTGGCAATGTTGTCCGTGCTGTCAGTCACTTTACCAGTGATGGTCCGACGAGTCGGCAATGTGACTGTCAGAGCAGTGTTGGCCGCCGAAACTGTGAACACACCAGTGGTACTGTTGTAACCGTCGCCAGATATATTAGACGGACCGATCGCCGTTCCAGGTACGTCCACACGAACCCGATAATTACCATCCGGTAGGGTCAACGTGGCAACCGTCGAATTAGAGACGTCGATGCGCGCACCTGAACCATTCGTGGCGAACATATCGACGAAACCGCGAGCGACCGATGCGGAAAAAGTTATGGTCAAGGTTCGAGGTGCGGCAAGTGTAAAGTCCTTGCCAGCTGTGTCACTAGTCACACTGAAGGCTGCGAGCGGCGGGAACTCGCCAATGCTCGGTGCGAAGGCCTTAAGTGTGTAACAACCTGCCGTGGCGCAGGACGGGGCCTTCATGCTGTAAGTGCCGTCGACACCAGTCATCACCTCATTGTTGGTGTTGTTACCCATGAGCCGGACAAAGGCGCCAGATACTGGTGTACCACCCGAGGTCACCGTACCGGAAACAGTGTAGAAAGTTCCGGTGCCGGTTTGGGATGGAGAAAAGTTGATGCTAGTGACATTGGCGGTCGAGACGGTCACCGACTGTTCAGATAGTCGACCGTACTGCGGTAGGAACGCGCCAACGTTCCAGGTTCCGGCGCCGACGTACAAAGTGTAGTTACCGGAACTATCGGTCATCACATCGGCATGACCCGGACCATTGGTTCGATAAGCGTAGACTGAAGCACCCTGCACAATACTCGTGCCGTCGGTCACACGTCCGGAGATGGTGTAGTCCGGCTTAGCAACCTTAAGGATAAAGGAAGTAGCCGCAGCGGCTGGTGTAATCGCTGTCGACGATCCATCTATTAACAGATAGGTCGTAGCATGGTCCGTTACCACTACTGGCACTTCCTTAGAGGTCGGCATGCCCGGAATAAATGCGCCAACAACGTAGCTGCCACTGACTACGTTCAGTGTAAACGCACCGTTAGTAGCGGTTGTAGCATTGGTACCGAAACCACCGTTAGGCGAGTAGGCGAACACCTCAGCGTTGGCCATGACCTTGCCGGAACCATCCTTAACCAAACCGCGAATGGTCTTATCCGAGGTTGTTAAGGCAAAAGCGATGGTACAACCCACTGTGCCGTCAACTGTACAGACTGGATTGGCAATAGTGGCCTGTTTATTACGTGGCGGTAGGTAAGACGGTGCCGGCGGCGGACCGGAGAAACCCTTAGGTGTCTGCGGGCCGACACCAATGTTCCACTCGCCGTTCGGTAGATTGAGTGTAGTACTACCAGTTCCTCCACCGTTCAATGTCACCTGTTTGACGCGAAATCCAGTCGGCGAACCAGCAAACACGTCCAACGGTTCATTAGCTGGACCGGTCAAGTTGACCGTAACCACAGTCCCACCGGACGAAGCACTGGCCATGGTGAAATTGTAAGTTTTGTTGGCTGTGAGTCCGATCCGTTCCGGATTGGCCTTACCGACATATTCAGCCGCATCGATCAGCACCAGCTGATCGGTCGAAATCATGAATTCACCGGCTGGAAGTCCGGTAAAGCTGTAAGTTGCAGTCTCACCACCAGAGAAGTTAGTCGAAGTGGTCTCGAGCGGTCCGGTGAGCGGCGACATTAGGTAGACCTGCATAGTGCCACTAGAGACGTTGCCGGTCGCAGTTATAGTACCGCCCAAAGTGAACGATCCCGTACCACCAGACTGAATAAAAAATGGCATCGAAGTGGCAGTCTCTAGAAGTGTAGTGCCGTTCTTGGTCTTAATATCAGCCGTGTAACCCGAAGTGTTCATGTCCTTGGGTACGGTCGTATTCCTAATTCCGGCGATATCGATGGTCAAGAAATCATGTCCTTCGACGTTGGTCGCTGCAGAAAGGTAAATCTTGACGCTGCGTGAGGCCGTGTCGACCACCACACCATCGCCAGCTAGTCCACCCTGGGCCACCCCAGCATCGTCGGCGTTGGCCGTGCCGGAACAAGATGCTCCGGTCGGCGCACCGGCTGTGGCGCACTTAAAGGTCACATTTCCCGTTCCTGGACCATTCAAGTCCTGGCGCATCGGACTGTTGACATCCTGTCTGGCGGCCGAAACGTCGAAGCCAATAGGGAAGGTCACAACAACAGCCCCAGAAGCCGGAATCTGCCGGGAGATCGGCAAGCGTATGCCATAGATCGTGAGCTGTCCGGGCATGGTATTGAATGGACGGACCTCAGCCTGTGGTGCAAAACCGAAAGTGCCAGAATCAAAATTGTCAGGTGTGAACCCGCCTTGATCCGAGAAGGAGTCGCCGGTCATACCCATCGGACCGAGAGCCCCTTGAGTAGTGGCGCTATTCAAAATCATCATTCTAGCCGTGTTCGCGCCATCATCAGTCGTGATCGAATTTCCGGACAGGTCCTTAACTCCAGTGATTGCGACATAAAGTTCCTTCCCACGCAGAGTCGCCGGATCGATCGCGTCGGCATGATAGCCGGCGATTTTGACTGTGTTGGTTACCTGATCGTAACTAAAGGTCGCTGCTGCCGGAACAGTCAGGACCGTACCAGCAGAAGAATCCTCACCCATGGTGGCGTACTTGAGAACGTAATTAGCCGGCTTCAATACACTAGCTGTGAAGTTAATAGTATCAGTCGCCCGAGAGGCATTCATGGGCTCAGAGAAGGTCACTGCCAACGAGAAATCATCAGCGTTGCCGAACTGTATCGACGGAGCCAAAACGTCGGCCGAACCAGTAGTGAAGGTGCGCGCTACTGCTGTAGCGATCGCTGTTCCGTTCAGAGCCTGAGCTCCGGTCGTCACATTGATTGTGTAGGTAGTACTGGCAGTAAGTGCCGAACGTGGTACGAAATAGGCCGTTCTCTCTGCGGCACGATATTCAACCGAACCATTAACTGCCGTCGAACCAATCGACAAATAAACTGTGCTTGTCGAGATAGTTGACATGTCCATATCTCGACTAAAGCCGATACTAACCGCATTTAGATTAACTGGTACATTGGTCGCAGTATTGTCTGGAAAAGTCCCATTAACTGTCGGTATACCAACATCGGTGCCAGTTCCAGTTCTAAACTCACCAGTGAACATGACTGCACTACTCGACTCTGGTGGTCCGACTGTCAGTCCAGTCGCTGCTTTAGCACCACCTAGCACTTTGAGTCGATAACGGGTCGAGGCAGCTAAACTGCCGGTTAACGTCAGAGTTGCATTCCTCTTGGCTGAGTCGAGAGTTGTAGCACTAATGAGTGATGAAACGTCCGTCTCAGTCACCCCAGACACTGAATACAATTTGATGTAACTCTTAAGAAGATAGGTTCCAATAGTATCGTCCGCCATGGCATCCGAGAAACTAACTACAACCCTTCGATCAACTGGCACATCAAGACTACCAGGTGGTGGAGTCATACCGATTACATGTGGCGGAATGAACTCCCCAGAGCCAAACACCTCACCCTCACCGAAACTTCCAGAGAAAGTGGTACCAGTCGAGAAAGTGAAGGAGAACGAACCATCCGGCTGATTTCCCATGACTGAATTGCCGGCTGTGTCGGTAGCTGAGTCGGTCACAATCACAGCGATAGTCTTGCCGTCACCTAGCGTACAAGGAGATCCATCGCAACCAACCTGCGACAACGAAAACACCGCCATATTAGAAGCCGGCGGCACACGATCCACACCGGCGGAAGAGGCGTAATAGTCCCAGTCTCCTTTTGACGTTATGTTGGTCAGCTCCCCTGTAGCCGGATTAATCTCGTTGATGGTCAAATTACCAGTATCCGTGATCGAAGATTGACTCATGGGCTTATCGAAGGCCACAAACACCTTGAAGTAGGAATCGCCGCCTGGAATGCCAGTCGAGTTCTCACCGGGACCAGTAAACATGACATGAGGTCTGGTGCCATCGCCGCCGAAACCACCACCGAAACCCATTGGCAGGCTGAAAACTATGCTGGTGGAGCCGGCTGGTATGCCGTTAATGATCCGGTCAGCATAACCAGTCTTCAAGGCCACGATGTCATAGATACCGGTTGGAAGTCCGGACAAAGTATATTCACACGATCCGTCTGTGGTGGTCATGAAACCAGTACCTTCAGCGAAAACCGTGGCACCTTGAATACCTTCCGGACATTCATCGCTATCATTGACGACTGAACCAGTAATAGTACCAACACCGGCGGCGATTGATGTTACCCGGAACGGAGTCTCATCCATATCCCTAAAGATCGCCGTATTAGTGCCGTCCGAGGCACCAAGATAATACCTAACTATAGTGCCGGCAATGCCAACCGATGCACCCGGAATAGTGAAGGTAAAAAATCCATTACCGATCGAGGTACCACTCGCCTGCGTACCGGTCCCTGGATCGCAATCGACACCCACACAGTAATTAACCGTAGTTGTCAGGGCTGGGGTAGAGGTTGGCGAGGCAAAGTTATCATCGACACGAGCCAACAAAGTCAGGTCTGTGCTGGCCGTAGTCTGAAAGACTGGCCGATGCATGATATTCGGCGGCATGATATCCATGACCGACGAAATCGTAGTGAAACCTCTAACTGGAGTCCCTTCAAGCGGGGCCACAGCGTCACTAACAGCAGATGGTGCCTGGCTGTAGGTCCGCACTTGCCAATAATAGGTGGTGTTCGGCTCAAGCGGAGTCGGCTGAGTAATAATCCGGAATGAGCCGGCCCCATAGTTCACATTGCAGCCAGTCAAGTTGCAGTGGCTACCATTGCTATTCTCTGCATCAGCCGGCTTAGGAAAGGCGTAATCCCATAAAGCGGCCCCAGAAAAATTAGATGTCGACTTTAGTGTAACGCGGTAAGTGGCCGCTGACGGGTTAGTGCTGGGGCTAAAGTTGAAGGTAGGAGGTATCGATATGCCGGTCGCGGCATCGGTTGGACTTTGGAGATTTAACCCACTATCACCGGCCGGAAACACACCGAAGCCACCCGGCATCTCGACGATCTCGGCTCCGGTCGTAACGCGTACATCGTGTGGCCCAACAGTGGCGCCCCCGGCTACACTAACCGAAAGGTTAAGTGTTGTAGTGGTTGACGACGAAATTGTAGCTGTAACGTTGGCGTCGGCCGAACCTCCGCTTATAAACTGAATCGTGCTTGATCCAGAAAAATGAGTATTAGAGCCCGTAATTGCAACTGCCAAAGACGACGCACCTAATGGCGCACCGCCCGGCACAACGCTAGTAACGCCCGGCACTGCTCCAGCGGACGTACCAACGTTCAGATTGTACCGCCGGACCGCCTCCTGAGGTGTCCCGGCCGAATCTGTAGCCCTAATGTATAAAGGATAACTACCCGGAACGCTCAATACCGTACCAGTTATCTTGTAAGTACCTCCATCATCAACTAAAGAAAGTCCAGCGTTGGTCAGTACCTCTGTATCCGGCTCTCCGGCTGATTCAAAGATGTAAGGAGAGGTGCCACCAATCGCCGAGAAGGCCACCAGTGGACTAATCGTGGTGTAGGTCGTTCCAATAATCGCTGTCGGAATGGTCGAAGTAGAAATTTCGATTGCACTGGCCATTTCCACAGCATCGGTTCCGATAACATTGCCACCCATGTCAGCTATGGCACTAGAAGCAGCGGCTATAGTCGCCGGAGTGCCGTCGATATCCCCTGCATCCAAAACAGCACTCATGGTCAATGTAGCAAAATCCTGACCTGGGGTATGAGCTACAGAAGATATAGTCTGAGCAGCACCACCACCATCTACATAAGTAAAGCTGGCTGCAATCAAACTGCCACCACCAACCCTTTGTACTGGTTTATTAAATCTGACATTAACCGATGCGCTACCGACAAAACCACCAACCGACACAATCTGTGCTGGAGCAGTGTCGGCCCGTAATTCAAAAGCATTAAAGGTAGTAGCTGGACCACTACCATCAGAAGTTACTACTCCATTGGCTAGAACGGAAGCGACTATACGATGATCGTTGACTAGCAAAGCTGAAGTTCTAATGGCTACATAAAAAATCACCGGTGTACCGCTGATTAATGGAACTGGCGTCGCCGGTGTCAGCGTGATGTTGGTCGTCTCACCGGTCCAATCCGGAGAGGCAGCCAGAGTAATGACCGAGTCAGTGCCATCGAAGTTTCCGGCTGTACCACCTTCATCGTCATATAAAGCAACACCGGAACTATCATCAGTAGCGATATCGGCCAGGTCAGCCTGAACCAAACCAGTACCACTAAAGTTCACTGTAACCGAATTGAGAGTCTGTAGGGCCGAAGAAGCCGTCACTGACAACTTCAGTACGGCGCTGGCCGGTGAGCTGGCCGGAATCGGAGCCCCGGGAAAACCACCATTGATCAGTCCACTGGTACTGACCGTAATCGTCGAGGCGGCCATAGCCGGCAACGGAGCGATCAACGAACCTAGACCGCTCGACGCAATGACAAGCACTAAGGTTAGTAGAGTTTCAGCCGGTCGGCGAGATACTCTTTTTAGAAATGGACTGAGTTTCATAATTTATGAAAATTATAACTAAATTGAAAAACTGAAAGCACGATTTAGTCATGCGATCAATCAAATTTTAGGCTAATGCAAATTAGGAGAAATTAAGTGCTATCAGTATAGCACGACTTGCAAAGTTTTTTTTGAATTTAAAAAACAGTGGATAAATCATTGTATGTTTGTTTTAAAAAAATCGCACCAATGAAAGATGCGAATTAGATACTACTGATTGTCGACCGTCTAGACTTCCGAGCGTCTTCCAGTCAAGAGAATTACGACCAGGACTGTTCCGTTACCAACGATCCCATTGATTACAGGATAGGCCAAGGCAGTCAGATCAAATGACACCGAAGTTAGTATTCCGACGACCGTACATATATAGGAGGTAACTCCCATAGCCCACGGCAACGCTTTCTCTTTGAGAGTACGCTTCAGTAGGCCACTCACTGTTGGCACGAACGAGATTATGAAAATCAGCTGAAGGCTCAAATTGGCTACAACCGCATCACTGGTGGCTTTCCATAACACACCTACAACTACAGCTAACGCCAGACAAACGATCTCAGTCCAGCCGATTCGACCAAACTTACCACGGACAACGGCATAAACGCAGATCACAATCAGTCCGACAGTCGATAGCAACACATAGGCCGATTGCCACAGGTTTCCATGAACCACGAGAAAGTAGCTAGCTGCGTTCATCACTCCTACCACTGTCCATAACAACCAAGTTGACGGATTGGGCACTGATAGCCCACGACGTACTTGATTGAAATAAGTGACGAAAACGGCCATCAAAATCAAATTTCCCAAAACTATAAAGGACTGACTCAAGACAGACCTCCTTATTATAGTTTGTCGTGAGAACAAAAAACTTTAACTTTTTTATCTTCGGATGTCAACTAGCACGATTCGCCACCACTACCTACAGGTGCGGATACGGCGTTATTTCTTCTTTGCTCGCTCAACTTCCTTTCGAAGTTGCTCATCTTCCTTCTTCAAAGCTAATTCAGCTACTGTCTGTTTAGTATAAAGATGGGTAAGGGAGAAGACGACCGAACTAGCGAACACGATCAAGCCGACGTTCAATAAAAACAATACGAACGAATCAGCAATGATCACCCACTCAAGCCGCGCGATACCGATGCCGGTGACCGCGAGCGGCGGGATGAGCGCCACCGAAACAACGACACCCGGCAGACTGGCACTCAACTGCGGTCTAATAAGTGCGTAAGAAGCGGCTAACCCAGCCACCAAGGCAACAAAGGCGGAAATCACATCAGGACTCAATCTAGAAATGATTTCTGGATTAAGACCCGAGTCCAGTCCAGCGATACGCGAGAAAAATAGGGTCACTACAACCGAACATGGCAGAGCAAACGCCATCGACTTCAAAACAGTAAAAAGGAACGTGAAATGAGTGCCCGATCAGCCATAACAATACCCATGGAGAAGCCAAGTATAGGAGACAACAACGGCGCAATGAGCATGCTACCAATAATGATGCTAGCGCTGCCGACCAGCAACCCAAAGGTCGCCATGATCACAGACAAAGTAATCATCAAAAAAAATCGTCGCGTGGAGTGCTGTCGGCAATCAACCGTTCAACTGCTCCCCCCTTATCGGCCTCGGTCAGGCTAGTAAACAGGGTGGTCATAGTAAGCTCTGCTTATTCTTTCGGAAATTCGCTGTCCAATTTAGCGATACGATTCCGTAGTTCTGTTTGCCGCTCCCTAAGCTCTCCCACATTAGCACCCGCCCCCTCTGCCTTTTTTATAGCCTGGTCCAACTCGACTTCTACCATAAACGAAATGCCGGACTTCGACTCCCCCTCCCGGAGATGCCCAAGTTCTCCCCTTCGCAGACGCAACTCCCTTTCATCCAGATCCGCAATAATGGCGGAAACTGCTATTTCGGCTTGCTGCTTTTGTTCATCTGCCTCCCGACCGTCCATCTCACGTTCAGTATCCCCGACATCTTCCGAACCAGGATTAAGATTTTTAGCTTTTTCTACCTTAGAGACGAACTGATCTCCCCGCAAGTTATGTCCTTCTAAATTGCTTCGTTCACTCGAACCAATGCTATCTTCTGGCTGAAAATTTATCCACCTGTCAGGGCTCGTCATAAAATGAAATAACTTTAATATAGATGCCTATGCACCAACGCCAGCATCCACACCTGCTATCACAAAACGTCAGGAACTTTCGTCGATGACAGCCTGAGCTCTGGTTAGATAGTCCTGCCGCAGAGCAGTCAGCTGGGACTGTTCGGTCTCTAGTGTCACCATTAATTCCTCGATCTGGTCAACTGGAAGCAAAGGAACTAATTCAATCCAAGCTTCACGTTCGCCCTCCGGTAAGTCAGCGCTGTTGAGAAGCGCTACCAATTTTTCGATGTCTACCATAGATCCAAAGATTATTCTTCCTCTTGTCCAATGGTCTCTCCCTTGCCCGGAAGAGCCCCTAACTCACGTTCCACCCCTTGCTTAACCCGCCTCACTAATAGTTGACCGCTGTCCTGCGCGACTTTCTTAGCGAACGGAACCGCAACCTTCTTCCAGCCTTCACGTTTAATAGAGTTGAGCGCACCTCTTAACGCATGTCCACTAACCAGCGCCTCACCAGCTAAGTAAATTACCCGATCTAATATTGAAAGATCCTCAAAACTCACTCCGTGTTGACCTGTTTCCGGATCCTTCTCTATTACAACTCGCTTGCCGAAGAAAGCGTAGGCCAAACCGACGTAAGGAATAACTTCGAGCGCCGCAGACATAATCTTTTCTTTGGTATCCAAATCGAGAAACTTCGCCGCTCGTTGTATTGCCTGTCCTAAAAGTTGCAACCGACTCTTGGCTGCACTACCACGCACCACCAACTGCGCATTTTTATACTCCTTTTCAAGACCCTCAATCCCCTCCTGCTGTTCCGGATTCAGTTCATTAAACTCAGCAGCGATAAATTCCTCCGGCGGTTTAGTGTAGACCTCGGCCGAGAGCTGTTCGAATTGCTGGATCTGCTCAGGTGTAAGAAAAACGGAAGCTTCACTTTCTCTTCTTTCGAGTGAAAAAGACCCCTCTCCTCCGAACCGATTTCCTTCCATACTCCTTCTGTGGTTACGATCAAACGATACTTAGCCCAACATTACTAATACGATGCTAGCAAATGCGACGGGTTTTGAGAAATCCAAAGACGTCGTCAAAATAAAAAAGGCCGCACAGGACACGGCCGTTCTGAAAATTTCGGTCCTTTCATTGACTATACTTCTTGAACCATAAAACACACACTTTTTGCCCCTCAAAAAATGGCCGCGCAACCAAAAATGTTCTTCCGCCTTGTAACCATAATGATATTTAAACACCTCGTGGTTACGAAACACCTTAATTACCTAAAAATAAATTTTGAACATATGTAAAAAGAGAAAAGGGCTATCCACGATGTGCTGTGGATAGCCCCAATTTTTTCGAGCCGCTGTCGGCGGAATTCAAGGGATCAAAAGCCCCAAGAATTCAAGACATCAAGGATCGATTTCCTGCGAGAGGAAGCCGGACACCGAACCGAAGCCCACGTCCGGGCCGTCAACGAGGCGCGTGCCGAACTCGACCTTGTTGCCAATGAAGCCGAAGCCGGGAGACTCAGAAAAGTCGCCATCGGCCTCCGGAGAAAACTCGTCGCCGGAACAATCCATGTCCAGTTCCTCCCAACAGACGAGCCGTTCGGGATGAGTGAGAACGATGGAACCGACTGCGAGACTTCCGAGACCGAACTCGCCCTCCACGAAGACCTCACGAGCCCGACGGCTGGACTTGCCGCGATGGCGAAGCCCTAGCTGGGCGGCGACGATCAGGATGTCGCTCGCTTCTTGTGTTTCGGAGATGAGATCCAGCGCGTGCGCCGTGCGAGCGTGAACCCGCAGTTGCGCCGGCGTGATCTGACCCTCACGGTAGTTGTAGAACGACCGGGAGTCGGCGATCTTGGTGTGAACGATCTGGACCGCCTGGCAGTACTTCTGGATCGGATCGGTCACTTCGGGGAAGTGCTTCTTGGCCAGTGCGTCCACCGAGGGAATCGCGAACCATCCTTCGGCACCGTTCGGGAGTTCCGGCAGGGTCTTGGCGAACTCGATGGTGTGGCTCGGGTCGAGATCGAAAATCTTGGCGATCGCCTTGATCTGGTCATTGATCGGCTTCGGCCCTTCGTACTCCTTCGGGTACGTATAATTGGAACGAACTTCCTCACTCACGTACTGGTTGGACTGGGACAGCTTAGCGATGAGCTTCGCGATCCCGTCCTGCAGTTCGCCACCGCGCTCGTTGAGCCGCTGTGCGCGTTCCTCGTCGAGCTTGGACTTGTTGTAGGCGGCCTCGAAGAGACCGATTGCGTGGAGACCTTTCGGGTCTCGGCTGGTGATCAATGTCTGTGACATCGTCATCCTCCTTCTATATTTGGATTTACCGGAATCGCTCCGGCAAACGGCTTCCTCTGCATGAGGTAGCGCAATAGGCATAAAAATAGCCCTTACGCCCAATGCGCTACCTCATAAATAAGCCTTTTTTAAAGAACTGATTCTGACGCTTAAGTCAGATCAATAATCTCGTCGATACGAATTTGACTCACAAAATCAGGAATATGACTAACCATAATCATGGCCCCTTGATAGGAATTGAACGCTTGAGCCAGCACTGGAAGATGACGAAAATTAATGTGATTGGTCGGCTCGTCGAGGATCAGTAGGCCTGGTTCCATCAATACTAGTCGTGCAATCGACAATAATCCTTTTTGCCCTTCAGATAGTCCACCAACCTCACTGGCTAAAGCTTTTCCATCAAGAAGAAATCCAGCAGCAGTTGAACGCAACACCTGCTCGTCCTGTTCTTTCATGACCTCGAGTAATATATCGTAAGCCGTCCGACCAAAGTTGAGTGTAGAAAAATCCTGAGAGTAATAACCCATGCGAACATCGCGGCAGAGAATCGCACCCTCTGCGGTCTGATTAAAAATCCGCCGGAGCAATGTACTCTTGCCAATGCCGTTCGGTCCAGCCAAAAGAACATGCGAGCCGCGGCGTAGCACTACGTCGATTGCTTTGGTTACATACTGACCATCTCTGATCGCGCCAATCTTGCTCAATTCCAAGATCTTCCCATTAAACTCGAAATCAAACTCCTGGGATGGTATTTCAAATTCGCGGATGGTTTTGTCCTCACGCCGAACCTCGACCATAGACTCGCGCATCTCGTCCGCGCGTTCCCGCATGGTCTTGGCCACACTCCGCAGCTTGCCGCCCTTGTGTGCGAACTTACCGGATTGCGCCATCTTGCGCTTGATTTCGGCCTCGGCACGCGCGTTAAGCATGCGTTCGCGTTCGATGCGTCCCTCGATCTCCTCGACTACATTCAAATAGTTACCGCGATACTGTTCGATCTTGTGATTGAATACGTCGAGATAAAGCACGCCGTCAGTGAACGCGTTCAAGAACTCAGCGTCATGGGAGATGACGATTGCCGTCTTATCGTACATCATTAGGAAGCCGGTCAGATGTTCGATCCCCTCCTGATCCAGGTTGTTGGTCGGCTCATCGAGGAGGAGTATGTCCGGACTCTGAATCAGCGCGTACGAAAGTAGTAGACGCGCCTGCTGTCCGCCGGAATGCTCACTCAGTTTCTTATCGAGATCAGTCTTGAGATTCACTGCCTCAAAGACGTCGGCGATCTGTTTGTCCAAATTGTAAGGCACTTCGACAAACGTCCCAGCGAACCATTCACGAACGGTCAGATCCATACACTCCTGGGGGATCACCTGCTTGGCAATGCCGACAGTCGCGTCCTCGGGTGTCAGGAAAATCTTTCCCTCTTTGGGCTTAAGCTCGCCGAGAATCAAGCTGAAAAGCGTGGTTTTGCCGGCGCCGTTCTGTCCCATGAGCGCAAACTTCGAGCTATTGCGCACTGAAAAATCGACCTCATCTAGGATCGTCTTGCTCTCTCCGTACTTGTAGGTCACACCGTCGAGGCGGAGGACCACGCTGTCGTTCGCCATATGGCGAAGAAGGTACCAAATCCGCGGCGTTCTGGCAATGGGTCGGCCCTTAAGGAGACGCAATTACACTTGCCAAAAAATCTCCGATACAAAAAAGAGGCGCAAGAAGCGGCCCTTATCGCTCTCATCGACGAATCTGCTAGACCTCATTTCATGAGGGTGTATGGATTAAAAGTTCCTCCATTGAAGAGGAACAGCTCTGGCCCTTTCGATGCCATCTCCAATAAAATCAGGGCTTGTTCGGTCATACTCCGTACGTCTCCGGATTCTAATGCAACCATATTCTCGAGTCTTTCAGTCAAACTGTCCGGCACGCTGATCCTGCCGAGTAGATAGATACCCACGGCTAAAGCCATAGAACGAAGTATATCAAAATCGACTTCGCTTCACTTTTAAGTAGTCATGTCCAACCAAAGGCTTTGATCTAAAAAGATTTATTCGACGATCACTTGCACCCGCCCAACCTCGCCAGTGGTTAGCCGAACCTTAATCCCCCGCGGATGGACTGCTGAACTAGTCAGGATATCCCGAACAAATCCCTGCGTCAGAACATTCGTACCTTGATCCTGCTTCAAGGTAATCGCCACCGCCTGTCCCGGAAAAATATCTGCTCGTCTTGTTCCGTCTTTCATATTAGATCTTCTCGATCAGTCACCGTCCACCATGACGGAAACGTCTGTGAGCTGTACTCTCGTACTTTTTAACCAACCGAGACAACTCTTTTCCGTGTTTCAAATGCACGTAGATGATAGCGCTCAAAAGAGCCGAGAAGAAACACCAAACTGAATAGAACGCCGTCAAGTAAGACCAGAGCGAAATGGCCAACGCACCCACGAGTGCCAGACCGAGGACTCGTATAAATTTGTGACCAGAAATCAAACAGGAACAGCAAGTTACGAGTACGTAAACCGCCAGGCCGTAGGGTACAGGCGGCAGGACCATGTGGTAGATAATGCTACCTGTAGCACAGAACGCAGTAACCGGTCCGCGCAGCACATAGGTCAGAAGCCATAGACTAAGTGCAATGCCGACGAGCAGAAATATCCTGAGTACAGCCCTTCTTCGTCCGGGCGGTTCGAGCGCACCAACCGCCAATGGAACGTAGAACGGCCATAACACGTGCGAAAACATCACATAAACGAAGGCGGCCGACGAGTGCAGCCAAGGGACGCTGAGTGAGACCCAGACCACACCTTCGACCGCTTGCTGAACACCAAAAAGCAGCGGCATGGCCGCGAGCGGAATCCGGTCTATCGATTTGGCCTCGCGCAGAGTCACCACGCCCATGGCACTCAAACCAGCGGCAGCGGCGAAGCTGGCTGTTGCAGAAAAACACATGCCTGGATTATGACAGGCTCCGGTTCCATAAGCTATGCCTAGTTATAACTTTGCAGACAAGCTCATAATGAGATACTTCGAAAGTGATTTCAAAATTTCCACAACACGTGGTTCTTTTGTGGATGGTTGTCGCCGACACACCGAAGCGAATGTCGACGACATGACCGCGGACCTGAGCGTGCGGACAGCGATGATGACGGGTTAATCGACCACGTGCATCAGTCCTAACCACACGCCCGTGCAGATCTCAACGGGATCACCGCTTGGGGGTCTCGCATTTTTATTTAACGAAGGAGACGACAAAAAATAAACGGTGACGGCTGACAATGATATCTTACCTATGGTTCCACAACTTAAAGACATCGATGACTGTCTTGATCATCGCTTGGACACCTGAGTAGTACTGTCTGACATTTTCATGGCCGAGTCTGTCTGCAACCCCTCTGCATAATCGACCCAGACGACTCGGTCGTCATTGAACTCGGTTCTGGGTGCCGCATCGTCCTCGGGCTGCGCTATAAACATTTCGAGGATTATGTGACTACCACTTGAATGATCATATTCCACAGAACGCGGCGTTATTCGCTCGTGCCGTCGTCAGCATGAAAATCGAAAGCAAAAACCGCCCACTGGAGTTCGGTGGACGGCCTTGGCTCAGCGTTCAGGTACGCTAGCGCCGGCGAAACAGGGCTTCGTAGCCCAGCCTAACTACGGTGCCGAAGCTAGCTAGGAAGAACAGCAGTCCGACCAGCCAACCGACTATTGGGATCAGTATGACTAGAGTGAGTAGAGTTGTTCCGAGCAGAGAACTCTTCCAGTCGGCCGAAAAATCCTTTTTACCTTTAGAGAAGACTCTGCGAACCAGAGCTCCAAAAGATACGGTGGAGTAGACGCCGCCAACCAGGACGGCTAAAGCTAAAACTGCCATGACGATGCAAGCCACCAACCAGCCGACAACCGTCACGTACAGCAGCACTAGGACAATCGGTGCGACCACTGAGATCAACAAACCGGTCAATAAGTCAATGCCAAAATGTTTGAGAGTACGACCGACTACGGCCTGAGACAGATGCGGCAACCGCCAAGTCGCCAGCAGGGAAACCAGTAGGCACGCCAGGTACTTCACCAGCACGAAGAAGATAAACATTGCGCCGAAAATCTTGCCGAAAGATTCCCAGAGTATCAACTCATCAGTCTTGTCTGGTACGCCAGCCGCGAAATCCCGTTGCGTATAGGTCTGCTCACCATCAACGACGGCACCGGTCTCGACACTCGCCTCCTTCGGACCTTCGTGAGCGAAGTCACCCTTGACGACCGCGCCCGACGCGAGGGTGACCGATTCCGCCGTGGTGAAGAGACCGCCCCCGATGGTGCCATCCACCTGAACATCGCCGGCATAGACTGTCACATCTCCAGCGAAGACGCCTTTGATGACCACACTGCCACCGGCGATAACAGTATCACCAACTACTGACAGGCCGGGGGTAGTGGTTATCTGACCACCGGCGACAACCAGTTCTCCACCAACCGAGCTGCCGAGCGTAATGCTGCCTCCGGCGACGCGAACGTCGTCACCGACCGGGCCGAGCAAAATCAGCGATCCGCCGGCCACAGTGAGGTCCTCTGACACCGGTCCGGTTACGGTTAGATTTCCGCCGAGCAGATGGGCGTCGCCACGAACTTCGCCGTCCATCGAAAGCGTCCCGCCAGCGGCATAGAGATTCTCTTCGATGATCTGGCTGACACTAATCGAGACAGCTTCACCACTACGCATCTCTGCCGCACGGGAGGCGACCGGCAGAGCCAGGGTCATCGCCAAAACGACAATGAACATTATTATTTTGTGCATATGAACGCGTTAGGTAAACAACGACCCATCTTAAAGCTCGTCTGCGCCGATGTCTATTCCGCCGCCCTTCGGTCGCGACTCGCCGTCGAAATCATTAGTTAATCCGGAAACGTTTCGCCCTTGATCGACGACTGAGTAAACAGAGCTGCTCAAGTGAAGATTTCCCGACGATGGAGAAACAAACCAATCAACCTGAGCACTAGTAATGTTATTTGCGACCGTTCCTGAAGCCCCATCGCGGGCGATGATAGCCCGATTAGTTAAGTTGTTGTAAATCTGTACCCCTGTCGTGCTTCCGAAACGATACTCAATGGCGTTCGGATAGCTGTTGACCATAAAGATCGTATTGTTGTAGACCTGCGAATTTCTGGCATCCTCGAGTCCGATCGCCACGTCGGAGAAATCCTCCGAGCTGTCATGGTAGATCATATTGTTACGAATGATCCCGCCGACGTGACCTCGGTCGCCGAGACCGAAGCCGATCCCCCGGTCGCAGTTCATGATTGTATTTCTCTCGACTATGGTATTCGCCGACTCAGACCAAAAGTGAATGGCGAACTCGGCGATGTCGTCGCTAGGACTCTTGATGTTTTTGAATACGTTGTCACGGACAATCCAATTCTTGGCATTGTGCGCATCAACACCGCCGATGTAGTACTGCGGACCGTGGCCGGCGCTGTATTCAAACAAACTATTTTCAACAAGACCACCATCGGAACTTGCCGACATGTTCCCAGCGTCATAGGCGACCTTCAGCATCTGCTCGCCCGTGTCCAAGAAATGAGCATTATCGACAGTAAGACCGTCGACATCTACCTGCAGTTGGATTGCATGATTGGCAACCCTCCTTAGGGTCAGATCACGGACGGTAAAATCGTCTCCGGCGACGTTAAAGATATGCGAAACGCTGCCGGTCATCCCGTCGCCCTGCAGGATAACCGCCTCGCGGTTTCCCGAACGGCTTCTTACCGTAACCCCGTCCGCCGAAACCCAGAGCATGTTGCCTAGCGTGTAGGTTCCGTCTTCGACCAGAATCGTCTTCTTGCTGCCATCGTTGGCGTTTTCTATGGCGCTCACCAGGGCGGAAACGCTACTGACGACAACAGAATTGGGATCTTCAGTGTTTGTGTTGACAATTGTATCGCCGCTATCGGCATCGCCTGACGCATCTTCTTCGTCAGCCGGTACTGGTTGACCGTCTCCACCTGTCGCTCCTGTCTGACCTGTGGCTATCGTACCCACGACGATAGTCGAAAGATCTCTAGTCGAAATACCGAGCCCCAAACTGCTCATGATGTTAAAGGCGTCGCTAGGACGTCCCAAAAAGTATCTCTTGCCGTTGTCCGGATAGACGTACCAAGCCTCGCCGTGCTGCTCAACCTGAAGCAGTATCCTACCCCTGACGTGACCGACGAGGGACGCGTCGCCCGTCCAGCCGTCTGTGCTCTTGGGAATTCTGGCCAGATTGACGTCGGTTATTCCCAATCCCATGGTCCGCATTATGTCAAAAGCATCCTGAGGTCGGCCCAAATAGTATCTCCGAAGATTGTCCGGAGAGACATAATAAGCCTCGCCATGGCTTTCCACCTGCAAGACGATCTTTCCCTTGATCCTTTCGGCGACAGATGCGGCGGCGAGACCGGGCGAGAGTAAGGGCGTCAGCAGGAGCAGAAGTGACAGAATCGTGATTCTTTTCATACACATGGAGATTAAAGACAACGAACCGCGCTGCTTTTGGCAGAAAGTCCTATAAGAAGGCCCTATCGTCTGACGACGAATCCGCCTTTTTAAGATACGGACCGCAAAGGCAATCCGCTCATTTATTTAGTATAGCCGTCAGCCGGACCGCCGGCCAATCGTTCCAATTTGATGCCTGCCTACCGTCAAACTGTCTGCAGATAGACCTTTAAGACCGACCACCCTCTGCACGTACCGAAACCCGAAACTCTAAACCCAAACAATTCAACAGAACTCACCGTCCGGAATCAACCTCATCCCTAAGCCGCTCGTAAAGGTCGTTAAACTCCGAAATGATCTTCCAGCCGGAAACCCGAGACAGATCACGATCGTATCCCGCCGGATTGACGTCCCTCAAAAAATGCCGCAGAAAATCCACGATCTCACCATAGTCATCCTGCCGAACGATCCTGTCCCACGACGACCCCTCCCGGCCACGTTCCCTCAGCCACCGTTTCAGCGGTCTCTTGACGTAAACTGCCTTGTCCAACAGGTGTTTCAGCTCGTTAAAGTCACCGCGATCCCGAACCGGATCAAACCGAGGCAGAAGATCCGGCCGATGGAGACGAACAATCGACCTCAGCTTCATGTTCTCGTCCAGGTACCTGACGAAATTATCCTTTTTCGCCAACTCCTCCAGCACCAACCCCACGAACCGTCTGTCCTGAGTCACAATCGTTTTCCACGGACTTTCCTGTCTCCACTCCTTGGCTGTTCGGCTTTTTTTCAGAAACGCTCCGGTGTCGGGCTGAAAGCGAACCGCCTCCCTGATCCTCTCGAGCATGGCCGGCGGCAGCTCCTCCGGACTCATGTCTCTGCGAACCAGCCCATCCAAAATCAACTGACCGTAACGCGAACCGTCCAACTCCTCTATCACAGCCGCCAGGGTAGCGGACGGAATTTCCTCGACCTTCAGCCCCTTCGAGCCCCGAAGAAGCTCTCCGACTTCCCAAAGAAAAAAATCTCTCTTGTCCGAATCCGCGAACTTCATTTTCCTAAGAAAGTAATCCAGTCCGACAACGACGTCCTTAGGCTCGACCTGAACGAAAACCTTCCGTAGCAGCTCGTCTATACGAGCCTCCGTCTGGTCCAAGGCACTTACCTTGCCCGTCTCCGGATCATATTTGCCCCAAGTCACGTCAACTTCGGTCAGGTCTAGTTTTCCATCTGAGAAGGAGAAGAACGAGTTCCAGGCATGGTTGTCGAACGGTCTTTTGTTCCCCCGCCGAATTTTACAGTCGACCTGGTAGGCGCAATGCAGATTACGCAACTTTCGGGGGTCGCGCTGGCCACCCTTCAGCGACTCAAACAGCGCCTTGGTAATGCTGGCAAAATTTCGACAGACGCCGTTTCCCTCCCAGTCCGACCGTCCCGAGTTTTCCTGACCTTCCCTCAGCAGTTCCAGAACCGTCTTGTTGTCAGCCCTATCCCCGTAAGGTTTTCCGTCCTTGCGGGAATACCGAGTCAGGGAAAGCACGGTCCTGATCGTGAGCCCTACGGCCTGTCTGGGCGAAAGGTCCCTGATGTCCTCGATCCCCAAAACTTCCCCAATCCTCTGTCCTTCACCTCCGATGAAGTCCTCAGCGAAAGACATGATGTCTTTTTGCCAACCGGACTTCTGTACGGTTTTTTCGTAGGTATGGGCACTGTCGTCCTGACGATCGATCACCCTTTTCATTTCGGGGGGAATTTCTACTTCACTGTCGCCCGGCTCGGGGTCAAAGTCCTCCAGGGCCATAAAACTCAGACGGAAGCGAGAAAACTCCAGCATCTCGATCGCCTTCTTCTCTGTCTCCCTTCTTTCGTGACCAAAATCAGCAAACTCGGCTCGGCTTCTGTCCATAGGTGTTGGGTTGGGTGGGGTTCCAAACCTTTTACGGTCTTAAGTCCGTATCAACTTAGCAATAAATACCTGCCAGGAGAAGACGGGGTGTGACGTCACGAGCACCGAAAAGAGACGAGGCGAGAATTTTGAAATTGCAAAAACAGACCTCGGAGAAACCTGCTCTTGTTGGCTGCCCGTCCTGGACGCGTTCGGAACTGCCGTACCTAATCTTCCGTAAATCCCAAATCTATGATGGCCCGCTTTTCTTCGGGGCTGATCTTGCGGGATCCCTTCACTGCACCGCCAATTTCAAAAACCAGTTCGTTATCCCTAACCATTATCTCCGCCTGACCCGGCTCTCACCTCATCTTCGGACGTTGGCTCACGACGTAATTGATCTATATAGGCGTTCATGATTATTGGCAGTTAAGTCGCTATTAGCAGCATTGTCTGTCTTTTCAAATATACCAAAACACGACCTTACGGTCATGCCCTGGTGGCTGCGGGACTAGGACTTCCGCGTCACCCGCCCGAACGGCGGGCTTCCTTGTACAGGGTGGCATCGAACCCTCCGCCGGCTCGGGTCCGCCGTCGCTCGCTGTGACCTAGTGAACGCCGGGCCTGGCTCGCTCCCACCCGTTCGAGTCCCCGTACCTCAGAGACAAACAAATGTGGACCACCCGATGGATGGTCCACATTTGTTGGCTGGGGCTGTTGAACGAAGTTAGAACCCTCTGCACCGTAGATTAGTTCCTGGAAATACTGTCGAAAGTGTCGAAAACAGACATAAAAAACGAGAAAGATGCACTTTATCCACAAAAAACATTGATTTCTAGACATTAAACCAATTACTGACAATCGATACTTGACATTTAAGTGAAAATATGCTATTCTGAGGCTAAGTTCTTTGGTTTGAACCTTTACAAAGGAACAGGCCAAACGCAGCCAAGCCCACGCGAACAAGACACCGGCACGAAGCCACAGTCTGAAGGTCATGGTGACCGTCCGCATGGGCAGGACAGGAAAAGCCGCCAACGGCGGCGGGAGAGAAGAAATGACGACCATTATTAGCTGGAACGACGGACTCGGACACCGAAGCCTACGCCCCTGGCTCCTCCTCATCACCGAGGACGAGCGAGTCCTCCCCTTCAAGGGGCAGGACATCGAGAGAGTCGCGGTCGTCCGCGGCCACGACTACCAGAAGAACGGTAAGTGGTCCAGCACCACCTACCGTATCGAGACCGCCCGCGGCGTCCGTGCCGTCAGCGGACGCGACGGCTGGGAGACCGGCCGGTTCGTCGAGGGACTGTGCGACGCGGTCCGGTTCGGCCGCCCGGTCGACACCTGGGCCGACGTGGCCAACGCCCTCGAGATCAGCGTCCCGTCGGCGATGACCTTCCTGCGCTCCTGGCGGCCCAAGGCCGCGGCCGCGCTCGACGAGGTCGACAGGAAGCTCGACGAGCTCGACGAGGCGGCCGACGAGGCTGAGGCGGACCGAGACAACGAGACCGTGGTGGTGTCGTTCGGCTCCCCCACCCGCCGACAGTGCAAGGAGGGGTTCTGGACCAGCCCGAAGGGCATCCAGGGCCACGGCGGCGAGCTGCGCCTCCTGGACCCGTCAAGGGACTGGGAGAAGGACAACGTCACAGTCGTCGGTATGCTCGGCACCGTGCTAGCCGTCTCTCACGCCAGCGGGCACGGCGGCGGCTACGTCTCCGTGACCGTCTCGGTGGTTCCGGGGACGGAGACCGAGGTCCCAGCCTTCGAGTCCGACCGAGATAGGGCGGCCCGCGAGAGTGGCCTCCCCGAAGGCCTGTTCCTCGCCTTCGACGGCGACGTCGAGAGGGTGAGGGCCTTCATGGGGAAGGTCGAAAGGCTGGACGTCTCAAGGCTCGACGAGCACGAGATGTCCTGCGGCCGCGCCAGGAAGAAGGCTGAGGTGGTCCGGGTCTCCGGCGACCCCGACTTCTTCCTCGGGGCCGACCCTCTCGGGGTCTGCTGGTACATCGAGGAGGCGGGAACCGGCGGGGCCGTCTCGCCGCCCGCCCCGAAGCCCGAAAAGGAAGACGCCCCCTCCGGGTCCGCCACCCTGGTGGATCTGATGGGGAAGTTCAACAGCCACCGGTAGGTAACCGGAAGGCTAAGCCTCGCCATGCAAGGGTCGCATGGACGACGAGGTCACTTGACCCGACAAACCCCGGAAGCACACCACTTAGTGCGACCGGGGTTTTGAATTTCCAGTTTGATGAACCCCACCCAAAAACCCCCTGTTACGGCGGTTTTTGGACGTGGCTGCGGGACTAGGATCATCGCCTCGCGGCCCCGAATGGGCCGCTTCGTTGTACGGGGTGGCGAAACTAAAGTCCTCTCAATTTCGGACAGTCCCACTCTTCAGATAGTCAGCCAGCATGGCACGAAGCGTGACCTTTCCTTTCGTGGTCTTGAAATATCGCTCTCGCCGAAGAGCGTCGCCCTTGCTTAGGTAAGCCTCATAGAAAACGAGCATGACCGGAAGGCGCCCAGCGGTAGACCTGTTCATGCCGGACTGATGCTGACGCAATCGCCTTCTGAGATCGTTGGTCTGACCGACGTAGAACTTGCCGTCACGACCGCTAACTAAAACGTAGACATAGGTAAACCCCATAGTACCGACTAATTACCCAGTCTTGCGGAGAGAGTCAAGTCAACCAGACGCATCGCTCCGTTCAGCCCCGTACCGCTCGCCGCGCTCGGATGCAGGGCACTCACCACCCGCTCAAATCAAAAACTACCCTCTTCCCCACAGTGTCCGTCGGCAGACCAGTGGCCTGCCATGAACCCGAGCGAGGCGAGTGGTTCGTGGCTGGGCACTCACCACCCGCTCAAATCAAAAACCACCCTCTTCCCCACAGTGTCCGTCGGCAGACCAGTGGCCTGCCATGAACCCGAGCGAGGCGAGTGGTTCGTGGCTGCCCGTCCTGGACGCGTTCGTAACCAGCAGTTCAGTCGATATGAATAAAATGCGGAGGGAGACGATCCATTTCCTGTTCTGATAGCGTCAATTCTTCGACAAGGCCGAGCATTACTGCTTTTTTGACCATTCCCCTCAGTCTCCAGTACGCAGGACCAATACTGGTGTATTCTCCGGTTTTTATGAGTTCTCTGATTCCTTGACTGATTTGCTCGGCTGCCTCAATTCGCATGTCTTGGTTGTGTTCCCTGGACAAGAAATCACGGAAAGAATCCACCCATTCATCTCTAGCCAAAACGCGTTCCAGCTTATTCCGACAGTATTCCCGTTTCACCTCGGCAAGTTTTTCCGGTGGTACCGGTATGTCCATCGCCCGTAGGAAATCGACCTGTCGACGCAGCTGCTCGCCGAACTTGTCGGTCGGCATCTTCTCGTTAACCACACCGGTAAACAGGCATCTGCCAAGAAGCTGCTCCGGCGTCCATGCCGCATATTTGTTCCGCAGACGTTCTGTCCAATCGTCACCACCCGACGAGGCTACCGCCTCAAGAAGTTCCGGCAAGACGAGACCGGTCTTCTGAAACGCGACCGCCCCGTCTATCTGCGGCCCCTTTTCGCGCACGCCTTCGCCACCGGGTTGCCGCTCCAGAAAACGCAGCGAATTCTTGTACTGGCCAGGATCGCTGACCATGAAGTAGGCCATCATCCGGCCCTGCATCTCGGACCCCATCAGTTCGGCGGCAACGATACCGCGCTCCATTCCGCGCTGCATCTTAACGATCTCCCGCTCCAAGCGGCTGCAGTGACCAACAAGTGCCTGCAGAGAGCGCCCCATCTCGAGAACCTCCCCACCTTCGGCGGTTTCTAGGTCCTCTAGAATCTTATCTCGATGATGTCTAAGAGTGCCGATATAGCCCTTAAGCTCGAAAGCGGCAGTCGAGTAGCTCTCGTCGAAAAAAGAGTCCTCGCCGTAAACGTTACTGGACTCCATGAGGTTGCCATTGAAATTCGGTTCGACCAGCGGGTCAAGCAGCTTTTTTTCTAGGTAGGGCACGTTTGCCACCAGCTCGTCTTTACTGGCGGCGAAAACATCCTCCAATGTGCCGATTTTCTCCCGAAACCGCTCAGCATCACTAATATGTAGCTTCTCAACAAAGGCCAACGCCAAATTAAATTTCTGTAACAGTAGCTGGGTGACGTTCCTGTAGTGGCTGTACATCATCGTATGAATTGTCTCATGCACGGCAACGCCTTCCTGATGTCTATCGGCCGCACCTACCGCGAATATCGGCGTTCCTCCGTAGCTGACACCGAGGTTGTTTCTCAACTTACCCGGGCCCACATTAAGGCGTACAGCAAAGGTCCCGAAGTCTGGGTCGGCATCGTCCGGACCAAATTCCGGATGACTGTCCTCCCAGAACGGCCAATCGTTAATGTCCTGTTCGCGCAGGTCGTCGACCTCTTTGCGTTTCTTCAGCAGGTCATTCTTCAGGCCGGCCATCTCGTTCGCGAACAACAGGTTCGGATCCTTTCTCAGTCGTCTAATTTTGTCCCCGTTCTTCTTGGCCTTATTGAACAAATCTTCCTTAAGACGTTGACTGTCCTCTTCTGTCCGATCAGGTTCGGACTCAGACTCCGATACCTCACAAAATTCTTCGAGCAACTCATCATTTTCCTCTTCAAGAGCGCTAAGTTCGTCCGGTAATCGCTGCCACCCCTGATCTTTCATCATTTTGTCAAAGCCCCGTTCGAGCGCCTCGTCGGCAGCTTCGCCATGCAGCTCCGCACCCTCGATATCCTCGACTAGGCTAACGTAATCGATGACGGAATCAATTTGCCTATCTATTAGTTCCCAGTGCTCCCGCAGCTCTCGCTCGGGTCCGGTTTCTGGAACGACGGGTACTTCCGGACTGGTATCCAATTTCGGCAGTTCCGCTGATTCTTTTTGTGGATCAGCGGAATCAAGACCGAAACGTTCTGGAGAAAAATGACTTTCCATAGTTAACGGAAAAGAGTCAAAGATTATTTATCTAGGCGGTTTCAGACATTTAACGCAACGAGCCTGTTGTAGGCGATTTTCTGTTGTGACTGCCCGTCATGGACGCGTTTGGAACCATCCCAAAAATTATACACCCAGCAGCCGAGAGCAGACCTCATCTATTTTCTTCGTAAAGCCCTTACTGACATCTACATGGTCGAGCTCGAACTTCTCCATCTCGGCCACGTACTGGACACTGTGATCTGACACAAGTCGAGCGCTCCTCTCCAGAGTCTCCGTATTCCGAAGCTTATGCAGGTCGTCCCGACCGCCTTTCTCGAAACCCTTCTTGATTGCCTCCTTGTCAGTCTTGACCAAGTACATCAACCGGATGCTGTTCCAGACCTCGCTCTCCCTGAGTTGCGTGATCAAACTGGGCAGGAGATGAATTCCCTCGACCACATAGCTGTCTCCCCAACTGGCTCTCTTCTCTATGAGCCATCTCACCGCCGGCCAGATGGTCCGGGCCTCCGATTCGACAGCACTGATGATCTCACGTGACGTGAACTGTTCGATATTCAACTGCCCCTTTTTGGTTGCCACCTGTGAACTAAGGGGAAACCTCCGAGACCAGTCGGCCTTGGGCATCCCGGACATAAACACGTGTTTAAGGTCGTCAGTGGATACGAACCCGGCCTTGGCTCGCGGATAGAGCTTCTTCGTCAGGGTCGTTTTGCCGCAACGCGACGGGCCGCCTATCAGGTAACCCATATTCGGTGAACATTATTGACTAGAAACCAACATACCAAAATCCGAGCCTTTCGACTCGGATTCTCGTGGCTGCGGGACCAGGACCATCGCCTCGCGGCCCCGAATGGGCCGCTTCGTTGTACGGGGTGGCGTCCGGCCCCACGCCGGCTTGGGCCGTCCGGCGCTCGCTGCGGCCCGCTGGACGGCAGGACCTGGCTCGCTGCCACCCGTTCGAATCCTGGCCCCCGGCGAAATCAACGAAAAGGGACCGGCTCTTATGCCGATCCTTTTTTGTTGGCTGCGGGACTAGGATTCGAACCTAGATATACAGATTCAGAGTCTGCTGTCCTACCATTAGACGATCCCGCATTGTTTTTCGTCGAAATTCAGCTCAGCTGATAACCCGACCACCGAACACCTCGGCGATTTTTTGAACGGCCGGTGCGGCTCCAGTCGAATCTACCTGAGCCTTAACTGTCTCTTCGGCGACATTATTATGCTCGATTTCAGGTTTTCTTTCAATAGTCACAGCTCTAACCAATAACTTCTGTCCTAAAACCGTCGAAAAAGCCGCCTCTAGTATATCTCTAGTCTTATGCTCATTGAGTCGATCACGATGAAAAGGGAAACACGACCCCAACTCCACGATGTTACCATCCATCCGAACCGGACTAACCGCCCCCATTAAAAGTGATAACGACTGACTGACCTCAGACACCTGCTTAACGATTTCCTCCCATTTAGCACTAACCGATCCGATCTCGATCTCTATGACCGATTTCTCGATTGCAATAGGTTGAGTGGTCACAACTATCTCTTCAACAACTTCTTCATCTTTGAGAGGCTCAGACGTAGAAAACTGCACCTCATTTTCTAAAGTCCTCTCCTCTGATTCCCTTGTTTTCTTTGTCTCTTTATTACTATTTAGTTCGGTCCCACTCTCCAATTCAGTCTGCGAAACAACGATCGGATCAGGTGCAGACAAATCCTCCTCCGCTACCACTGACTTCATTGCTGCAATTGTATCCACTGCCACCGTACGTCCATTAGTCTTCGTGCCGCTAACCACTGAGTCTGGTGATGAAGATGTTGTGATTGAACCACCATTCACCTCCTGACAAATTAGCACTGCCGCCAACTCAAGTGGCAACTGAGGCAAGGGACTCCCCTTCATATCTCGTCGTTTCTCAAGCAATATCTCGAGGATTCGCACCAACGAACCAATTGTAGTCGTACCGACCCAAGATGATATAAGTACTAACCGACTCTCATCAAGTTTTGCTCGCAAAAAGTTAACATCACCTGACACCTTAGCAATCAATGTTTTGCGTATAATCTCCAAAGCTTCATTAGCTAGATACTCAGGTTCTGATCCAGAATCGAGCATACTGCCGACCGTGGCCAACGCTTTAACTGTATCCCCCGCCAGTAAAGCCCCAACAAAAGAGGCTGCGGTCTCCCAATCCGACCTCGGTAAGACCGTCTGCACGGACTCAATTGTTACTCTATCGCCGTCTGCTGAAGCTAATACCTTACCAAGCAATCCTTCAGCGTCACGCAGACAACCTTCAGATCGCCGAGCAATTTCGAGTAATACCTCACGATCAACTTCGATTTCTTCTTTCGATGAGATATCGACCAACCGTTCAACTACTGATTCGACTGGTATCTTGCGAAAATCAAACCTCTGACAGCGCGAAACAATAGTCGCTGGCACTTTATGTAATTCGGTTGTAGCCAACAAAAAAATGACATTTGCCGGTGGTTCCTCAAGTGTCTTTAGTAGTGCGTTAAATGCCTCGGTTGTCAGCATGTGAACCTCATCTACAATAAAAACCTTGTTCTTCAATCGTGTGGGAGAAAAACGTGCGTTATCGATAATGTTGTCACGCACGCTATCAATACCACGATTCGAAGCAGCATCAATCTCGATGATGTCCATGGAGCCACCCTCGGTCACAGCCAAACAAGCCACACACTGACCACATGGCTCACTTGACCCGTCTTCACGTTCCAGACAATTGATCGCCTTAGCAAAAATACGGGCAGTTGTAGTCTTACCCACTCCGCGCGGACCAGAAAATAAATAGGCGTGCACCGTTCGACCAGAAGACACCTCGAAGGCAAGTGTATCTTTAACATGCTCCTGACCAGCCACCTCGGACCAGCCTTGCGGACGGTATTTACGATATAGAGTCGCTGACGACATCTGCTGCGAAATCTTAACCCGTCTCAATTGACGAGAGCTCTGATCGGGACTTAACAAACTTCAATGACACGTCCGTATCCGTTAGACCAATGGACTACGCCTGATGATATTCTCGACTGCTGCCCATCTCGAGGGGGCGTTCTTTGGTACCAACAAAACAACCTCATCACCCGGCTCACCTTTGAAGTAAGTAACACTGGCCTTAATCACGTTCCATCGACGATTATCAGAAGTAGCGTAAAATTCACCAGTAGTCTGATCGTAACCAAGTGAACCAATTAGTCGCGAACGATCAATTGGTCCAATCTGCTTATAGATAAATGAACCTTTAGGAGTAATTGTCAGCTTTAACATGTCACCCTCTACCAACTTAGACTTGGAAGCATAGTTCGGAGGGACAAGATAACATTTGCCGTCCGAGCCAACCATTCCTCGACCATCGAATACACCTTCGACTACTCGTCCATCGATTGGTTTGAGTATCGAAAGATCCTCGCGAGAGGTAGTAAGCCAGTCATCACTTCCAAACGATGATATGTTTGGCGCCTGAGATTCTAAGACCTCATCAGTTCTTGTTTGGTCGTTCGTTTCGAGTAGACGAATCACGGTAGCGAGTTGTTGTTCCATCTGTCGCAAAGCCTTGAGTGCAACCGCTGTTCGGTTGACTCCTGACTGATCCGATGTGGTAGATGCAGCCACCGAAGTCTCTGGTGTGACCAACGGAATCTCTTCCGGCTGATCAGTCAACAGAACAATAGTAGACTGCTGAACTGAGTCCTCTGGCTCTGTCGCCAATGCTCCGACATTAATCGCTTCTAGCGGCTCTTCAAGCCTAACCTGAGCCTTGGCTTGTAGAAAATCGGTCAATGGTCGATCTGTTGGCAGATCCTGTCCGACGGATAAATTAGTATTAAAATTCGGTTTTGTTTGTTCGTCCATACGAGTTTAACTAACTTTTTTATTTGAAATTTATAGGGAAAAGAACCATGAATACTCCTTTGTACTATCATGAACGCCGACCCTGGTCAAACCGCCCCAGAAACACTCCAAACCAAGTTTAAAAACCACTTTTAGATAGGGGAGTCGGCAGTCCCCTCTCAACCATCCAAAAAACTACTCTTTTAAAGCCTTCTCCTTTAGCCAACTAATGCATCAGAGTAAAGATCGCGCCTAAACGCGATCTTTCTTTGTCTATCACTAAAGTCGAGACAATACGATTAGACCGTTCTTGTTTTAGGTTGTTCTGGTGGTGGTGCGGGTTTAGTCTCTATTCTCGTTCGGTCCAAAATCTCTTGTTCAACCATAGTTCGGTCCCGACCATATTTCAATCTAGCCAGTTGTCTAATGGCGTCGGCTAACTTTTGATTGCCAACCACCATTGGTGGCGATTTCATAACAAATGGACGGGAGACAGTGTTATCAATCAACAATTTAGCGTTCCAATGGATCTTATCAACATTCATTAGATCGAAAGCAGTAAAAACCGGCGAAAACTCTTTTTCCAAAAACTCAGCATCATCTACACCAGTACGTCCGACCAATTTAGTTCCAACATTACCCATGACTGCATCACGAATCTCAGTGTCCCCCTTCGGTGCTAGCTGAGCAATATACTGGTGAGCGATGGTCAACGATAACCGATACTTACGTGCTTCAGACAAGATGGTCGCAATCGATGGGGTGATAAAATTTTGAAACTCGTCGATATACAAGAAGAAATCACTACGTTCCTCCTTAGGCTGATCAGCACGAGTCATGGCAGCCATCTGCAACTTAGTGACCATAATCAAACCAAGTAGATTGGCATTAATATCGCCAATCTTACCTTTTGATAATTTCACTAATAAAATTTTCTTCTGATCCATCACCTCACGAAAGTCAAAAGCTGACCTGGTTTGACCAACAATATTACGCATCATGGCATTCTCTACAAAACGACCAACCTTGGAAGTCAGGTAGCCAAACATCTCCGACTTATGGAAGTCGGATGTCTTGGCAACTTCGTTCTCCCAGTAGGAACGAACAGCAGTGTCGGTGACCTTGGCAATCCACTTCTTCTGATACTCGGGATCGGTGATCAATCGTGGAATCTCGGCAATGGTGCCTGGATTATCGACCTCGGCCATCAGCGTCAGCATCATGTTACGCATGGTGTGCTCAAACATCGGGCCCATGGTCTCTGGTGGAAATAACTTATAAAAGATGGCAATCATTTCACCGACTACAAAGTCCTGCATCTCCTTCGATGGTGCCTCGAGCATGTTCAAACCAAGCGGCCGATCGTAGTCTGATGGATCAAAAATAATCACATCTTCTGCTCGCTCTTTGGGTACTGTCGATAAAATCGTCTCGACTAGGTCACCGTGCGGATCAATAACTCCTACACCAAAACCAGCTTTGATATCCTGCTCAGCCATAGCGGCAATAAACTCCGACTTACCAGAACCAGAACCTCCAATGACGTACATGTGACGAAATCGATCCTCATGCTTCTGATAGATCTTGGTAGTAACCCCACGATATTCGGCAGTCCCCAAAAAGATACCCTCCTTAGGAATATTCCCAGGTGGCGGCGCCTTCCTAGCCATCAACCATCGTATATTAGGGGTCTCAGTAGATGGCAATGGTAGGTGATAAATACTAGCGAGTTCGCTGCCAGTCATCACCATCCGACGCCGCTCATCGAATGTTCGGTAGATAAAATTCTCTAAAATCGCCGACTGGCGCTTGCCTGATGACACCAACTCATTACCATACTGAGGAACGTTGTATTGAGCAAACGAAGCGACAACATTACTTAGGTAGGTTTGAGCTTTACCAGGATTGCTGGCCGAAGCAACAACTCTAATATTCACATCCAATCCAAGATGTCCTGCCTTGTCCTCAATAGACTTAACCATTTCCTTTTCTCGTTCGGACATCTGATAATCCCTCTTCGGTGTAGTAGACTCAGCCGATTTACTAGATTTCAAAGAGTCGGTCAGTACCTTAAATTTTGGTTCACCGTGTAATGCTTCCTTAAAACTCTTACCTTGATGCATTTCCTTAGCCACTTTCAATCCCAAATCCCGCCAACCCTTCTTGGCTGACCGGACTAGAATCTGAAGCGCTATCCCATCTTCTTTCTCCACTTTCGACATGGCATTGGTAATAGCGTTTAGCGGATCGGTCTCCATACTCTCAAAAGTCTTAACTGGAAAAAACATCTGTCTTCGAAAAGAAAAATCGTTGGCTACAATTGACCCTTGTGACTTAAAAATATTGTAGTCGTCTAGTATCTCAATGTGTGCATGGTTGTATTGAGCCTGAACCTGTTGTTCAACAAACTCTCTAAAACTCTCAGGCACGACAATGTAAAAAGAGATAACCCCATCTTGAGCTACGATCTCGAAAGAGATGGTGTCGTCACGACCAAAGATCGCTGCCCGACTACCACGCTGAGCCTTCATTCCACCAATCGCAGAAAAAATCCCGGTCATAATGGCGATATCCTCTTGAATCTCAGATAAAGCCTTCTCACGCTGTCCGGCATCACCCTTCTCCGCTGATTCCTTAGGGACAGTTACCAACAAGACTGTCCGACTAAAGGCTGCTGCTTTTTGATACTTAGACTTAATTCGAAAACGTAATACAAGCAAAGCCGCCACTACAGCAATCAAAACTACACTAGCTGCTAATAGCGAATAAAAAGTAGGACTTCTAAAAAAGCCCTGAACCGTCTGTTCTTGTTCGGCGGTAATAATGGTCACCTGCAATAACGGTAAAAATAACATAGTCATTTTTGGCTATGGTTTCTTCCTAGTTTGACCAATGCATCCGTCTTAATTTTGGCTTCTTGAATCAAGAACCAACGATTAACACCCGGAATCATACCGAGCCACTCCACGATCATAGTCAAAATACTATGGGCTACCAATCGTCCAGTGGCAATACCTTCCCTAATCACCTGAGCAATCCGTTCGCCTTCTATTTTAAACTTTAACCGCAAATCTGGTGGCATGGCACGATAAGAATCCCAGAGGTTGTCCTCAAGTTTTTGCTCAACCTCGATTAATAACGTATCGCGATTACGGTCTGCTGTTGGAATCGCTACCGGAGAAGCTGGCTGTGTTGTTGGAGTTTGATTGATCGACTCATTGATTGATTCTTCTGTCGGTTCATTTTCGACCACAGCACCTTCCATTGTCGATTCCGACTCAAAACCAGACTCCGGTTGTCGACCATGTTCCGGTTTGCGGAGAACCGGCCTGATTTCGGCCGGCTTTTTGCTAATATCGTCCATGCTAGTCGTGTTTGGTTCTATTTATCGAACTTAATGTTACCACAATTATCCCAAAAAAAGAGTTAGTCTAGTGTGCAAATCAAAAAAGTAGAAAGACTAGTCAATCACCACCAATTAGTTATATCCGAACCTTAACCAACTTATGATATAATCATAAACATGACGAAACCCAAAAAGAAATCAGCAATCGTGCTACCGCATAAAGGCATGCAAGTGGTGGAGACTAAAGGTGGTATTACCTGGATTAATGTCTTCCGTCCCACTACTAGTGCACTATTGTCACTACAGAAACATTTTCCATTCCTGCTAGACATTGATCTTCAGGATTGTTTGCCGCCATTCCAGCGTCCGAAGCTACTAGAACGCAAGGACTATTTGTTTATGGTTCTACTATTTCCAATATACGACAGTAGAACTCGTGCAGTTCGACCAGTTGAAGTAGATTTTTTTGTTGGTCCAAATTTTGTCATAACTAGTCAGGCAGAAAAAATGCCACAACTCACCAAACTAGCCGAAGAGTGTCTGAGTGGTAATAAGACGGCCTTAAATCATCTAGGACGTACCTCAGCCGAACTATTCTTCCATCTGACGCACGAACTAATGATTTCGGTCTTTCCTTTGCTGACCCAGTTATCGAATGACATTTTACTGGCCGAACGCGAAATTTTTAATGAGTACGGACATGAAACGGCCCGAAGGATTCTGCAAATTAAAAATAATATCGTCCAGTGTCGACAATCCATGCAAGGACACAAAACGGTTATACGAAAATTTATTGACCGGGCTGGAAAATTACTCGATTTACGTGGCATGAATCTACGATTTGATGACTTAATTGGTCACACTAAGGAAATTTGGGATTATCTAGAAAATGACAAAGACACAATCGATGCAGTTTACGATTCACATACTTCACTCATCACCCATAACGCCAGTCTGGCCTCACAACGTTTAGCAGCATTAGCATTAATAATCTTCCCAACCACATTAGTTGCTGCCATTTTTTCCATGGATGTCGACTTCATGCCAATCCGAGGCCATCAATATGATTTCTGGATTATGCTTGGTTTGGTACTTACCACCATGGCGGGAACTTTTACCTTCTTAAGATGGAAACACTGGCTTTGAAGCCAATAACTCATAATCTTAATGACATCCTCCCCGGACTAAAGTCCGGGGTTTCCAACCTTACTCATTCGAGCACGAAGCTGGGCTGTTGAGGCAGGTCCTTCTTTCCTTGGTGCTCAACGTACCGCCGTATTGTCTCCT
>Ga0208373_1000932_pt1 | contig 43419 bp, 39 predicted proteins | sample RifOxyC2_FD_184036 | JGI IMG/M metagenome (GOLD analysis project Ga0208373, IMG submission 184036) | Soil microbial communities from Rifle, Colorado - Rifle Oxygen_injection C2 (SPAdes) | ecosystem: Environmental > Terrestrial > Deep subsurface > Rock core/Sediment | place: Rifle, Colorado...
CGTCAAGACCCCGACTGCGCAACTGCCCGCCTGCCTGGCGGTCATGATATCCATGGGATGATCGCCGACCATTGCCGCGTCTTTTCCCGAGACCCCCAGGATGCCGAGCGCTTTTTGCAAATGGCCCGGATGGGGTTTGACGTTTTGCGAATCCTCGCGGGCAAGCGTTGCATCGGCATACAGCCCGACATCGGGGAAAACGCGCAGCACTGCGGCCCGGCAATTTCTCGTAATGATCCCGGTTTTTATGGAACGTCTCCTTAATTCGGCGAGGAGTGTTTTTGTGCCTGCAAACAGTTTTCCCTTCCGGGCGGCCTCCATCTCTATTTTGGCAATAACAGAATAGGCCTCCAGCCGAAATCGGGAGGCATCTTTTTTGTTCCTTTGGGCGATCAATGCGGCGGTGGTCTCGATCAGCTCAAGAGTGTAGAGGCCTGCGAGCTTTTCTTCCGGAATGGCCCGGCAGAGCGGCAACTCCAGCACGGCGGCGCGCATCAGGGCGAAATCTATGTTAAGCCCCGCCAATGTGCCGTCAAAATCAAAAACAATCGCCTTCCAGGTTTCAGGTTCTATCTTCAAGGCTGCTTATTTTCTTATACTCCCAGAGCGCCGCCATGGCCCTCGCTGCCCTCTCCGGGGTGGGAAAATTAACGAGAGCGCCTCCCGCCTCGAGCTGCCGGATTTCCTCGTCCCAGATTCCCGGCGGGGCGAGCAGGCAGGCGATAACGGGCTTCTGCTGTTTCCATTCAAACAGGAGCTTGGAAAATCCCGCTACAGCGTCCCGGTTGGCCGACGCGAATACCATGAGCAGCAGGATGCCGTCCACATTGTCATCTTCCATTGCCGCCTGGATGATGCCCGTAATCGCCTGGGTGTTGTACCAGGCAGGCCCCATATCCACCGGGTTAGAACGCAGGGCAAGGGGCGGAAGCAGCTCGTTGATCAGTAGCTGTGTTTCCGGATGGAAGGCGGCTATTTCCAAGCCTGAGGACTCGCAGACATCCGCGGCCGCAATCCCGGGGCCTGCCTGACCGGTAAGGAGCGCGACTTTCCCTCCGCCGGGAAGCGGGCAAAGGGCCAGGGCGCGCGCTGCATCCAGAAGACTTTCCGCGCTGTCAACTTGAAGAACTCCCGCTTGTTTGAGCGCCCCTGCGTAAATTTCGTGTTTCCCGGCCAGAGAACCGGTATGGGAAGCGGAGGCCTGATTGCCGGTACGGGAGTTTCCGGTCTTATAGGCGACAACGGGTTTTGCAAAACGGGCATTTTTCATTGCCGCCAGGAACCGGCGCGGTTCATCCATGCCTTCAATATACAGGGCAATGACCCTGGTTTCCGGATCGTCCCTCAGATAGGCGATCATTTCGGGGAAGTCAACATTAAGACGGTTGCCGAGGCCAACTATCTTGCTGAAGCCCACGTTCTGCCGCATGGCGAGGAAACCGACCAGATGAGAGATGCCGCCGCTCTGGCTGACGAAGGCGATATTACCCTTGGGAAGCAGTGAAAACTCAGGGGTAAAGGAGGCGTTCAGGTCCAATTGGAGGTTGAGCATGCCGAACGTGTTCGGGCCGATAACCGGGATGCCGGCTTTTCGGGCGAGTTCGGCAAGGGTGTTCTGGAGTGCGGCGCCCTGGGGATCGTCGATTTCCCTGAACCCGGCGGTGATCAAGACAACCCCCTTCACGCCTTTTTGTCTGCATTCCTGAAATATGCCCGGAACCATTTTTGCCGGCAGGACGATCACGGCAAGATCGATTGCGCCGGGAAAATCCCCGAGAGATGAAAACGCAGGGATGCCCATAATTGAATCGGTTCCAGGGTTTACAGGAACAATCGTTCCCTTGAACCCGCCCGAGGTCAGGCTTTTCATCACATGGAACCCGAGCTTGTCGGGGTTTGCTGAAGCCCCAACCACGGCAACCACCCGCGGATTGAAAAGGTATTCCAGATTTTGGAGCATAACAGAATCGTTCATAAGGCGTATCAGTTTTACTCCCGTATATTGGCGATGCTGCAGAGGAAGGTGCATTCCTCCGTGTCGCTCGGGTTTTTCATGCTGTGCGGCTCCATCGTCGGGATATAGACGAAGTCGTTGGGCCCCATAACCTTTTCCTCTTTCACGTTATCGTTTTCATCGTAGGAAGAAACGGAGAGATGCCCCGTCAGGATATAGGTGGTCTGGTAGTATGAGTGGTTATGAATCGGCACCTCGCCGCCCGCGCCGATCGTGAAAAACCGCAGCCCGTAGTCCGGCGCCCCCTCGGGCCCGGCCTTGGAGAGCCACTGTATCCAGACTTCCTTCACCTCCTGGGGCCGGCCCTTGTAGGGGTAGGTCTCGATCTTTGTTTTAAAGACATCCCTGGTATTCATTACAATCATGGTAACCCTCCTGTATTGCTATGGCGCGGGCATTAAGCTGTTCAGACTGAAGGCTGAAGGGGGTTCAGAAGATAGCTATTGTCGAACCTTGGTGGAAAAGCTGTGTATTCTCCCACCAGGCATTTTTCCCCTAAAAGTCTTCAGCCTACAGCCTACCGTCTATCTATCTGAGCAGTTGCGTTAGGGTGTAATCAGATTCTTGTCGGTGATCACGCCGAAGTAGCGGAAACGCCCGTCTTTTACCTGCTGCACCTGCACCTCCTTGACAACCTCGCCATTTTTGAAGCCGCGGATGACGCCGGTCAGCCCGTTGTAATCTTTCGTGGCGGCGATTGCGTCGCGCATCGCCTTGCCGTCGGTGCTGCCCGCGCGTTTGATGCCGTCACAGATGATCATGAACGCGTCGTAGGCCGAAGCGCCGACCATGTCCGGCTGGATTTTGAAGCGGTTCTCGTAGCTCTTCAGAAATTCCTGCACAAACTGCCGCTTGTCGTCGCGGTTAAGGTTGGTGACGATCACGAAGCCATTGGCCGCATCGCCGGCGATCTCAAGAGTTTTGGGGGAGTCGGCCCCTTCTTCGCCGATGATCCTGGCCTTTATGCCGAGCTCGCGCGCCTGTTTGAGCACCGGGCCGGTCTGGAAGTAGTAGCCGCTCGCGAAGATGACGTCGGGATTGACTTCCTTTATCTTCGACAGGTAAGGCTTGAAATCCTTTTCGGACATCGGGTAGGTCTGGGTACTGACGACTTCCGCCTTGCCCTTCGCGAACTTGGCGATATACTCGTTAAAACCTTCGGCCAGTGTGCGGCCAAAGTCGTTGTCGCTGGTGAGAAGCGCGATCCTTTTTCCTTTCAGCAGCTTCACTGCCGCGTAGGCGGCGGCGCGTCCCTCCACCGCGCCGAGAAACCCGTTGCGGTAGTTGAAATTGCCGGCCTTGGTGACGTCGGGGTGAATCGCGTAGGCCGCAACCAGAGGGATTTCCTCGTCCTGGAACAGCGGCGCTATCGCCCGGGTAGGCATGCTGTAGGAGCCTGCCACCAGTCCCACAATCTTGTCCTGCTGGAGGAGCTTCTGGGCCAGCGCCACTGCCTCCTTTGCATCTGCCCGGTCGTCATAGACAACCAGCTCGATCTTTTTGCCAAGCAGTCCGCCTGCCTGGTTTACCTTTTCCACTGCCAGATCGACGGAATTCTTCACGCTGGCGCCATCCGCCGCGGCAAACCCGGTAAGCGGGGCCAGAAGGCCGATCTTGATGGTCTCCGCGGCGTTTGCCGTAGCCAATGCCGCAAGCAGAATAACCGTCCCCAACAACATAGATTTTATTTTCTTCATACATTCTCCTTTCCAAAAAGTTGTTATTTTTACCCCCTGCCCCCTGGCCCCTTATATCATCATTCCCCCAGATAAGCCGCCTTGAGCTTGGGATCCTTCAGCAGATCTTTCGCGTAACCATCGAATACACAAGTGCCGGTTTCAAGTACGTAGGCCCGACTGGATATTGCGAGGGAGGCGAGCGCATTCTGTTCGACGAGAAGGATGGTCAGCCCCTTGTCGTGGTTGAGCTGGGCGAGAACCTCGAAGACCTGATCGACTAATTTCGGCATGAGTCCCATCGAAACCTCATCTACCAAAAGCAGCCCCGGGTCGGAAATAAGCGCCCGGGCGATGGCGAGCTGCTGCTGTTCCCCTCCTGAAAGCGTTGCTGCCGGCTGGTGGGAGCGTTCCCCGAGGATAGGAAAAAGTTCGTGCAGCCAGCCGATTCTGCCTTCGACATCGAGCTTGCGACGCAGACCGTAAACGCCGGTCAGCAGGTTCTCCCGTACGCTTAAGCGGGGGAAGACCCGCGCCCGCTCCGGGACGATCCTCATGCCGCTCCTTGCCCGTTCGAACGATTTGAAATTGCTTATCTCCTCATCCTGGAAACGGATGCTGCCGCCGTTTATCGGCGTCATGCCCATCAGTCCGCTCAGGATAGAGGTCTTGCCTGCGCCGTTGGCGCCGATGATGGAAACGAGCTCCCCCTTTTCCAGATTGAAGCTTACCCCCGATACGGCGTGGATGTCGCCATAGGAGATGGACAGGTCTTTGACCTCAAGCAGCATAAGCGCTTCCTTTTCGTCCCAGGTACGCTTCGATAACAGACTCATTGGCGCGCACCTCCGCCGGCAGTCCTTCAGTCAATTTGCTGCCGTGATCCAGTACGACCAGCCGGTCGCAAAGCCCCATGGCCACCCGCATGTTGTGTTCGATCAGCAGCACCGTCAGGCCATCCTCGCGAATGGTTCGAATAAGCGCCTCCAAATGCGAGATCTCTTCGGGGCGCAGGCCGGAAAATGATTCGTCGAGAAGCAGGAGTTTTTTGCCGACGGCAAGCGCCCGCGCGATCTCCAGCCGCCGCAGATTTCCCAGCGGCAAAAGGCCGGCCCGGCGCTCCGCCAGTTCAGCAAGGCCAACTTTTTCAAGCAGATTAATTGCCCCGCTACGTTCGGTAGGGGTCTTCCATCCCGACCAGATCTTCACCATGCTTTGGTAGCGGGCAATCCCGCGGGCCGCAATGACGTTTTCCATGACGGTCAGGTTGGCAAACGGCTTGACGATTTGGAAGGTACGGCCGATGCCAAGATTGGCAATCGTCTGCGGCGACAGAGAGTCAATGCGGCGGGCGTCCAGGGATATCTGCCCAGATGTCGGTTTGTAAACGCCGGAGATGAGGTTGAAACAGACCGTTTTCCCGGCGCCGTTCGGCCCGAGCAAACCGATAATTTCGCCCTTCCGGATATTGAAGCTGACGTCGTCTACGGCCTTCAGCCCGCCGAAGTATTTGGAAAGTGACGAAATTTCGAGCAACGGCCTCTTCATGACTTACCCCTGCGCAATGTTTTTGCGAACAACCGCCGCGCCGCGCTGTTTTCGCCCAGAATACCGCCGGGTTGAAAGCGGATCATCAGTAAAAGCAGGGTAGTATAGAAAAGAATGCGGTAGTTGATCAAGGGTCGGAAGACCTCCGGCAGGATCCCGATGATGATGGCGCCGAGGATCGGTCCCCACAGCGTGCCGATGCCCCCCACCACGATCATGCAAAGCAGGGAAACCGACAGCGGAAACGAAAAATCGGAAGCCGAGATGAAGCGCATGAAATGGGCGTAGAGCGCCCCGCCCAGTCCCGCCATGCCGGTGCCGATCACAAAGGCCAGCAGCTTGAACTTGACCGGCGAGATTCCCACGCTGGCGGCGGCCGCTTCCTCCTCGCGCATTGCAAAGCAGGCCAGACCCGCCCACGCGCGTGTCAGCCACCAGTTAATGATCATCACCAAAGCGAGGAAAAAGAGGCACAAATAAAGAAATTCCGTTCCCCGCAGCTTGAGAGTGAAGAGAGCCACCCGGGGAATGCCGCTGATTCCCAAGGCGCCGCCAAAAAACTCGAAGTTGTTGAATATCGCCTCGACGATGAAGTTGATGCCGATTGTAGTGATCGCCAGAAAATCGTCGCGCACCCGCAGGCTGGGGATGCCGAGCAAAAGCCCGATGGCGGCGGTGATCGCGATTACGCCGGGCAGGGCAACCCAGAACGAAAGCCCCGCCTTGGTGGCCAGCAGCGCCGCCGTGTATGCCCCGATCCCGAAAAAGGCGGCATGGCCGAGGGATATCTGCCCGGCAAAACCCACAATCACGTTGAGGCCGGAAGCCACGATGGCATTGATGGCAATGATGGTGGCAATGGTGACAAGATATCCGTTCATGTCAAAAATCCTTGATTTATTGCGATATGCTCAGCGGGAACCCATGATGCCTTCGGAGCGCCACATCAGCACGCCGATCATCGCGATGAACGCAACCGCGTCCCGGGGTAGCGGGATGTTCGCGTAACCGATGAGAAGCGTCTCTGCCATGCCGAGGAGCATTGACGCGACAACCGCCCCCGGCGCCGAACCCATGCCTCCCACCACAATGATGGCGAGTGCTTTGTACGCCGGGATCGCTCCCATCGTCGGATAAACCTGGTTGAAATAGATGCCGACCAGTATCCCGGCGATTGCCGCGATGGCTGAACCGATGACAAAGGTGATGCTGATAATCAGGTGGGAATTAATCCCCATCGCGTCGGCGATTGCCCGGTCCTGCGAGGCGGCCCGCATGGCGAGGCCCAGTTCGGTCTTTGTCGTGATTGCCCACAGCAGAACAAGCACCAGCGCCGTTATACAATAAACAGCAGTAATTGTTGAGTTTATTGTTACACCGACGACATGCAGCGCCGGAAACGGCAGCAGCGCCGGAAAGGTCAAAATCTGGGGGCCGGCGATCAGTCGGGCCAGCTCCTCGACGGAAAGCAGAATTGCGATGCTGGCGATGAGCGGCACGAAGGGCGGATGCTTCAAGAGCGGAAAGTAGATGAAGCGCTCGATCAGAACACCCAGCAGCGCGCAGACGACCATGCTCCCCGCGATGGCCGCCAGCAGACTGCCCGTGAGGTTGAAAAACAGGAGCCCCATGTAAGCGCCGATGGTAAAAATCGCCGCATGGGCGATGTGCAGGATGCGCATGATCCCATAGACCAAAGCCAACCCCAGGGTGATCAGAGAGTAGATCGAGCCGGTCGCGATGCCATTCAGCAGTTGTTCTATAAATAGCTGCATCTCTTTTTAAGTTTCCTCTTTTTCCGGGGTCGCCCATAAAAACATTAAAGTTTATGAACGTCAAACTTTGCATTTACAGAGGACAGGAGTTCCTTTTCCTTTGTCTCCGCTGCAGCGGCAAGTTTGTCTGCTTCCCTTTTCAGTGTCTCGGTGAAGATACTGTCTTTGATTGAGCCGAGATTGATCAGGACATTGTATAGCGCCGCACGTGCGGCCATCCCGGCGGCGAGGAGCCCTGCCGCACCGTCGGAAAGGGCATTGGGGTTTCCCCGGGAGATTACGGCGCGGGCAATATCCATAATGGCTACGGCAGCGCGGGCGACTTCCAATGGGACGAGAGCCGCCCCTTTTAAGGCATCTTCAATAGCCTGGGCGCGTTGAGCTTTTTCCTCGGATGTTGCTTTTGGCGACTGAAAAGCCTTCAGCACCCGCGCATACGCGTCGGAATCGCGATCGATTTCCGCAATCAGCTTTTGCCGCAGAGCAGCTGCCTTTTCGGCGGCTTCCTGCATTTCCTCAGCAACCCCCTCAAAATTTTTTCGGCCGATGGTAAGTCTGGCCACCATTTCGGTGAGGGCCGCGGCGAGCGCGGCATTCAAGGCTGCCGCGCTGCCGCCGCCGGGAACGGGATCGCCCGATGCGGTTTTTGCGAGATATTCCTCAATAGTCAGGTTTTTCAGCAAATTCCTTCTCCCTCGATAGAAATTATTGGTTAGAGAGGCAGCGCAGGCGCTGCCGGAGCCGATCATATAACTGTTCGCACCTGCAGTGAGTCTGACAGATAAGCCCTTTTTGCGGCGTGAGTATATGAGGGGGGATTTTTTGTGTCAAGGTGATTCTGGAGCTGTAAACTGATAAAACCATGATTAGTTATTGCCTGCCCGCGGAACTCTGGAATGTCTGCAAGGCAATCAAGGCCCGACGATCCGGAGGAAAAACTGATCAGGCGAGCCCCTTTATCGGTGGCGACGGGTTTATCCTTTGTTTTACCTGTCCCCGATTATTGGTCAGGCATGCTGAACAAAACGTTCAAGCTGTTAAATTTTTCCAATCAGTTCATTAACAGGTTTACAAACTGCAACATCCCGCTTCAGCTCCTCAAGCTGATACTCCATATCAAGCCGCGCCTTTTCATTCAAAAAACTCTGCTTAAACTCAGGATTTTGCGGCAGCTGCTTTAGATACTCTTTTGCAAAGTCATACGTGTAAGGCGGTTGTGCCTGCATGGCGCCCACAATCCAACTCCTCCCCTATCATTACTTATTGCCAGATTGCTAAAAGTTAATCGTTCCTGCCGATGATTGGCACGTGTATGTCCCATATAACAGCGCTCGCAAAAAACGCAATAATTTTAATGCTAATATGCTGTCGATCATATCATAATTTTCGAGAAAGCAAAATCAATGATTATGGCTTGATATCCAGTATTTTCATCAATTCTGAAAGTTGCTTTGCCATCTCTCATACCTCATTTCCGCCCAAGGGGGTGTCGGCTTCCTTGCGCTTCGCCGATAGCCGTGATATGCGGCAAGCCGGTAATTGATCTCCGGAAGGGGAAAGTATTCACGCAGCCGCGTGCGAGGTGATTGCTTCAGATGTGGTCGTTATCATACAATTTAATGCTATTTTTTGCTGCCATTTTCGCCATTCCTTATTACGGTTTGAAAATGCTGCTGACGGGTAAGTACCGCCGTTCTCTGGGGCCGAAGTTAGGATTGAACCCCTCATTTTTTCTGGCGGGTAACCCGCGGATCTGGGTGCACGCGGTGTCCGTCGGCGAGGTGACGGCCGCCGCCCCGATAATTCGGGAGCTTTATGCCCTTATTCCCAACGCCTGCATCGTTCTTTCCACGAGCACGGAAACGGGCCGGCAGATGGCAAATAAGCTGGCCACGGGTGCCTCGGTAATGTACTATCCACTTGATATCCCTTGTGTTGTCAAAAAGGCTCTTGCTTATGTGCGGCCCGATGTCTTCGTTCCCGTGGAAACGGAGGTGTGGCCCAATTTCATCCGTCTCTGCCGCAAGCGGGGGACGCGCGTTGTCATGGTCAACGGCAGGCTCTCTCCCCGCTCCTTTTCCCGGTACAGATTAACCGGTTTTTTCTGGAAAGGGGTCTTCGGCCTGCTCGACAAAGTCGGAATGATTTCCGAGGTCGACGGGGAAAGGATAGGTCGCCTCGGGGTGGAGCATTCGCGGATAACAGTTATGGGAAATGCCAAATACGATGGGTTCGCGGCCGCCGCGTCTCCGGAGGGACAGAGAGAAACCGCCGCCCGCCTCGGGATGGCGCCCGGCGCGGAAATCTTCGTCGCGGGCAGTACCCATGAAGGGGAAGAAACTGTGATTATAGATGTTTACCGCAGGTTTCTGGAGGACCGCCCGGATCTCAAGCTGATCATTGTCCCGCGTCATGTCGAGCGGGCGGCGGCGGTTGCCGAGTTGATACGCCGGACCGGGTTTCCTGATTTTGTACGAATGTCACAGATCAATGCCGGGAGACGACGGGAAGGTGAACGAATTGTTCTTGTCGATGTGATCGGCGAACTTTTCAAGATATACAGCCTCGCCACGGTTGTTTTCTGCGGCGGGAGCCTGGTCAAAAAAGGCGGGCAAAACATTCTCGAGGCCGCCGCCTGGGGAAAGGTAGTTTTTCATGGACCCTATATGGACGATTTTCGCGATGAGGCGATGCTGCTGCGCAAAGCGGGCGCCGGAATAACCGTTCATAATGGTGAGGAACTATACTCCGGCATGGTTGCGCTCCTCAATAATCCGGCGCTTCTCCACGAAAAAGGGGAAGCGGGGCGGCGGGCGATCGCCGCGGCCCGCGGGGCGGCGGCTCGCTATGCCGGTCTTGTCAGACAGACGCTTTCTTCCTGAAAAATTCAAGTTTCAGTGCCAGGCACCCAAACTTGCTCCGGGCGCGTCACTCCTCGGCCCTTCTGATGTATTCATTCCACTTGGTGTCCACCCATTTCTGCATCTTCCCTAATTGCTCCATGCTCATCTTCTTGAAACGCCCCTGTTTTTCGATGTACTGCAAAAGCGGCGCACGATTTCCCTTTTCCGCGAGCGTTTTGCTGCGGCCGGTGAGGCGCAACTTGCCGTCTTCTATCTCGTACAGGACGACGACGCCTGTTTCGACGGCGAGCCGTCCGAGCTTGACGGTTTCCTTCGGCGGAAAGACCCACCCCGGGGGGCAGGGGGCGGATATCTGCATGTATTTTGTTCCCTTTATCCGTTTGGCCTTGACAAACTTGTCGTAGAGGTCAACCGGGAAAGAGGGGGAGGACATCGACAGATAGGGGATGTCGTGGGCCTCCATGATCTTCATCATGTCCTTCTTGTTCTGCTGCTTGGTCAGCACCGGGGTCGTAGTGGTCAGCGCCCCGATCGGCGTTGCGCTGGAGCGCTGGGTGCCGGTGTTCATGTAGCCCTCGTTGTCGTAGCAGACGTAAATGAAATCCGTCCCTCGTTCAGCGGCGCCGGAGAGCGCCTGGATCCCGATGTCGAAGGTTCCCCCGTCGCCGGCCATCGCGACTACCGTCGTATCGGTGCGGTTCATCGCCGCGAGCCCTGCGACCAGGCCGGAGGCCGAGGCGGCGGTGCTCGCAAAGGTGCAGTTCAGACACGGCACATTGACCGATGTGATTGGGTAGAGGCCGTGCAGAACCGTAAGACAACTTGCGGGGATCGTCATGATCGTGTTTTCCCGGAGGGCCTTCAGGATGTAGCGGTAGGCAAGGGAAAGGCCGCATCCCTGACAGGTGCGGTTCCCGGGCAGTATGTATTCCTTCGGATTTATTTTGAATAGTTTTTCCGGCATATTATCACTCCGTTACACAGTTGAGCCATGTCTGCCGTTCGCGCACGCCGCCGGCGATATCGGCGAGCGACGAACGGACGGCGTCGGCAAGTTCAGCAGCCTTCACATCGCGTCCGCCGAGACCGGCGATGTAGTTATGCACGGGGGCTTCCACCCCCGTTCCGTAAAGGGCCGCCTTGATATCGGCGCACAGGGCCCCTTCGTAACCGTAACTGATGTTCTTTTCAAAAATGACGATCGCGGGCGCCTTCTTCAGTGCTTCCCGGATCTCCGCACGCGGAAAAGGCCGGTAAGACCTGATTCCGACAACGCCGGCACGGATTCCCTCTTCCCGGAGGATGTCGGCCGCCATCGTCGCCTCGGAGGCTATCGAACCTATCCCGACGATGCACACCTCGGCGTCCTCCAGCTTGTGCTCCCAGAGCATTCCGCCGTGATCGCGTCCGAAGGCGGCGGCGAATTCACGGTTGACGTCAACGATCACATCCCTTGCCCCCTCGAGGGCGTGCTGGAGCTTCCAGCGAAATTCCATGTAGCCGTCCCGGAGGATGCCGTCCGCATCCCGCCGCTGGTTGGGAAAGATAACGGGGTTTATGTTACGCGGCGCCTCCTGCGAGAGGATCGTATGCGGCTTGTAGGGAGGCAGAAAGCCGTTCACCCGGTCCGCGTCGGGGATTTCCACCGGCATCATCGTGTGCGACAGAACGAAGCCGTCGTAGCAGACCATGACCGGGCAGTAGGCCTGCTCGGCGATCCGGTAGGCCTGGATGACGGTGTCTATAATCTCCTGGTTGTCGCGGCAGTAGAGCTGAATCCAGCCGGTGTCCCGCTGGGCGATTGAGTCCTGCTGGTCGTTGAAGATCGACCACGGGGCGCCGACGCCGCGGTTGATGACGCAGGTGACGATGGGAAGCCGCGAGCCGGCCGCCCAGTGGAGCTGTTCGTGCATGTAGAGCAGGCCGTGCGAGGAGGTAGAGGTGAAGACCCGGGCGCCGACGGTGGAGGCAGCAACGCAGACCGTCATGACGGAGTGCTCGCTTTCCACTCGGACATACTCGGCCTTGAGTACCCCGCGCTCAATCCATTCGGCCAGATATTCGGTAAGCGAGGTGGAGGGGGTGATCGGATAGGCAGACACCACCTGCACCTTGCAGAGCTTGACGGCCTCCGCGGCCGCCTGGTTTCCTGTCAGTATCCTTACCGGCATTGTTTCACCTCCTCGTGCATGACCATCGTTATCGCCTGTGCGGGGCATTCCTCGGCGCAAATCCCGCAGCCCTTGCAGTAGTCAAGGTCGATCTGAACGGGGATGCCGGCTCTGACTACGCCATCCGGACAGTACAGCCAGCACAGATAGCAGGCCGGCCGGTTCTTGACTGAGGCGATGCACTTTGCATTGTCGATTACCGGGGTTGCGTCGCGCCAGTCGCCGGTTCGTCCGGCTTCGCCGATGGCCGGCTTGCACATGGCGGAGATGTTGTCGTCTTTTATTTCCATAACAAACCTTTCTAAATAGGGACAGAGCCCTATTAATCACCCGTAATTAATAGGGCTCTGTCCCTATTAATGTCTCTTCATAGGCCGCCCGCAAGGCGGCAATATTTGTCGTTGCCGCCGTTCCGGACAGTTTCCATTTAAGCCCTTTCTCCATCGCTTCGAGGGATACCAGTCCCGTGGCCTTTGCAAAGACGCCGAGCATCGGGGTATTGACGATCGGCGCCCCCTCCTTGAAAAGGTGGAAGCGGATTGCAATCGCCGCCGCGTCCAGAGTGGACGTTTTGCCTTTGATGCCAATTTCCGCCGCGCTTTTGGCGGTGTTGATAATCAGCAATCCCCCCGGTTTCAGCGAGCCGGTGATGTCCACCACCTCGAGCAGCGACGGATCGAGGACAACGGCGATGTCCGCCTTCCATATCTGCGAAAACGTCCGGATCGGGGTGTCGGAAATCCGGGTCGATGCCGTAAGCGGCGCCCCCCGCCTTTCGGGGCCGAAGGTCGGAGCGGAGGTGACCCCCTTGAAACCGTGAAGATAGGCCGATTCGGCCAGTATCTGCGCGGCGATGACGACCCCCTGTCCGCCGCGGCCATGCCATATCACTTCATACATATTATTCTCCCTTAAAGTAATTCATTTACATCAAAAAACAAAAAGGCCATGGATTTCAAACCCATGGCCTTAGGATGCGATAACTTGTCGGGGGCGCTACTCTATCCTGAAAGCGATGGGTGCTGGGCGCAACCCAGCCCGAGAAGGACGAGACCAAGCAGAAGACCGCAAGACAGCCCGCAATCTTTTCCGTATGCCCCGTTCTTATTTTTTATCGCCTTCATACCACTCCCCTGTAAAAATGTTGAATGTTGGCGGACGTTAAAACAAAATTTTACCCCTGTCAATCAATTTTTTTTGCAATTTTAAACTGTTATTTTTTCAATCCATAAAGCGGTATTTACAAAGGGTCAGCAGTGCGGAAAAGCCGTGCTTCCAGGTAATTTTCTTTCCTTCCGCGTAGCTTCGGCCATAGTAGGAGATCGGTATTTCATAAACCCGCCAGCGTTTGTTTTTGCAGATCTTCGCCGTCAGCTCCGGCTCGACGGAGAAGCCGTTCGATTTTATCGTTATCGTTTCCAGCACTTCCCGGCGGAACATCTTGTAGCAGGTCTCCATGTCGGTCAAGGTGGTGTTGTAGAGGACATCGGTCAAAAGGGTGAGCAAGCCGTTTCCCAGTTTGTGCCAGAAGAGGTGTACGCGCTGCGGTTTCCCCCCGGAAAGGCGGGAGCCGTAAACGACATCGGCGACGCCGTCTATGATAGGTTGGATCATCTCGGCAAACTCCTGGGGGTCGTACTCCAGATCGGCGTCCTGGATCGTCGCGATTTTACCCGTGACATGGCCAAAGCCGGTGCGCAATGCCGCCCCTTTACCCATATTGCGGCCGTGAAAAACGGTTTTGACGCGACTGTCGAAGGCGGTTTGCCTGAGCAGTTCGACGGTTCCATCCGTCGAGCCGTCGTCAACAACGATGACCTCAAGGACGAAATCGAGACCCAGGACCTGTCTAATAACGGAGAGGATCGTCGTCTTTTCGTTGTAAACGGGGATAATGACCGAGAGTATTTTTTCCATTTATCTCACCTGAAAACGAAGTTTAACGTTCATAAAGGCCGTCCCGGACGCGACGGAACGCGTCCCTCCAGTTTTAATCAGTTGGGGGAAGGGCGATGCCGCATGTTCAGCCCTTTATGTGCCCCTGTTTACGTTGTGACGACAAACTTTTCCTTGCCGGGCTGACTGCCGCCGCAGTTTTTTTGATCAAGCCTTCCCAATTGGCATCCGGCGGGTTGGCAATCATAAAGAACAGAAAGATAATGGATGGCCATAACTGGAGATACAGGCGATTGAGCGACGTCGCGATATGGTATTCGAGGGGAAGAGGGGTGAGCAGGTAAACGGCAAAGTATCCGCTCAGCATCAGGATCAAAATGGCAGCGGTGCAAATGACGCCGTTCCGGTTTTTTGGGTCGTGATTGATACCCGCAAACCAGAGCCAGGCGGCCGGCAGCAGAATGCTTACAGCGCCGGGGGCAAGTTTCATGCCGACACGCAGATCGACCGGCCCCTTGGTGAAGTTGAGCCCGGTGATGAAAAAGTCCCGGGCGATCGCTCCATAGCGACTCATATCGGTCAGTTTTGACCATACCGTTTCCCCGGCGGCGAGTCCCGCTGTCAGGTCGTTTGCCGGTGCGAGCTGCATTTTGAAGTAGATCACAAAAAGCAGGACCGGCAGCGCCCCGGCCAGAAACCAGCCGCATCTCGTCGTGGCCCCTTTCCATCCCCTCTTAAAGGTGGTTGCCGTCAAAAGGACAAAGGCGACAATCAGTAAAAAAAGAAGCCCCTCGTTTTTTGTCCAAGCGGACAAGCCTGCGGCGAGCCCCGTCAGGAGCAGCGGGCCAAATCCTTTCTTCGCAAAGCGTTCCTGGAAAAATAGCAAAACGATCGTCGCCAGAACAAAAAACGAAAAAGGAACGTCGGCAAACTGGGATATTCCCATCAGGATGAAAAAGGGGGTGGCGATCAGGATCATTCCCGCCAAGAGGCCACCGGAGAGGTTTTTGAGAAAACTTACCGCGGAAAGAAGCAGTCCCGCCGTCAGTAAAAAGAAGATAAACGCAAAGGCCGCGGGGACATAGATTGATTCGAGGCCGGTGTAGCGCCAGCTCCGGACGAGCGAAAGCGGAAGCAGCAGCGGGTAATCCCAGTGGCTCCAGTCCATCGGGAGCGAAAAGACCTCGCGCCAGGCATCGCCGCTCCGGGCAAGAAAGCGCGCGTGCATATTCCAGATCAGCCAAGCGTCCCACCGGCCGTGGGGCTCCTTCAAAAAGGCAAAGAAAAACGCCCCGCCAGAGGCCGCCAGTTCAACGGAAAAAACCGCAATCAGCAGTTGTTCGAGTTTTGTTGCTTTTCCACTGGCCGCGCTGCTTCCCCCTCGGGAGTTTTTACTTTCTCCGGCAATTCGAGGCGTGGTTAGCTTTCTCAAACATAAACTTATTGTTTTCAATTTCGTATGTATTAATACTTTCTCCAGCCGCTCGCCTTCAGAGGGTTTGTCCGTTCCAAAGTAGGCAACGCCGGAAAGCAGGCACAGGAGGATGTCGAGCAGCGGTGCGAGGCCAATTATGCCCGTGATCATGCAGAGAAAATAGACGCAGGAGCTGATGCCGATTCCGATTCCCGTTCCCAGAAAGAGCTGTAAGGGGACGCAGGCATTTTTTCCGTCCGGTTCGGGAAGAAGGATGCGAACTAAAAAAAAGCCGGTTGTTACAGACAGGAGAAGCGAGGCGAAAAAAAGGAGGATGGTCACGGTTTTCCCCCCTTCCTATAGATGATCAGGCCGTCGCCGAGGTCGCGAACCAAAAGCAGGTGGTTCTTATCCAGAAATTCCTGATCCGGCCCTCCTGCAATGAAGTTGCCGACGACAATCGGGTAAGCGGGGCTGTTGCGGACGACAAGCGGGGCGAGCGTGTACTGCGTCAGGACATACTGGCCGAGAAACTCGACGTTGGCAAAGGTCTTTTCGGCGGCAAATATCCGGTCGTTTTCAACGGATGTGATGTAACCGACCGAGCCGGAAGCAGGCAGTAATTCTTTCAGCGTGAGGATTCTGCTTTCGTGGACGGTAACCGGATCAGTTTCTGGCGCTTCCCCATAGGAGCGGGCATTTTGCCATAGCGCACTGAATGCCGAAGAGCAGGTCAAGGCGACCAGAAGCAATATCCCCATCTTTTGCTTTATACTGGTGAACATAGGTCCTTTCTGCTTTTCCTCGAAATCATAAATCTCCCTGCCCCTGCGCGCAAGTTCATAGGAAAACGATATATTTCCAATATGCGCCCACTATCTTCCGACGCGACGCGGCGGCACAATCCCGTAGCGGAGCGTGTATCTTTACCGGATTCCTGCTCCTTTTGTAAAGGTTGATTTAATCAACCGGGCGAGTTTGTCCAGCAGGGGGGGAAATGTGTCCGGCGCGAGCGCGCTGAGCGGTACGGCCTGGAAGCGGCGGCAGAGGGCGGGAAGTGTTGACTGGGCGGCAAGCCGGTCGATCTTGTTAAAGGCGCGGAGAGTTGGCTTGCCGGCCAGCTCAAGCTCCACGAGGATTTTCTCGACGGCCGCTATCTGCTCCTCGAAGGCCGGGTTGGCGATGTCGATTACATGCAGCAGGATATCCGCGTCCTGAAGCTCGTCGAGCGTCGCCCGGAAAGCAGCGAAGAGTTCCTTGGGCAGCTCCCGGATGAAGCCGACCGTATCGGTTATCAGGGCCTCGGTATCCTGCGGAAAACGCAGGCGCGCGGTTTTTGTATCGAGTGTCGCGAAGAGCCGGTTTCCGGAGGTCACGGAGCTTTTCGTAAGCGCGTTCAGGAGCGTAGATTTGCCGGCATTGGTATAGCCAACGATCGAGATGACCGGGATGCCCCGTTTATTCCTGCGCACACGCCGCTGTCCGCGGGCTTTTTCCGTATCCTTCAGTTCCTTTTCCAGATGGGTGATCCGCTCGCGGATGCGGCGGCGGTCAATTTCGAGCTTTGTTTCGCCGGGGCCGGTGCCGCCGATGCCGCCGGTCAGCCGGGAGAGGCCCGAGTCCTGCCTGGTCAGCCGGGGGAGGCGGTATTTGAGCTGGGCGAGCTCGACCTGGATTTTTGCCTCCCGGCTGCGGGCGTTTTTGGCAAAGATATCGAGGATAACCTGGGTGCGGTCGATTATCTTCATCTCGGTAAAATCGGAGAGCGAAGCTGTCTGGGAGGCGGTCAGTTCGTGGTCGAAGATGAGGATATTTGCGTCCATCTGCAAGGCCCGGATAACCGTATCGGAGAGTTTCCCCCTGCCGATCAGAAAACGGGGATCGAGCTTTGGGCGATGCTGGACGACTGTGTCAAAAACCTCAACCCCGGCGGTGCGGCACAATTCCTTTAGCTCCGTGACGGAGGTCTCGCCGTCGAAAAACGGGTTCGTTTCGACCCGGACGATAATCGCCCGTTCGCGGGCTTCGACCTTACGCCCTTTCTGCTTTTTCGCGAATTCCCCTTCGAGGGCGCCAATAAACGACGTAAAATCAATGTCAATTTCTGCTGTTGGGGCCGGGGGGAGGATATCCCAATAGCGCCCTTCCGGGTTCTCGGGGATCAGGTGGGCGATGTGAACGTCCCCCGGCAGGCCGTCTTCGCCAGCCTCGATCGCGCTGACGAGATCGAGGCGCAGCAGCGCCAGATCGACCAGGTCATCCGTTGTCAGTTCCTCATTGTTCAGGTGGGTGTGGATCAACCGGAGCCCTTTGAAACGGCGTGATGACGAACGGAACGTGTCGAGGCTGGGGATCAGCAGGTTGTGGTGTGATCCGACGATGACGAAGGCGACCTCTCCCCGGCGGGAAAGCAGAAGCCCGATCTGCCGGTTTATTTTACGGGAAAGTTCGGCCAGTTGTCGCGCCAGCTCAGGGGTGACTATCCTGTCTGCCGGGACGCGCCTCTGATACAGACGCTCCAGCAGTTTATGTTCCGCCGGCGCCAGGCCGGTCAGCTCTCCGTACACCCGTTCGATAACAGCTCCACTTAGGTTCGTTGTTTCTGTACAAGTCAGGTGACAGAAATAAAATCGCCAACCACGTTATTTGAATTTCTCCGGGTTTACTTTTTTTTCCATCCCGTCGAGGAAATTCGACCAGGCGCTTGTCCGAAACGGGGTTACGAGTTTTTTAACCTGAGACGCCCCGCAGGATGGGCAGTGAGGGGCGTCTTCGGTAACTTTCATCACCCGATCGAAGCTCTGTCCGCAGGATATGCACTCATATTCATAAATCGGCATGACCACACCCTTTTGATTTTGCCATTTTTGCTCTTATACCCTTCTCTTTTTCTTCTTAACAATATCTACAATTTCATGCAAAGTATTTTAGATGCACGGTAAGCAAAAAACAAGACATGCCCCTTTTTACACATAGTGGACTGTTTAAATGGATGCCCATAAAGTCGTTGACTTTCGTGAAAAAGTAAATCGTGAAAGCGTGTACAATGTAAGCCCCTTAGTTCCCCCGAACAAGAAGACTTGCTTTTCAACCGTCATTATCATATTATCCGATAATCATATTTCACAAGGAGGGAATAATGATCCAGACTATTACCGTCACCGACGCAGTCCGGAATTTCTCGGAACTGCTCAACAGCATCCGTTACCGGGGTGAACAGTACACTATTCTGAAGGGAGGAAAGCCGGCGGCGATCATCGGGCCGGCGGCGGGGACCGTGAAGGAACGAAAGCTTTCCGATCTTCAGGAGATATTGCGCAACCTTCCTTGTCTCGAAGAGGATGGGGAGGCGTTCGCGAGAGATATTGAGCAGGCAGTAGCGGCGCAGCCGCCAGCGGGGCAGGGAAATCCATGGGCATAATCTTCGATACTTCAACTATCATTGCCGCCACCGCCATTGCCATGAATTACACCGTCGTTACGATCAACATCCGGGATTTTGAGAAGATACCCGGGATAAGAGTGGAAACACTGGGGAGCGTGTAACCATCCGGCAGGAAAAAGATAAAAAAACCCCGGGGATTGCTCCCCGGGGCCAGGCTAAATTATCCCGTGAAACTAAACAATCCGGCCCTTAGAAGTTAAGGGTCAGTTTGTTCATCAGGATGTAGTCGTTGTCAACCTTCGCTGCGGCAACACCAGACTTGTAGTAATCGCCGGCGAACAGATAGCCGGCGCCAACCATGTAGGTCAGATTGTCGTAGAGCTTGTAGGTAGCGGTGAAATCAATTTCCGTACCCTTGTCCTTGTCCCAGTTGGCTGGCACTTTGTCCGCCTTTGCATAGGTCAGGGCAGCGCCCACGGAGAACTTGGGTGTTACCGAGTAGTTGGCGAAGATGTTGAGGAGCAATAACCCCTTGGCGCTATTTGCGCTTTCTTTGGTGTTTAAATCGTAGCCGCCCCAGGTGCCCAGATCATCGTTATCCAGGATCAGCGCGGGGTTCCAGTCGGCGCCCTTGCCAGGACCTGTTTCGTCTTTGTCAGCAGTTGCTGGGTCGTCGCCTTTGGACCAGCCAACCTGGCCGCCGATTGTTGCCGGCCCCACCTTCGTCGACACCAACAGGTACGCGCCATAGCCCTGATAGTCCACGTCAGGCGTCGCGTTTTCCCACTCCTGTTTTTTCCCGAAAATGTAGTTCAACTCCGCCTCGACATAAACCGGGCCGAATGTCGCCTTCATGTAAGGATAGAGGATCTGCTTTACAGTCCTGTATCCCGCTGCCCTGGCGTTGGCGGCATTTACGTATCCGTAGAGAAGGCCGGAGATTCCGCCCTTGAAAGGATAAAGCGCGGCAAGGTAGTATGCCGAACCGTCTCTGTCCGCATTCATTGCGTTAGCATTGTCCGGCGCGTAGGTTCTGGCCACGTTGCCTTCGGCATTCTGCTCGAAAATGGCAAGAAGGGTAAGCGGGCCGGCTTTGGTCGTATATTTGATTCTCGGCCTGGTGCCTTCGCTGTCAGCCCACAAGGTTCCCCAGGCGCCGCCGGACATGTAGCCGACATCGAACTTGCCGATTCCGGTATTGAACGTCACATAGCCGCGTTCCCAGTCAAAATTTGCCAGGTTGCCATTCAAATTGGTACGAGGAGTTTGCCAATTTCCCTCCATCCCGTCCATGCGCGCGGTGAAGGTCAGGCCTTCGGCGATCTTGAAGACCGGCTCGAGTCTGATCCTCTGATAGAAATAGGCGCGGGAATAAGGGGTGTTTTCGTTTAAGCTGGGGTTGTCGTTATAGACGCCAACCACGTAGTACGACCCGCCGAGCTTTACGTCCACGGCGGACGCGGTCCCGCTCACGGCGATGATGAGGCCGAGGGCGAGGATTGCTGCAAATAACTTCTTCATTTTTTTCCTCCTGAATGTTGTTTTTTGCTCCCCACGGGCATGGGGAGAATTTCAATAAAGGCGCCCGATGCGTCTTTATTGCCGCGGTCTCTGCTCCAGCCGGTTCCGAAGCCGGGGGGGACGAAAATTCATCCCTGTAAAAACCGCCTTTTCGATAAATTCTCGGGGCTTTCCCTCCTTTCCTGATGGTCTGATACAATTTGCGCGGAAGCTACCACTGCCTTGCGGCATTGTCAAGCCTTAATAAGCGCCGGGGAAACCTTCCGCGTGTGTGCAGCGGAAGCAACAAGCAACAGACATGCCAATATATCAGCGGCCCCGAACAGCGTACGACGGGGATAGCCCTTCAGCGGGCGGGGTCTTTTCGTAAAAGGGGAGGTATTCAGGCTCTTTGCCGTGATCAACGTGATCTCTTCCGGGCTTTTGACTGGCGAAAACAAAACGGGACTCACTATGCCCGGCCGGGTAGGATCGCCACGCCGGGACGATTTCGGTGTGTCAAAAGAAACACGTTTTTTCATGGCCGGCTATTAACATTCCGCCGCTCTGCGGCTGGGATATCGGAGCGGTTTCCTGATCTTCGACCCGCAGACGGAAACAGGAAATATTTCTTGACATCAAATGTGCCTTGAGATAATTGCGAGGGGCGCGTTTCTGACTTCTGGTCAAATAGTGACCGCTGTTCAGATTAATGAAGCGCCATGACGTGCTGATTTAATTGAACTGTTCAGATACGCACAATGGGTTGTTTTTTATTTTAGCGAAAAAATTTTCTTAGCGGGGGGAAGGATCGGGAACTTTTGGGGCGTGTTTTTTAACAAAACGCTGTCGTCTGGTACAACCTTATAGTAAGGAGGATGCCATGGAAGAAGCGAAAAAAACACAGTTGGAGCAGGTTTATCCGCCGTCGGCAAGGGTGACGGAAGCATCGTATATCAAAAGCAGGGAGGAATACGAGGCGCTCTACCGGGAATTTCTCAGTGATCCTGCCGCCTTCTGGGCAAAGCAGGCCGACGAACACCTGACCTTTTTCAAGAAGTGGGAGCAGGTTGAGGAGTTCAATTTCGATATCCGCAAGGGACCGATCGGGGTAAAATATTTTGTCGGCGCGAAGCTGAATGTTTCGTACAACTGTCTCGACCGCCACCTCGAAAAAAAGGGCGACAAGACGGCGATTTTGTGGGTCGGAAACGAACCGGGCGAGGAGCGGCGGATAACCTACCGGGAACTCCACCTGGAGGTTTCAAAATTTGCCAATGTCTTAAAATCAAAAGGGGTTAAAAAGGGCGACCGCATCTGCATCTATATGCCGATGGTTCCTGAGGCGGGAATCGCGATGCTGGCCTGCTCCCGGATCGGCGCGATCCACACCGTCGTCTTCGGCGGCTTCAGCCCCGACGCCCTCGCCGTCCGGATCAAGGATTCGCTCGCAAAAATCCTGGTCGTTTGCGACGGCTCGTTTCGCGGGGCGAAGGCCGTTCCGCAGAAGAAAGACGCCGATACGGCGCTTAAGGAGTGCCCGTCGGTCGAGCATGTGATCGTAGTAAAGAGAGTCGGCGAACGGCTGGGCCAGATCGACTGGACGCCCGGACGCGATCTGTGGTGGCACGAGGAGATGGCAAAGGCGGACGCGTTCTGCGAGCCGGAGTGGATGGACGCCGAGGATCCGCTCTTCATCCTCTATACCTCCGGCTCCACCGGGAAGCCGAAAGGCGCCCTGCACACAACCGCCGGCTATCTTCTTTTTATTGCCTACACGCATAAACTCGGTTTCGACATCAATGAAAATGACATCTGGTGGTGCACGGCCGACATCGGCTGGGTGACCGGCCACAGCTATGTGCTCTACGGCCCCTTATGCAACGGCGGCACGTCCTTGATGTTCGAGGGGGTTCCCAACTATCCGACCTACAGCCGGTTCTGGCAGATCGTCGAAAAATACAAGGTGACAAAGTTTTACACGGCGCCGACGGCGATCCGCGCAATCGCCCGGGAAGGAAACCAGTGGGTGGAGGGTATTGATCTGTCGTCGCTGCGGATTCTCGGCTCGGTCGGCGAGCCGCTCAATCCCGAGGCGTGGCTCTGGTATTACGAGATTATCGGCCGGGGGCTCTGCCCGATCGTCGATACCTGGTGGCAGACCGAGACGGGCGGCTTCATGATTTTCCCGCTGCCCGGCGCGATCCCGATCAAACCGGCGATGGCGACCCTGCCGATCATGGGGGTGGTTCCGGCTTTGGTTGACGACACCAGCGGCGCGGAGCTGAAGGAGACGGTAGCCCGCGGCGCCCTTTGCATCAAGCGGCCCTGGCCCGGCATCACCCGGACGATCTACGGCGATCACAAGAAGTATGAAGCCACCTATTTCGAATCGTTTCCCGGCTACTATTTCGCGGGGGACGGGGCGCTCAGAGACGAGGACGGATATTACCGGATCACCGGGCGCATCGACGACGTGATCAACGTCTCCGGGCACCGGATGGGCACAGCCGAGGTGGAGGCGGCGCTGAACTCCCACGCGAAGGTCGCCGAGTCCGCCGTTGTCGGTTACCCGCACGAGATCAAGGGGCAGTCTATTTACGCGTATGTGACCCTAAAGGCGGGAATCGAGAAATCGGAGGAGTTGAAAAAGGAACTTGCCGCGCACGTGCGCATTGTTATCGGGCCGATCGCGACTCCGGAGAAGATCCAGTGGGCGGATGGTCTTCCGAAGACCAGGAGCGGCAAGATCATGCGGCGCATCCTGAAGAAGGTCGCCGCCAACGAGATCGGGGATCTCGGCGATATCAGCACACTCGCCGATCCGGCGGTCGTGAATGATCTCATCAAGAACAGGCTGTAGCGTTGTTTATGGTGAAATATTCATGTTGAGGAGTCAGTTCGGAAAATGGATGCTCTTGTCAAAAGTCGTCATTCCCGTTTTCACGGGAATGACAAAGAGGAAGGTTTTCAACTTTTGACGAGAATATCAAAGTTGAGAGCGCATTTTTATGTAAAAAGAGAGGTCAGTGGGTAATCAATTTTAGATGATGCACGGAAGGACGACGGTGGTTGTCCCTATGCGTCACGAAAAGGAGGAGAATGTGAATATTATTGCATGTGTAAAACAGGTACCGGATACGGAAGCGCAGATCAGGGTGAAGGCCGATGGTTCCGGCATTGAGGAAGGCGGCATCAAGTGGGTCATGAATCCCTATGACGAATACGGGGTGGAAGAGGCCCTCCGTCTGAAGGAGAAAAACGGCGGCGAGGTTACCGTTGTTTCCCTCGGTCCGGCGCGGGTAATGGAAACGATCCGCACGGCGCTGGCGATGGGCGCCGACAAGGGCATCCATATCCAGGACGCAGCCCTGGACGGCGCTGACGCCTATACGACCGCCTCCGCGCTGGCCGCGGCGATAAAGGAGCTCAATCCTGATATCATCTTCTGCGGGCAGCGGGCGATCGACGACGATCAGGGACAGGTCGGCGCGATTCTTGCCGATCTTCTCGACATTCCGCAGGTTTCGATGGTCACAAAACTGGAATACGCGGACGGCGCGGTAAAGGTCATCCGGGCGATCGAAGGGGCGCAGTTGCTGATCGAAGCAAAACTTCCCTGCGTTATTACCGCCCAGAAGGGGCTCAACGAACCCCGCTACGCATCCCTGCCGGGGATCATGAAGGCCAAAAAGAAGCCGGTTGACGTTAAAGACGCTGCCGCTTTGGGTCTGAATCCTTCGGTAAATGCCAAGGTAGTGAAATTTACTCCGCCTCCGGCCCGGGCCGCGGGAAAGATTGTCTGCGGTGACGACCCGGCGGCAAAGGCGAAAGAACTTGCCAGACTGCTGCGGGAAGAGGCGAAGATTATTTAATTTTCATAGAAAATGGAGGATAGTGATATGGCAAACGGGGTATGGATTGTAGCAGAGCAGAGGGACGGAGTCCTTCGCAAAATCAGCTTTGAAATAGCCAGCGCGGCAAGAAAATTGGCAGATGAATTGGGGCAGGAGGTTTGCGCCGTTCTCTGTGGTTCGGGGATCGAGGGGATCGCCGGGCAATTGGGAAAGTATGGGGTTGACAAGGTTTTTGTCGCGGATGACCCGGCGCTTGAGCCCTACACGACCGATGCCCATGCGGCGGCGGTGGCAAAGATCGTCAAGGAGAAAGACCCGGCGATACTGCTTTTGGGCGCCTCGACCCAGGGCCGGGATCTTTCCGCGCGTCTGGTCGGAAAACTGGCTACCGGCATGGGGACGGACTGCGTCGATGCGAAACTTGTTGACGGCAAACTGCTTTTGAAACGACCGATGTACGCCGGAAAATGCTTTGGCGAGGTGATGATCTCCTCTTTCCCGCAGATGGGCACCCTCCGTCCGAACGTCTTTCCCGCCGTGGAGAATCAGAAGGCCGGGGAGGCGGTAAAATTTGATCCCGCTCTTGATGCCGGGAAGCTCCGGACGAAGGTTCTGGAGGTGCAGAAGGATGCGAGCGGCAAGGTGGATCTGACGGAGGCCAACATCATTGTCTCCGGCGGCCGCGGGATGAAGGGTCCGGAGAATTACGTCATTATCGAGGAGTTGGCCGCTGTTCTCGGCGCCACGGTCGGGGCCTCGCGCGCTGCGGTGGACGCGGGCTGGAGACCACAGACCGATCAGGTCGGCCAGACCGGCAAGATCGTTTCCCCGAATCTCTACATCGCCTGCGGCATTTCCGGCGCTATCCAGCATCTGGCCGGCATGAGCTCTTCGAAGGTGATCGTCGCGATCAACAAGGATGCCGAGGCGCCGATCTTCGCGCGAGCCGATTACGGTATTGTCGATGACCTCTTCAAGGTGGTGCCTGAACTGGCGAAGGCTTGCAAGGAACTGCTTGCGTAACCGGAGGTGCGGATGATGCCAAACGCGTATTGTCCGCACTGCCGAAAAATATTGCCATCCGCCCTGTCCCAACAACGGGAGAGGGGGCCTAATCCTTAGGATTACCGAGGAACGTCCAATGAAAAGCGAAGATGCGCTCAGTCAGAAAAAAACAAACGGAGTGAAATTAAACAGAAGGACATTCATCAAGCTGTCAGCCTTGACCGGCGCCGCCATTGGGGCAAGTCAGGTGCTGGGACCTTCGAGCACGCGTTCCGCGGTCCCCGTCCCCCCCAGCGCTTCGGCTCCGGGGGAGGAGAAATGGATAGCCACCTCCTGCATCAACTGCCCTGCCCGTTGCGCGATCCGCGTCAGGGCTGTTGACGGCAAGGCGGTCAAGATAATCGGCAATCCGCTTTCCCTCGTTTCGGAGGGAAAAATCTGTCCCCGCGCCCATGTCGGTCTGCAGGTGCTCTACGATCAGGGGCGCGTCAATTTCCCGTTGAAAAGGACAAACCCCCAAAAAGGAAAAGGGGCAGATCCCAGGTGGCAGCCCCTTTCCTGGGAAGAGGCGCTGCAGGAAATAGGCAATCGCCTCCAGGCGATCCGGCAGAAGGACGAGCCGCACAAGCTGCTTTTGTTCAGCGGGCTGAATACAAAAAGCAGCGAGGAGGTGATCGACCGCTTCGCTAAGGCGTACGGGACCCCCAATCTTGTTTCGGGAGAAGGATATGAAGCCGAGACCCAGAAAGCGGGGAGCTGGATGGCCGACGGCCATTCCGGCGATGTTGCCTATGATCTTGATTCCACAAACTATATCGTTGCCTTTGGGGCGGATATCCTGGAGTCGTCCCGTCCCCTGGCCCGGCTGCTGAGAAAATGGGGCAAGATGCGCAGGGAGAAGCCGAACCGCACCAAAATCGTCGTCATAAATCCGCGCTACTCTCTGACGGCGGCCAAATCCGACAGGTGGGTGCCGATCAATCCCGGCACGGACGCCGCTCTGGCTATGGCGTTTGCCAACGTCATCATCACGGAAAACCTCTTCGACAAAGCCTTTGTGGGTCACTGGACGGCAGGATTCGATGTCTACAAAAAACTGGCGCTTGACGAGTACAGCCCGGAGGCGGTTTCAAAGATAACCGGGGTTGCCGCTGATGACATCAGGGAGATAGCGAGGGAGTTCGCCGGGACGAAGCCGGCGATCGCCATAGGCGGGAAAGAGGCGGTGGACTGGACAAATGGATCATACTCCGCTTACGCGATCCACTGCCTGAACGCCCTCGTTGGCAGCATCGATATCCCCGGCGGCGTTATTTATCAGGAAGGTGTGAAGTTCCAGGAGATGCCCAGAATCGCGGAGGATGAAACCGCGAAAAAAGGCAAAAAGCAACCGGCTTTAGACCTGCGCGGCACGGACAAGTTTCCCCTGGCCGCGGTGGTGACAAATCAGATTCCGGAGGCGCTGTTGACGGGCGCCCCGTATCCCGTCGCGATGGCAATCGGTTTCAACAGCAACTTCAACATGCTGGCGCCCGGGGCAAACAGATGGGACGAGGCGCTCAAAAAAATACCGTTCTACGTTCATATCTCCCCGTTTATCAGCGAGATGGCGCTCAATGCCGATATCCTGCTTCCCTCCACGACCTATCTCGAAGAATGGGCCTATGATTTTTCCCCGCCGGGCGCCGGGTTCGCGGAACTGAAGCTCAAACAGCCCGTTGTCTTGCCGAGGGGCAAAACGCGGCCAATCCCCGATCTGATTTTTGAAATGGCAAAAAAAACCGGTGGCACCGTCGCTGGTTCGTTTGCCGGTATCGGTGATAATGCCGAGGGGTTTGTAAAATTGCGCACCGCATCGCTTCTTCCCTGGAAGGAGTTTGTCGAGACGGGGGTCTGGCGGGGAGGGGATTACGAATATCGCAAGTATGAGCGGTTATTTCGCACCCCGTCCAAAAAATTTGAGTTTTATTCGGGGAATATGAAGGCGCTCTCGGCCGCGAAAAAGACAACGGCGGAGGGAGACTTAAGTTTTCTGCCCCATTACAAGGCGGAGAAGTTTTTAGGCGAGGCGGGCACATACCCGCTCGTGCTGCTCCCCTACCAGCCGTTAATGGTGATGGAAAACGGCAGTCAGAATTATCCCTGGGCTCAGGAGATCTTCCTGCCGATGGCGGGGAGGGGATGGAACGTCTTTGCGGAGATGAACAGCGAAACCGCCAACAAGTTGAACCTCAAAAACGGAACCCCCGTCTGGGTTGAATCCCCGTATCGGAAAATCAAGGCGACAGTAAAGTTCTCGGAGGGGATCCATCCGCAGGTGGTGGCGATGGCCTCTGGTCAGGGCCATTATTCTTATGGCAAATGGCAAACGGGCATTGGCGTTAATCCCAATGAAATAATAGGTGTGGATTATGACTCTCTGGACGGGCAGTCCGTTTTCTTCAATACGAGGGTCAAGGTTTACAAGGCTTGAAAAAAGGAGACAAAATGCCACGGTGGGGAATGGTTATTGATCTGGACAAATGTGTCGGCTGTCAGGCATGCACGGTTGCCTGCAAGGCGGAGAACAATGTCCCGCATGGTTCGCCCAGGGAACAGACAGAGCGAAGGGATTTCTTCTGGAACAAGGTGATTGCAGCATCCAGCGGCAAGTACCCATCGGTAAGAACGGAACTTATTCCGATGCCCTGCATGCATTGCGATCAAGCCCCCTGCGTGACGGTATGTCCCGCGCAGGCGACGTATCGACGGGAAGACGGGATTATCGTGCAGGATTTCAGAAGATGCATTGGCTGCAAGTACTGCATCGTCGCCTGTCCGTACGGGGCCCGGAACTTCAACGTAAAAGAACAGGAAACCACGGAATATCAAAGGCAGGATTTACTTCCTGATCGCAAGTCATGGGGCCCCTGGCCGTTTCCGACCAGAACCCACGGGGTGGTTGAAAAGTGCACCTTCTGTTTTCACAGAATCGATCAGGGTGTAAAGGAAGGAAAAAAGATAGGGACTGATGTCGTTCCCGCCTGCGTCGAGGTCTGTCCTTCCGGGGCGAGGGTTTTCGGCGATCTTGACGATGCCAAAAGCAATGTCTCCCGTCTGCTGTCCTCAAGGGCCAGCATCAGGCTGCGGGAGGAGATGGGTACAAAACCCAAAGTGTATTATTTACCCAAATGAGGTAATTCAAATGGCGTTAACTTATACAAAAATGGAAGGCAATTCTCGAGGCTTTTACGCATTAACAACGACCCTTGCCGTCTTTGCATTCATCGGCTTTATCTGTTTTATGATCACCTATATAGAAGGACATCAGGTGCTGGGCAGCAGCAATGCCATCCCGTGGGGGATGCCCATCATCATTGCTATTTATCTGATAGGATTGAGCGCCGGACTTCACATTCTTGCCTTCCTGATTCATATACTCGGCAGAAAAGAGTGGAAATCGGTCATCAGGATGGCTGTTTTTATGGCCATCATTCTGATTTTCGGGGCCATGGTGTCAATAGCGTTAGATCTGGGAAGGCCAGAGAAATTCTGGCGGCTCTTTATGCTTTTCTATATGAATAACATGGGTTCAATGTTTGCCATCAATGCCATTTTTTACTCATGTTATTTTGCTTCTGCTTCCATCTACCTCATGGCGCTGCTTGCCAACAAGGAGAAACTCAGCAAGATAATGGGCATGGTGGCTTTCTGCTGGGCAATGGCAACTCATGGGGGCACAGGGGCAATATTTGGCTTGATCAGCACCAGGGCGACCTTTTTTTCCGGGTTAAAACCGTTTGAATTTATCCTGGCAGCTTTAACATCGAGCCTGGCCTTGCTGGTCGTGGTTATAGTTTTAATCGTCAAGATTACCGGCCGGCAAATCAAGGATGACCTGGTCATTTCCCTGGGAAGGTTTGTTGCCGCCTTTCTTTGTGGTTTAATCCTGTTAATATGGATTGGCAATCTAACCCATGGCTATATGGCAGACAGAGAGGCCTTGACCTTTCTGCTGGCCGGTCCGTTCAGCTTTTTATTCTGGGGATTTCAAGTTTTACTGGGAGAGGTTATCCCGCTGGTAATTTTGTTTCACCCTAAAACGGGAAAAACAGTAAACGGAGTAGTGGCAGCTTCAATATTGATCGTCGTTGGAGTTTTCTTTGAGAGATTGAACCTGATCATTCCCGGATTAGCCTATCCTCAGCACTATTTCCCGGGTGAGATTGAGGGCATATACGGAGCTGTGGGCTCTTTCCCCATTACTCCTGTTGAATTCTTTCTGTCTCTGGGAATATTTGCCTTGCTGGCATTAATTTACATCCTGGGATTAAAGAATTTAGAGCTGCTGCCGGTTGGTGAGAATGTAGAATAGAATTGGTCCATTACCAGGGACAGGTTGGGCTAAATCGGGATGATTTGTATGGAGAGTGCATTTGAGCCCTTCCAGAGGGGAGAAAAACTCAGTCGACGACAGTTATTGAATATGTTCTGGGCCAAGCCGGATATGATCCTCACAATTGATCGACGACAATGTACGGGTTGTGGACTCTGTGCCATGGATTGCAAGACGGAGGCCTTAACAGTTTTGCAAAGTGCTGAAGATGGCGACTATCAACTGATTTTCCATCATGATCTTTGCAATGCATGCGGAGCCTGCGAAACATCATGCCCGGAGAAATGCCTGACGTTGGGGAGGGCGCCCGCAGGAGGGCAGAAAGAAGAATGTTGTGTCGTTTTTGAGGATGAAATTACCAGGTGCAGCGAGTGCGGGGTTTTTCTGTTTCCCGGGGCGATGGTCAGACATTTAAGAGAGAAAACCCTTGCGGCGGGTAAAATGGATATCCCGTTTGAGCTGTGTCCTGAATGCAGAATCAGAAAACAGATGGCACGGGGAATACTGAATTGAGGAAAATAATGGCGAAGGATGAAGCGTCAGCGCTGCATCCGTATTTTTTGCGAGTTTATTACTATTCGAGGAAGAACCGATGGGGACACTGACGCTTTTTAGGGCACTGGCAATTATTGTGGAAGTAACGGTACTGATGGGGCTTATCTACTCCATCGTCAACGGGGCGAGATACGCCCTTTTCGACTTCGGTCTGGACGAGAAGTACTCTGAATTTATCAGGTTGATAGTGGTGATTGTAGGATGTATCGCACTGGTTTTTTTTGCGGCACACCTGATTACGTTTTATCCCCGAGTGGTTGGGCATATCTAAATTATCGAGGGTTGTAAAATGGATTCTCTCTACAGGCTTTTTTGGGAACGTCAGGAAGTTTACATCATGGGGGTGTTTTTGCCGGTCATTATCGGCTTTCTGGCGCTGTTTGCCGGTTTGATCGCGGCATACGTAAAGGGTTTTCGGTGGCAGCATCTCCGCCTCTGGCATCTCGGCAAGGAGGAAGATCGCTCTGATCAGGGGGCGGTCCGGCTGAAGGAACTGTTGCTGGTTCTTTTTGCCAATTTCCGGATTGGCAGCGAGGCCTATCCCGGCACAATGCACTTATTGATCTTCTGGGGGGCAATCCTGCTTTTTGCCGGGAAGATAGTGAGATTATTCTCATACCTGACCGGCTTGACGAACCCCCCGCAAGTCATATTTTTGTACGCCTCCTTTGCTGCGGAGGTGGGAGGATTGCTGTTGATTGCCGGAGGGCTTCTGGCCATTTACCGTCGGTATCTCCTCAAGCCTGAGCGCCTCGCAACAAATACCGATAACACGCTGATCCTTGTCTGGGGGGCTGCCCTTATTCTCACCGGATATTTTATCAAGGCCTACCGGATCACCGCCGTCGGCGCCGCCCTCCCTCCGAACTGGTTCTTCTGGGCGCCGGTAAGTTATCCCCTTTCCAAAATAGCGCTGATCCTGCCGCGTACGCCGTTAAACGAACTATTGATCTGGCATCGCGCCCTGATCCATGTACTCCCGGCGTTACTGCTCTTCGCATACATCATGTTCAGCCGGACGCGCCTGCAGCACATCTTCCTGTCGCCGCTGAATATCTACTGCCGCTCTTTGAAGCCGAAAGGGGCGCTCGCTCCGATCACCAATTTCGAGGATGAGAACGCCGAAAGCTTCGGGGTAAGAGAGCTGCGTGAGTTCAACTGGAAACAGCTTCTGGATCTCGAGGCCTGTACGAACTGCGGGCGCTGCCAGGATGTCTGTCCGGCCCACCTTTCGGGAAAACCGCTTTCTCCCCGCAAGCTGATTCAGGATATGAAGGAGCACCTGTGGAAGGAGGGGCCGAAACTGCTGGCGCTGGCGCCGGAAGAGCGGGAGGGAGAGGCGATCATCGGAAAAAGTCTGGACGGGCATGCCCTGTGGGCCTGCACCAACTGCATGGCCTGTCAGGAGGTCTGTCCTGTTTACGTCGAGCATGTCCCCAAAATTGTGGAAATGCGTCAGTACAAGGTGCTCACCGAGGCCGAGTTTGCGCCGGAGCTGCAGCTTACCTTCCGGAACATGGAAAACAACTCCAATCCCTGGGGAATCGGTTCGCATCTGCGCGGCGACTGGGCGAAAGAACTGGGTGTGAAAACGCTGGCGGACGACCCCAACGTCGAGTATCTGTACTATGTCGGTTGTGCCGGTTCGTTTGACGACCGCGGGAAGAAAACGGCAATGGCTTTTGCCAAAATCATGCAGGCTGCGGGGATCAGCTTCGGGATTCTGGGAACGGAGGAGGGCTGCTGCGGCGATTCCGCGATGCGCGGCGGGAACGAATATCTGTACCAGAGCCTGGCGCAGGCGAATATCGGGATTATGAACGGCTACAATGTAAAAAAGATCATCGCCACCTGCCCGCATGGCTACAACATCATGAAGAAGGAGTACAAGAACTTCGGGGGTAATTTTGAGGTATTTCACCATACCGAGATTATTGCCGATTTGATCCGAAAAGGGAAAATAACCCTTAAAAAACCGCTTAATAAGTGCTTTACATACCACGATTCCTGTTTTCTCGGACGTTACAACGGGATTTATGAGCAGCCGCGGGAAATTCTGAAGGCGGTTCCGGGCGTCACCCTGGCGGAGATGGACCGGAACCAGGAACGCAGTTTCTGCTGCGGCGCGGGCGGAGGGCGGATGTGGATGGAAGAGGATATCGGCGAGAGAATCAACAATATGCGCACCGATCAGGCTATCGCCACCGGCGCTGCCGGCGTGGCCCTGGCCTGCCCGTTCTGCCAGACGATGCTCTCGGATGGGATAAAGGATCGTAAAAAGGAAGAGGACATGTCGGCGCTCGACATTGCGGAGATTGTCTGGGAGGCGATGGGGCTGGAGGAAAAAGCGCCTCCGGCAGAGGTATGTGCGCCTCCGGAGGCATAAAAAATAAAAATCCCCCCGTTCTGTACAGGACGGGGGGATTTTTATTACCTCATTCCCAAAAGCTTCCGGGAGACGACGATCCGCTGGATTTCGTTTGTTCCCTCGTAAATCTGGCAGATCTTGGCGTCGCGCATGTGGCGCTCCGCCGGGTATTCCTTGATGTAGCCGTAGCCGCCGAAAATCTGGACACCCTCGATAGCAGCCCGCATCGCGACATCTGACGCGTAGTACTTGGCCATTGCCGCCTCTTTCTCGAAGTCGAGGCCGTTGTCCTCGAGCCACGCGGCCCGCAGCAGCATCAGTTCCGCCGCGTCGAGTTCGGTCGCCATGTCGGCGAGCTTGAACTGGATCGCCTGAAACGTGGCGATGGGCTTGCCGAACTGCACCCTCTCCTTTGCGTAGGCCAGAGAGTCGTCGAGGGCTGCCCGGCCGATTCCGCAGGCCTGGGCGCCGATGCCGATCCTGCCCGCGTCCAGTCCGGAGAGCATCTGTTTGAAGCCCTGACCGGGTTGGCCGAGGAGATTCTCCGCGGGGACTTCGGCATCCTCGAAGACCAGCTCTGCCGTGCCGGAGGCGAGGATTCCCATCTTTTCCTCGACCTTGCCGACATGAAACCCGGGGGTGTTTTTCAGATCGACGATCAGATTGATGATCGCCTTGTAGCCGACCGACGGGTCGGTTGTAGCCGCCAGGACGCAGTAATTGGCGACATTGCCGTTGGTGATGAACGTCTTGACCCCGTTTACGATGTATTTATCGCCCTTCAGTTCCGCTTTGCACTTGAGCGCTGCGGCGTCGGAGCCGGCGGAGGATTCCGTAAGCCCGTAACAGCCCTCAACCCTGCCGCTTGCGACCGGTTCGAGGTATTTCTTTTTCTGCGCATCCGTGCCGAATTCCTTTACCGGGTAGCCGTAGAGGGAGTTGTTAACCGAGGTGATCACCCCGACGCTCGCGCAGGCCTTCGAGATCTCGATCAAGGCCATTACATAGGTAACGTTGTCCATCCCGGCGCCGCCGTATTCCGTCGGCACCGCTACCCCCATAATCCCCATCTCGCCCAGTTTGCGGCAGATCTCCTCGGGATGGCGGTGCGTCCGGTCGAGCTCAGCGGCGACGGGCCGGATGTTGTCCTCGGCGAATTTCCGGACCATGTCCCGGACCATTTTCTGTTCATCAGTCGGTGCAAAGTTCATTAAGAACCTCCTCTTTTTAATAGGGACAGCGCCCTATTAATCTATTTGATCAGAAATAATAGGGCGCTGTCCCTATTTGATTATTTGCCGGTAAAAACCGCTTTTCTCTTTTCGAGGAAGGCGGTCATTCCCTCCTTCTGATCGTCGGTGCTGAAGCACTGGGCGCAGCATTCCACCTCGAGACGACAGGCGTTGTCGAGCGCCAGATCGTAGCCGAAATTGATGCTGTGTTTTGCCATCTTCAGGGCGAAACCGGGTAAACCGGCAAGTTTGCGGGCAAATTTCAGCGTTTCGGGAAGCAGCGCTTCCGGAGGGAATACCCGGTTTACAAGGCCGATTTCATAGGCGCGCCCGGCTTTTATCTGCTCTCCGGACATGATTAGTTCTTTGGCCCTGCCGATCCCGACGATCCGGGCCAGACGCTGGGTGCCGCCCCAGCCGGGGATGATCCCGATCAATATCTCCGGCTGGCCGAAGATGGCCTTTTCCGATGCGAAACGAAAGTCGCAGGCAAGCGAGATTTCCGTGCCGCCGCCCAAGGCGAAACCGTTCACCGCGGCGATGACCGGTTTCGGCATGGTCTCCATCTGCCGGAGTGTTTCGTGCCCCAGTTCCATAAAGGAAATCGTTTCCTGCGGGCGAAAATTCTGCATTTGAGAAATATCGGCCCCGGCGACAAAAGCCTTTTCTCCCGAACCGGTAAGGATCAAAACCTTGATCGCATCGTCTGTCTTGCATTTGTTGACGGCGTCCATAAGCTCGCCCATTGTTTCGGAATTCATCGCGTTGAGCGCCTGCGGACGGTTGAAAACCAGCGTCGCCACCCCCGCTTCGACGGTGAAGAGAATATTCTTGTAATTCATTGCCTTTCCTCCTTTTTTAATAGGGACATAAACCTTTTTCAGAATGATGTCCGGCTATTAATAGTATTATGTCCCCCTTTTTTAATTAATAGTATTATGTCCCCCTTTTTTAAACCCGTTCGAGGACGATTGCCATCCCCTGACCGCCGCCGATGCAGAGCGTGGCAAGACCGAGATTCAAGTCCTTTTTCCGCATCTGCATCGCGAGGCTGTAGATGATGCGGGCGCCGGTGCAGCCGACCGGGTGGCCGATCGAGATGCCGCTGCCGTTCAGATTACAGTTTTCCGTAGTTATCTTCAGCTCCCGCATGCAGGCGATGGCCTGGCTGGCAAAGGCCTCGTTGAGCTCGATGAGGTCGAAGTCCTTGATCGTCAGGCCGAGCTTTGCCATTACCTTTCGGGTCGCCGGGACTGGTCCCAGTCCCATGTAGGCCGTATCGACGCCGCCTGCGGCGTAGCCCTTGATCCGGGCCAGCGGTTTTAAGCCCAGTTCCTTCGCCTTGTCGGCGGACATTACAACGAGGGCCGCGGCGCCGTCGTTGATCCCGGAGGCGTTTCCGGCGGTCACCGTTCCCCCGTCCTTCTTGAAGGCGGGAGCAAGTTTGGCCATTTTTTCGAGCGATGTTTCCATCGGCCGCTCATCCCTGGCGAAGACAACCGGCTGCCCCTTTTTCTGCGGAATCACAACGGGGACTATTTCGTCGGCTGTGGCGCCGCTGGCGATCGCCGCCATTGCCCGCTGGTGGCTCAAAAGCGCCAGTTCGTCCTGCTCCTGGCGGCTGATGCCGTAGAGCGAGGCGATGTTTTCGGCGGTGATCCCCATGTGGTAGCCGTGGAATATCTCATAGAGTCCGTCGAAAACGGTCAGATCAACCATCTGTCCGAAAGGCATGCTCATCCGGTATCCCCAGCGCGCGTCGGGGAGGGCAAACGGGGCGTTGGACATGTTTTCCATGCCGCCGGCGACGATTATCTCCGCATCGCTGGCCTTGATCGCCTGCGCCGCAAGTGTGACTGCCTTAATGCCGGAGGCGCACACCTTGTTGACCGTGATGGCGTTGGTTTCCTCGGGGAGGCCTGCGTAAATCGCCGCCTGGCGGCCCGGATTCTGCCCCTGGCCTCCCGTCAGGGCATTTCCCATGATGCATTCGTCGAAATAAACCGGCTGGGCATCTTCGGGATAATCGTAGAATTTCTTTTGAAATTCGGTCTTGTCGATATCCTTGAAAACGTCAGGACGATAGGAACGTATCTCCGCCCCCAGCTCAGGCCGGAGGCCGGCCCTCTTGATGGCCTCCTTGATGACCAGCGCCCCCAGATCGACTGCTTTAACCCCCTTCAGCGAACCGCCAAAACTGCCGACGGCGGTCCTTGCCCCACTCACGATCACAATATCCTTCATCTTAAACTTCCTCCTGTTTGAATTAATCGTAAACAACCTGGATATTTACATTAAAATAGAATTTGTGCTAACAATATTAATCTGTTACGCTGCCACGTTTTTGTAGGGGCACGGCATGCCGTGCCCCTACCGGCGACCGCCCCGGACGCGACGAAGCGCGTCCTATACCCGAATCAGCATCGCGTCTCCCTGGGCAGCGCCGGAGCAGATTCCGCAGACGCCGAGCCCGCCCCCCCTTCTTCTGAGCTCATAGGCGAGGGTCATCAGAATTCTCGCCCCGGTCGCCCCGATCGGGTGGCCGTAGGCGATCGCGCTGCCGTTCACGTTGATCTTGGCCAACATATCCTCTTTGGACATCCCGAGGATCGGCTGGGCGCTGACGATAACGACCGCGGCGAACGCCTCGTTGATCTCAATGAGGTCTATCTGATCCAGAGTTAGGTCGTTTTGCTCCAGCACCTTTTTGATCGCCAAACCCGGGACCGTGGCGATATCCTTCGGCGGCTGGGAAACCTCCGCGTAATCGAGGATCGTGCAGAGAGGTTTTACCCCCAGCTCGGCCGCCTTTTCGGCGCTCATCAGCAGGCAGACGTCGCCCCCATCGTTTATCCCGGGGGCGTTCCCGGCGGTAACACTGCCCGGCCCGCCGGTGACGGAGCTTTTATGATTGAAGACCGGAGGCAGTGCCGCGAGCCCTTCCATTGTCGTCTCCGGACGGGGGCTTTCGTCCCTGTCAAAAATGATTGCCTTCTTCCCGCTTTTCACCTCCACCGGGAATATTTCGTCATCGAGCCGTCCCGCCTCTATCGCCGCGGCCGCAGCTTGCTGTGAATGGAGCGCCCATTCGTCCTGCGCTTGGCGGCTGACGCCGAATTCGTCGCCCACCTCGGAGCCATGGATGGCCATGTGGCGGTTGTAGAAGGCGCACCAGAGCCCGTCGTTTACCGTCAGATCGACGGCAGGGCGGGAGGGAAGGCCCATTTTGACTCCCCAGCGCATGTCGGGAAGGGCATAGGGGCCGTTGCTCATACTCTCCTGACCGCCGGCGATGCAGATCTCGGCCCGGCCGAGCTGGATCATCTGGCAGGCGAGATCGATCGTCTTGATCCCGGAGGAGCAGACCTTGTTTACCGTGATGCTGGGGACCGATTCCGGGAGACCTGCCAAAATAGTTGCCTGGCGGCTGGGTACCTGGCCACAGCCGGCGGGGACGACCTGCCCCATGAAGACGTAGTCGATATCTTCCGGTCTTACCTTGCCGCCGGTCCGGCGGAGGACCTCCTTTATCGCCAGGGCGCCGAGGTGGGGAGCGGTGAAGCCCTTCAGCATTCCCCCGAAGCGTCCGTAAGGCGTTCGGCATGCCTCGACGATGACCACCTCGCGCAAGCCGGGGGCTGGCTTTTTCTTACGTCCCATTGTCGAAAAATCGGGCTTGCGTTTGCCGTACTCCGCGATGGGGGCGCGGGCGTATTTTTCTGAAAGCTGCTGTTCTATTTTCTGGGGGATCTTTTCCATGGAGATTCTCCTGACTGTTGTTGGATGCTACTTTTCCGGGTGGTCGATCTTTTCCGCGAATTCTATCTCCCGCGGCGCCTTGTAGGAGGAGAGATACGTTCGGCAGTGCTTGAGGAGTTCCCGCTCCTCAACCGGCGCGTCCGGTTTTCTGACGACGAGCGCCTTGACGGTTTCTCCCCGGAGCAGATCCTCCTTGCCGATGACGAGGGATTCCTGGACAGCGGGGTGCAGATTCAGCACGTCCTCAATCTCTTTCGGATAGACGTTGAAACCGCTGGTGATAATCATCCGCTTCTTGCGACCGGTTATGTAGATGTATCCCTCCTCATCCATCCGGGCGAGATCGCCGGTATAGAGCCAGCCGTCCCTGAGTACCTGGGCAGTTGCTTTTTCATCCTTGTAATAGCCCTTCATGACGTTTTCGCCCTGGAGGATCAGCTCGCCGACCGCTCCCCGGGGGAGTTCCACCCCCGCTTCGTCAACGATCCTGGCCGTGACGCGGGGAATGGGAATCCCGATCGAGCCGGGTTTCTGGGGCATATTGAGCCGGCTGAAGGAGGCAACCGGCGAGGCTTCGGTCAGGCCGTAGCCCTCCATGATACGGACGCCGAATTTCTTTTCGAACAGCGGGATGAAATCGGCAGGCATCGCCGCGCCGCCGGTTATGCAGACCTTGAGGGAGTCAATCCGGTAGTTGTCCGCCTTTTCATGGAAAAACATGCCGAGAAAAAGCCGGGGAACTGCCGCGACGTAGGTTACCTTTTCTTTTTCGATCATGCTGAAGATTCCGTCGAGGGTGAAGCGCTCCATCAGCACGACCCCCGCCCCGATCCGGAGCGGGGAAATCATGTTGGCGACCGCGCCGAAGGAGTGAAAGAGGGGAATGACGGCGAGCCCGATATCCCGTTCATCACTGTTGACAACTGTGCGGAGCAGTTCCGACTGGGTGTAAAGGTTCTGATGGGTCAAAACGGCGCCCCGGGGTTTTCCGGTAAGGCCGGAGGTGTAGATCATCGCCGCCGGGTCGTCGCCTGTAAGCTCGGGAATGGCGATCGTAAAAGGGCCCTTTTGGATAATATCCAGAAAAGGAGAGGGTTGTTCCGGGGCGCCGGTTGTTATGAGGTGTTGACATAATGGCAATTCGTCGCGGATCTCCTCGAAACGCCGTACCAGTTCCCCCTGGGTAATCAGGCATAGGGAGTCACTGTTTTTAAGCAGGTAACGCAGTTCGTAGGGAGTGGACTGCGTGTGCAGGGTTACGGCGACGCCGCCGATCTTCTGAACGCCGAAATAGGCGATAACGAACTCCGGGCAGTTCGGGAGCATGATCGCAACCTTGTCCCCCTTGCCCAAACCAAGCGATCGCAAATGGCTGCCCAGGGCGCAGGCCGACCTCTCCAGCTCAAGATACGTCATCCGGCTGTCGCTCGTGATCAGCGCCACCCGCTCGGCGTATCTTGCTGCGGTCTCTTTCAGCATCATTGCCAGATTATGCATCGCCTGCCCCATTTGCTGAGTGCGAAGCCCTTTTTTTGAACCTTAAGCTTCGCCGTAATCAGACTTTTGATCGGCGGAAAATTCCCGCCCCTAATAACACAGGAGACAAAAATATCACAGGAAAATTAGTAAGGGAAAGAAGAGTTTTTTCCTTGCTTTGCCCGTTCGTTTTTTTTATAGTGACCTCGCTCTGCCGGGGAATATCGCCTCAGAGGTAGGGGCATGGGGGTTTCTCAGACAGGGAGGGACGCGCTCCGTCGCGTCCGTGGCAATTGCCTTAAGGGTATCAAATTATATATCAACAACTAAGGGGGAAGAAAAATGAGGAAAGCGCTTGTTATGGTAATGGTTGCGTTGTTATGGAGCGCTTCGGCAGTCTTTGCCGCCGATCTCAAGGTGGGGGAGAAGGCCCCGGACTTCAAGCTGAAGGATTCGACCGGCAAGGAATACTCCCTGGATCACCCGCAATTCAAAGGCAAGGTTCTGTACATCGCTTATGTGGATCCGGACGAGAAGGACACGAACAACCATGTGGAAGACGCGCTGAAAAAGGAGAAGGATGCAGGCGGCCTCGACAAGACCCGTTACGAGGGTTTCGGGATCGTAAATCTCAAGGCGAGCGGGATGCCCAATTTCCTGATCAAGGCGGCCATCAAGAGCAAACAGAAGAAGACCGGCGCCATCATCGTTCTCGATTATGAGCAGGAGATTCTCAAAGCGTGGGGACTGAAGGATGACGCTTCCGACATCGTTATCCTCGACAAGGAGCGCATCTGCCGCTTCACAAGCTCCGGCAAGCTTCCCCAGGACGAGCTCGTGAAGATGATCAACATTATCAAGGAATATCAGGTGAAGTAGGGTGCAACACCGCAAACGTTGTTTTGATTCCGCTTTCATCTCTCTTTGCGCCGGAGCGCCGTCATGAGTGTTTCAGCTGTTAAATGTTGGACATAAAGCGATGCAGGAGAGGCGCCGGATAGCGGTTGTTATCCCCAAATACGGAATGGTCGGCGGGGCGGAAAGATTTGCCGCGGAGTTGACCGAACGGATTGCCGATTATCCGGAATTCGAAGTCCATGTGTTTGCAAACCGCTGGATTTCTTCCTCGGAGCGGGTGATCTTCCACAAGGTGCCGATCGTAAAATTCCCAAGATCGCTCATTTCCCCGAGCTTTGCCTTTTTCGCCGGGCGGCGTATTGCCGCGGCGGGCCCCTTCGACATTGTCCACACCCATGACCGGATATTTGAGGCGGATGTCTATACGATGCACGGCATTCCCCACCGCTGGTGGATTCGGGAGGTCAGAAAAAAGGGGTTGAGCCTTTTCGACCGCTCGCTGGCCCGCGTTGAGGATCATCTTGTGATTCAGGGCGGTTGCCGGCGTTTTCTGGCGGTTTCCGGACTGGTACGGGGCATCTTCCTTGAAGCGTATCGCGTTGATCCGTCCCTGGCGACAATCGTCCATCCCGGCGTGGAGACGGCCCCGTATGAAAGCAGGGATCGGGAAGAGTGTCGCCGGACGACCCGGGAGCGTTATGGCATTGGCCGCGAAGAGACGCTGATTCTTTTCGTTTCGATGAATTTCGCCGTCAAGGGGCTCGATTACCTGCTGGGCGGCTTGGGTCGCCTCCGGGGGAAAAATCCGGCGGCAGCTTTCAAGCTGCTCGTGGTCGGCAATGGCGATGAGAAAAACTACCGGCGTCTCGCCGCGGAGCGGGGAATTGCCGATTCCGTAATCTTTGCCGGCGCCGTGGAGAAAAAAGAGCTTCCCGCGTTCTACCTGGCGGGTGATTTTTATGCGATGCTCTCCCGCTTTGACACCTTCGGGATGGTTGTTCTGGAGGCGATGGCCGCGGGGCTGCCGGTTCTGATCAGCGGCCGGGTGGGGGCGAAAGACATTGTCGTGGAAGGGGAAAACGGCTTTGTTGTTGACGAACCCGCCAACAGCGACCTCGTCGCCGATAAAATAGAGATGCTGCTTTCCCGCGAGCTTCGCGAGGGCATGCGAATGGCGGCGCTTAAAACGGCGGCGGCGAACTCCTGGGATGTCGTTGTAAATAAAGTCGTTAATACATATCGGGAAATATTGAAAGATCAGCGTTTCGTCAACTCGAAGATGCCGCATCCGTAACGGCAGCCAAAATTATTGCTGATGGCGGCGGTGTCGAGTGCCGCATTGGCGATAAATTCCCCGCCGTCGCTTATATACGCGAACGAGTCGATGCGATAATATTGCTCAATGAACTTCAGCAGATAGGATAACGAAAAAACCCGGTGGGCGTTGAACTCGATCCGCTGCTCCCCGATAGGTACGGAAAAATAGAATTTCCCGTTTTTTTTCAGCATGCTGGCCATGTTTTTCCAGCCGGGGAGATGTCCCTCGTAATCAACCGGATCGCCATAACGGCCAAGGCCGAAGTGTTCCAGGGCGTGCAGGCAGGAAAGCGAGTCGCAGTAGTCGCTCAGAGAAAAATCCCTGGCGGAGAGATCGGCGCGGGTGAAGCGGATGCTGGGAATGGCGATATGGAGGTCGCGGACGTCCAGGACCTCTATCTCCCGGAACGATGCCACGTGGGCGACGAAGCCATCGACACGCGAGCCGACATCCACATGTTTTTCCGGCTTATTCTCAAAAATCTTCCGGGCGACGTATAAATCCTGGTAAAAATAGTGTTCGGCAAGGACGCCGCTTTGCTGGTCCTTTTCCTGAAGGCAGGGGTAGATTTTCCCGAAAGGAAAGGCTTCCCGGGACAAGGCCGCCTGCCGTCGGATTTTGGCATATTCCTTGAGAAATGCAGGCATTTTTTTGATAAACGTGAAAAAAGGCATTCCCTTGACGATAACACTCAGGTGCATGAAAACTCCTTTACAAAACAAGTGGCCGTTTATTGTTCGAGGGTGATCATAAAGGGCGGTCAGGTTCCTGTCAACGAAAAACAGCGGGTTGTCAATTTCTGCTGCTGACGTTTGAACGAGATAAACAATCGGGACATTTTATAAATTGTATTGACAATATGTTCTATCGAGATCCGTAATCATGTTATTTCATCCCGCCCTTACGAGCGCCTGGATTTCAGGAGGGATTTTGGATAATGCCCCCCTCCTCGACCGGATAATCCGCATGCGGCTTCACCTTGAGCAGTAATCACCCGCTCTTTCCCTTATCCACACGGTTATTGCGGACCCTTGCTGAGCCAGGCGAGGATATCCTCTTTCTTGGGAATCTTGCCCACAGACTTGACCTCTCCGTCCACGATCACCGCCGGCGTGCCGAAGACGCCGTATTGGACAATCTTCATGGTGTCGGTAACCTTCTCTATATCTGCCACAATACCGACCTCGGCAACCGTCTCCCTGACAAGTTTTTCCACCTTCTGACAATTGACGCAGCCTGGTCCCAATACCTTGATTTCCATTGTTTTATCTCCTTTCAAAAGTGTTCCTTAATCCAGTTTCGGACATCTTTCCAAACCACCGTCCTGTCTTCCCTCAGCTCTAAGCTCCTTTACGCGAAAAACGCGCCGTAAGTCATCCCCGCCGCGGTGGAAAGAACCACAACGATGGTGCAGTAGGTCAGGGTCTTCTTCGCACCCATAATCCCCGCCAGCGTCAGCATTGAGGGGAGCGACAAAGCCGGCCCCGCCAGGAGCAGCGCCAAAGCCGGTCCCTGCCCCATCCCTGAGCCGATCAACCCCTGGAGGATCGGCACCTCCGTCAGCGTCGCAAAATACATGAGCGCCCCCGAAACCGAGGCGAAGAGATTCGCCCAGAGGGAATTGCCGCCCACAAGACCGGCAATGACCGACTCCGGGATCAGGGCCTGGTAGCCGGGTCGACCGAGGAGAAAGCCCGCCACGAGAACCCCGGCCAAAAGGAGCGGTAATATCTGCTTCATGAATCCCCAACTCGCCTGGACCCAGGAGGTCAATTCGTCCTTGACGAACCATGATTTCATGATGACGGCCAGGACGATCAGAAGCCCCGCTGTCACGTACCACTTGGCGGTGAAGAGGATTTTCCAGAGGGTCGCGTCTTCAGCCGAAGGCCTTGCAAAGGACGCAAAGACGAGGATCAGTACCATCGTCAGCATATAGAGGGCATCCTGCCAGAGTTTGCGCACTTTGCCGTCCTCGTCCGGAAGGTAGATCTGCCCGGCCGCCCGGTTGGCGTCATCCTTCCGGAAGATGAATGCCATCAGGAGACCCGCCACAATTGAAAAACCCACCGCCCCGATCGCCCTGGCGAGGCCCAACTGCCAACCCAGCACCTTGGCCGTGAGCACAATGGCCAGGACGTTGATCGCCGGCCCCGAATAGAGGAAGGCCGTCGCGGGGCCGATCCCCGCTCCTCGTGTGTAGATTCCCGCGAAAAGCGGCAGTACCGTGCAGGAGCAGACGGCCAGAACCGTCCCCGAGACCGAGGCTACGGAATAGGCGAGGAACTTGTTGGCCTGGGCGCCAAAGTACTTCAGTACCGACGCCTGGGAAACGAAGACCGCGATCGCCCCGGCGATAAAAAAAGCGGGGAT
>Ga0208373_1000933_pt1 | contig 43391 bp, 42 predicted proteins | sample RifOxyC2_FD_184036 | JGI IMG/M metagenome (GOLD analysis project Ga0208373, IMG submission 184036) | Soil microbial communities from Rifle, Colorado - Rifle Oxygen_injection C2 (SPAdes) | ecosystem: Environmental > Terrestrial > Deep subsurface > Rock core/Sediment | place: Rifle, Colorado...
CCACCGAAGGGGATACCAGCATCGCCGGCCGGGCTGACGATGTCATCTATATCCCCCAGACCAGCGAAGCCCTCTCTCCTTTCCTGGCGGTTGTCCCTCTACAGCTTTTTGCCTATTACATTGCCCTAAAACGGGGTTGCCATGTTGACCAGCCGCGCAATTTGGCAAAATCTGTCACCGTAGAATAGCTGAAATCACTGGGCTTTCCGGCCGATAGCTATCTAGGTGATAATTTTTGAAGACCGGTGGAGTTAGAAGACAACCAATCAGCAGAATCGGCCGTAGCCTTTTGTCTCTTCGGCCGTCGGCATATCGTTATACGACACAGCTGCTAAATTATATAACCCAACGTCATCCGACCCCATTTCGGCCATTTAAAGATACTATCCTTTCCCGACAGGTCGAGTTTCACCTCCCCAATGATACCGGCAATGCCTGCAATGCCCGTTGCCAGCATTGTGAGGGGCAACATTTGGCATCCTCAATGACAGCTAACCAGCAGGTATATTTTGATTTAGTCAGGAACCTTGACGGCGCCATTGATTTGTTTGTCATTTCAGGCGCCAATACTGAACCCACCCTTAACAAGCGATTAATTGAATTATTGGAATTGGTTAAATCGACCGGGTCGAATTTTGGCTTGCACAGCAACGGCATCCTTTTCCCACATTTGGAAACGAGTCAAAGTTTTGTTCAAAGATTAGTCGCCGCCGCCACAAAAGGAGATTATGTCAGCATCAGCTTGGATGCCGGTTCTCCCGCCTCCTTTGCCGCCACAAAAGGGATACCCGGCGCCAATTTTCGTCGGGTCATCAAGGGGTTATCAATATTACGAAGCTGGCGCCGGGAACTAGCCAGTCCGTTGGCAGTTCAAGCAACCTATCTCATGAACGAGGACAATTCCAGTACAGCAGAACTAGCTCGCGTTATCCGCCTGGTCCAATTGCTCAAAGTAGATAGCCTGCGTTTTTCCATCCCCTATGCCCCTTATGGGACAACCAGGGCCGACCGAATAACTTATAAACGAAGGCATGAAGTTCCCTTTGCCCAAACCGCCAGACGGAATCTTCTCGCAGCAATGGAACAAGCCCATTCCTTACAATCGAAAGTAAAGTTTTCTTATTTGCCGCCGGAAACTCAAGACGTAGAAAGGATGGTATTTCATCATTGCTTTACCGGCCCGGCAGCAGCAGTAATCGGGGCTGATGGGAACTACTACCGTTGCACAGCCACGGCCAATGGCCGGTTTGCCGCAACCCATTCCCTGGGGCCAGCCGATGGGACTGTCCCCAATTTTATCGATGCCATTTTTGCCAATCAGCAGGCTGGATATGATCCGCAGAAAAATTGTCTCCCCAATGGAGCCCACTGCACCCGGGCCGCCATGGAGTTTAACCTGGCCTTGGAAAATCGTTACTTTTCCCAGCCGGCCTAAAAGTTGCCTCCCCACTTGAGATAAGTTAAAATGATGGTCATGCGGCAGGCCAGTTACGCCATCGACAAGGCGGGAAATTTCGTTATCAGCAATTATAACGCCGCCCCCACTTTTGCCAGTTTTTTTCCCGGCATTGCCGGCATCATGGGCTGCCCAATGTGGGTGTTTTACGCCAACCGGGGACAATGCCTGACCTCTGCCGGTGTGCACGACAAAAACGGGGCCATTATGGAGTTCCAGCCGGCCAATAAAGCTTACCGCGCTGTGGCCCTGCAGGGGTTCCGGACCTTCCTAAAAATTGACGGTAAATATTACGAACCCTTTAGCGAAAAAAGCCCCCACCCGAATAAGCTTGTCATATCGATGGGCAGTATAAAGCTAATTGAAGAAAACTCAACCTTGAAAATCAGGGTGGAAGTAACCTATTTTACTGTCCCCAACGAAAATTTCCCCGGCCTGGCCAGGGTTGTCAAGGTCACCAATCTGGCCGGGAAAGCACGGAAAATTGAAATAATCGATGGCCTGCCGATTATCATCCCCTTTGGTTTTGATAATGACCTGCTAAAAAAGATCTGCCAGACAATCGAAGCCTGGTGTTCGGTCGACAACCTTGACCTGGCAGCCCCGTTTTATAAACTAAAGGTCATCCCGGCCGATGCCTCTGAAACCAGGCTGCTAGAAAAAGGCAATTTCTTTCTCTCATTTGTATATGCCAATGGAAAAGAACAGGCGACAACACCCCTGGTCTGCCCTTCGGCCGTTTTTGGCCAGACCACCAGCTATGAGCTTCCGACTAACTTCATAAACAATTTAGTCTTAAAGTGCTCGGCTGACCAGCAGCTGGAAGGGGTCACCCCAAGCGCCTTTGCCTATAAAAAAATGACCCTGGGAAAAAATGATAGTTTTGAGCTCTGTTCCCTTTTTGGCCAGGCTGACTCCCTCGCTGCGCTCAACCAACTGAAGCCGCGCGTTATGAGCCGGGCATATTTTGCCGCCAAAGAAAGAGACAATGCCTGTTTAATCGCCGCAATCACCGAGCAGATGAAAACCGAGAGCGCCTCAAAGGAATTTGACCTCTACGCTGAACAGACCTTCCTTGATAATATTATGCGCGGCGGACTGCCCATCACTCTCGACGGCAAGATCATTTATCTCTATTACCGCAAGCACGGCGACATGGAGCGCGACTACAACGATTTTAAGCTCCAGCCGACATATTTTTCACAGGGAAATGGTAACTACCGCGACATCAACCAAAACCGGCGCAACGATGTTTTCTTTAATCCTAACGTTGCTGAAGACAATATTGTCCGTTTTTTCAACTTGGTCCAGCTTGATGGCTATAACCCTTTGGTTGTCCTCTGCAGTCAGTATGTCATCAAATCAAATGAGCAGGCCCAGCAATTAATCGCCAGGCATTTCCGCACCCCCAACCCGGAGCTCCCGGCTTTATTGGCCAAACCATTTATGGTCGGCCTGCTCCTGAAGGCCATAGAGAATGAAAAATTGGAGTACAAAACCACCCCGCTGGCTTTTGCCACCGACCTGCTCGAACAGGCAGAAGTCAACGATGACGCCAATCACGGCGAAGGCTTTTGGATTGACCACGCTTTCTACAATACCGACCTGCTCGAAAGCTTTGAGGCCATTTTCCCCGACCGTTTGTCCGGGCTCCTGTACGACCAAAACATCTTTACCTATTTTGATAACGACCATGTTGTCCTCCCCAGAAGCGCCAAGTATGTCCTCTCCGGCGGACAGGTCAGGCAGTTTCAAAGCGTTGTCCAGGACCACGATAAGCGGTCGCTAATAAACCATCGGACAAGCGAACCCAATAAGGTCCGAACCAAACATGGCCAAGACGGTGTTTATAAAACCAATCTTATGGGAAAACTGCTGACCATTATTGCCAATAAAGCCGCCTCTTTTGATGCCGCCGGTATCGGCCTGGAGATGGAAGCAGAAAAACCTGACTGGTATGATGCCCTGAATGGCTTGCCGGGGCTGCTGGGTTCATCGCTGTCAGAAACCCTGGAATTGAAACGCTTATCCCAATACACCCTTGACCATCTTGATGCCAAGCGGCCAGTTAACATCCCCGTTGAAGTCAAAGAGCTAATCACCACCTTGGACAGCAAACTTGGGACATTGGACAATTTCGATTATTGGGATACCGCCACCACCGCCAAGGAAGAATATCGGGAAAAAACCAAGCTCGGCATTGGCGGGGAAGAGGTCGCCTTCAAACCGGAAGAGATCACGGGCTTCCTGAATAAAGTCATTGCCCGCTGTACTGGTGCGGCTGAAAAAGTCCTGAAACTTTACGGGAACTATTTTACCTATTTTATCAATGAGGCGGCAGAATACGAGAAAATCGGGAAAGAGCTCAAAATCAAAAAATTCAATCAGCGCCCTCTCCCCCTCTTTTTGGAAGGTTTTGTCCACGCCTTAAAAGTTGAACAAGATAAACATATCCCAGAACTGGTCCGTAAAAGTCCTTTGTATGATAAAAAACTGAAAATGTTCAAGGTTAATGCTCCGCTCGCAGAAACATCTCTGGAGATCGGCCGGGCCAGGGTATTTACTCCCGGCTGGCTGGAGAACGAATCGATCTGGCTGCATATGGAATACAAATACCTCTTGGAGTTGCTCAAGGCCGGCTGTTACCAGGACTTTTTTAGCGCTTTTAAGACCACCCTGGTCCCATTTATGAACCCCAAGACTTATAAACGAAGTATTCTGGAAAATTCTTCTTTTATAGTCAGCAGCGCCAATCCCAATAAAGAAAACCATGGTCGCGGGTTTGTCGCCCGCCTTTCTGGCGGCGCCGCCGAATTTATTGATATCTGGCTGATCATGATGACCGGTAAAAAAATATTTTCCGTTGATGAAAAAGGCTTACTGACCTTTAAGCTAGCGCCCATCCTTCCCGCCTGGCTTTTTAAACAGGGCAAGCTTAGTTTCCGGCTCTTCGGTGAAATTGAAGTGTTGCTGCTAAATCCGAAAAAGAAAAACACATTCGGCCAAGATGGGGTTAAACCGATTGGCTATAAGCTGTCTCTGGATGGAAATGAAGTCGAAATCAGCAGCCCGCTCATTAAAGAACCCTACTCTAAGTTAATCAGGGAACGTAAAGTCAGCCGGATTGTCGTCAGCTTGGCCTAGTGCTATAATCTACCAACTATGTACCCATTTGGAGTGACCTTTTACCCCGATCAGTGGCCGGCAGACAGCTGGGAAGATAATTTCCGGCAGATCAAAGCGGCCGGGTTCAATCTGGTCAGGTTTAACGAAATGGCCTGGGATTGGGTTGAGCCGCGTCCAGGTAAATTCCATTTTTCCGGCCTGGATCGGGCAATGAACCTCTGTGCCAAATATGGGCTCAAGGTGCTCCTGGGGATACCGACCAGCCAGGTACCGCCCTGGTTCTATAAGCTCTATCCTAATAGCCGTCCTGTGGCCCAGGACGGGACATTATATCCGGAATACGGCCCAAGGCCAAATATTTGCAAAGATAACCGTCATTACCGTCATTTGGCTGAACGGCTGGCCAAAAAACTGGTCGCCCGCTATAAAAACCACCCGGCCCTGGCCATGTGGCAAGTGGATAATGAGCCGGTATATCCCCCGTTGGACCACACGACCAACAATGATTTCTGCCATTGCGAATATTCCCGTCAAGCCTTTATCAATTGGGCTAAAAAAAGGTATAAAACTATTGAAGCTCTCAATGATGCCTGGGGGAGCCGGTTTTGGACCACGACTTTTGGCTCCTTTGAGGAGATCAGAACTCCCAAAGCGGGAATTTGGGAAGCAGTTTCGCCCCATATTTTCCTGGATTGGTTCCGTTTCAAGACCGACAGCCTCAAAGAGTGGGTCAGCCACCTGGCCCGCCTGGTCCGTTCCCAAGACAAAAACCATAAAATCGGTACTAATGGCTTTATCGGCATCTGCACCCGCACACCGGACCATAGTTTGATCCCGGCTGAATTGGATTGGTACGGACTGGACATCTACCCCAAGGGAGGCAAGATGGACTCGGCCTCCTATGCCTTTCATCTCGACCTTTGGCGGAGCTTTACCAATAATTCGGGCGCAGAGTTTCACCTGACCGAACTCCAGGGCGGGCAAAATGTCCGTTGGGGGAGCCCCGAATTTGTTGACGGATCGGAGCTAAAGGGCTGGGTCGACCTAGCCGTAGCCCGCGGGGCCCAGGCTATCCTCTTCCATGCCTGGCGGCCGCCGCTTTTTGGGGCCGAAACAGGCGGGTTTGGTATTTTAAGGACCGACGGATCAGAGACCAAACGGCTAACGGAAATTAAAAAGATTGCCAAAGAACTTCAAACCTCAAACTTCAAACATCAAAATAAAATGCCAATATCTAAAGCGGCAATTGCTTACCTTCATTCAAGCGAAATCCAATCCTTTCAGGAACAAGGCCCGCCCCGGGGAATTGTCGGCCAGTGGGAAGCGGTCAGGAGCGACATCGGCTTATTACACGGTTTAATGTCTATCCAAGGGGCCCATCAAGTTGCTTCTAACAATGGCAAAGTGCCGGTCAATTTCGTCTTCGAACAAGATCTCGAAACTGGCCACATACCATACTCCTCCCTGCTGCTCCCCAACCCATACCTGTTATCCCTAAAACAATACAAGAATATAAAAAAGTGGGTTAGCCAGGGCGGGACTTTAATCACTGAGGCTCGCTTTGGCCTGAAAAATGAATTTGGACATCTTTATGCCAAGCCGCTTATTGAGGATTTATTAGATGTGACCTATGATCACGTAGAAACGATTAAGAGCGGTTTTTTGGATGTTTTAGTCGGTAAACCCAGAAAAGAACAGGTTATCACTAAAAAAGTTGGCCGGGGAAAAGTTGTCTACGCTAACTACAGTCTTTTTCTGGCCGCCAAACAAGGCGACAAAAAAGCTTTGCGCTTGATTGCTGCTGTTGTCTAGCAGAACCCTGGGGACCGAGCCTTTTGTCTCAGGTTCCGATATGATAAAATATACACTTGTGTAGTTAATTCCCCCATAAATAGAAAGGATTTGAGAGCTAATGGCAAAGTACGGATATTTTGATGTGGAAAACAAAGAATATGTGATCACCCGCCCCGACACCCCGCTGCCCTGGATCAATTATTTAGGCGCCGAGCAATATTGCGCCCTGATGAGCAACACTGCCGGCGGCTACAGTTTTTATCGTGATCCAAAAGAGCGCCGGATTACCCGTTACCGATACAATAACGTCCCCATAGACCGCGGAGGACGCTATGTATATATCCGCGACAACAAAGGTGGAGATTATTTTTCCCCCTCCTGGCAGCCGGTTATGAAGCTGGATAAATATGAATGCCGCCATGGGATGGGCTACACCACTATTACCTCTGAATATGCCGGCATCCAAACAAAAATGACCTATTTTGTCCCCCTGGGCGAGAATCTGGAAATCTGGATGCTTGAAGTCAAATCAAACAAGGCCCGCGACCTCTCGGTCTTCCCCTTTGTCGAATTCTGTCTTTGGGATGCCTTGAATGACATGACCGATTATCAATACAACCTTAACATCGGCCAGACTGAATTCAAAGATAACATCATCTATCATCTCTCCCGCTACCGCGTCACCCAAGATGTGGTCGGTTTTCTGGCCTGCACCAACGCCGCCCCCAAGGGCTATGACACACAACGACGTGATTTTATGGGGACCTATGGCGACTTTCACAACCCCCGCGCAGTAGTCGAGGGAAAAATGAATAACTCCATCGCCTGTGGCTGGGCCCCTGTCGGCAGCCTGATGCTCCCCTGCCAACTGAAAGCCGGCGAAACAAAGACCTTCATTTTTGTCCTCGGTTTCACCGAAGACATCAAAGAACCGGCCCTCAAGACTAAGAAATTCAGCAAAAAAGCTGTTGTCGAAAAAGAATTAGCCAAGTTAAAAAAATACTGGGAAGATGGCCTTAACAAATTTTCTGTCCAGACCCCGGATAAAGAGCTCGACATCATGGCCAATACCTGGAACCAATATCAGTGCCGAACCACCTTTAACTGGTCCCGCTCGGCCTCTTATTATGAGTCCGGAATCGGCCGGGGCATGGGCTTCCGTGATTCTAACCAGGATACCTTGGGGTTTGTGCACCTGATTCCGGAAAAAGTGAAAGAGCGGATCAAAGATTTAGCCGCCACCCAATTGCCCGATGGGAGCGCCTATCATCAATATTCACCGTTGAACAAAAAAGCCAATCCTTCCGACCACAAATATGGCGACGACCATCTCTGGCTGATCTATTCTACTGCCGGTTATGTCAAAGAAACCGGCGACACAAAGTTTCTCAATGAAAAGGTCACCTTTGCCGGGCAGGATTCCGGGACCATGTATGAACATCTCGCCCGGGCAATTAGTTTTTCATTGAAGAATATCGGGCCGCATGGCCTGCCCAAAATCCTGTTTGCCGATTGGAACGATTGTTTAAACCTTGACCAGGGCAAAGGGAAGGCAGAGTCGGTCATGGTGGCCCAGATGCTGGTCGGGGCCGCCTACGAGATGGCCAAACTAGCTAATTTAGTCGGAAAAAAAGAAGAAAGCCATAAATACACCCATATCGCTGAAAAGATGAAAGCAGTCATCAATAAAAAAGCCTGGGATGGCGAATGGTATGTCCGGGCTTACACTGATGATGTTGAACCGGTCGGCTCGAAGAGCTGCAAAGAGGGGAAAATTTATCTGGAAACCCAAGCCTGGGCTGTCCTTTCAGGGACATCAGACATTGACCGCGGGAAAAAATGCATGGACTCGGTCAACAAACACCTGGCGACCGAACACGGCATCCAGGTTATGACCCCTCCCTACTCCAAGTTTTATTATCAATACGGATCTATCGGTGTTTACCCGCCTGGCTTAAAAGAGAACGGGGCAATATTTTGTCACCCCAATCCCTGGGCAATGGTGGCCGAATGCCTGTTGGGCCGGGGAGACCGCGCCTATGCCTATTATCGCGCCATCCTGCCGTCGGCCAGGAACAATATTGCCGATCTGCATAAGACCGAACCTTATGTCTATTGCCAGATGATTGCCGGCAAGTTCCACAAAGATTTTGGTGAAGGGAAAAACTCCTGGCTGACCGGCTCTGCCTGCTGGAATTTTGTGGCTATGTCGCAATACATCCTGGGGATCAGGGCCGATTATCAGGGATTGTTGGTTGATCCTTGTATACCCAAGGATTGGAAAGGTTTTTCTGTAAAAAGGGTATTCCGGGGCTCAACTTATTACATTACTGTCCGCAACCCGCACCACGTCAGTAAGGGCGTTAAGGCTGTTATCCTTGATGGGGAAAGGCTGGAAACCAACCTGCTGCCGGTGGCCGCAAAACCCGGCAAAGAGCATCACGTCGAAGTCGTAATGGGCTAAAGCTTATTTAGTACCAAACCTGGTCTGATAAACTGCTCCCAGTCCGCAACAGATGACGATTAGCTTGACCAGGAAGCCGGCGATTGGCGTTAGGCCAACCAACGCCAGGATGATTACCCCTAACAGGGTTTCTACCATCATTGATTTATTAAAAACCTTGAAGGCATGCAGCGCCTGTTTGCCAAGCAAGTGTGCGCCGGCAAAATAACCGATAAAGCCGGCCGCCGCTACCAGGACAATCCAGACCGGAATCAAGACAATGCCAATGACCGAAATCATGAGCAAAAGGGCGATTGGCACGATTAAAACCGCCAATAATAAACCGAGCAGGAAGTTTTTTGCCAACTCTTTTTCCACGGAAGAGGAAATTTTACCTAACTGAGGGGTAAACATGGCTACCATGATGATTGCCAGGGCCAGGAACCCGATTAGCGATAACAATTTAAAGATTATGACCCCCTGGAGCATACCACCGCTGGTGAAAAAAGCCATCATCGGGGTCATGGCCGGCATGGCAACCTCGACTGTGTCGCCAGTAGCGGTCGCCCCGGCAGATTTTATTATCTTGCCGCCAACGGCCACCACATCGCCATTGACCACCGCCGTATCATTGAGATAGACTGACCCGCCTACCGCTACGACGCTTTCCACCACATGCCCTTGCACAACCACCGACCCGCCGATAGCCACAGCCGATTTATAGTGGCCATCCTTGGGAATAGTGATGTTTTCGCCCATCTTGACAACGGATTGGAGTTCACTGGAGAGCCCTTTCATCACGGCAAATGAGGCGACAGAAGCGGAAATAATCAGGGTAAGGATTAACAGCAGGCTAAATAGTTTTTTTATCACAACCACACCTCCAGGGTATTTGAACAGGAAAATTATACGTCCCGCTCTTGCTGGTTGTCAATCAATATCGGATTGCTATAATGAAGGCAGGATGACAAAGAAACTGTGGTCTGCCGGGACAATGCTTTTTCCCGCCCCTGCCGTGCTGGTCTCTTGTGGCGACCGGCCCGACAATTACAATCTAATAACCATCGCCTGGGCGGGGAATGTCTGCTCTGAACCGGCCCAAACTTTTGTCTCTATCCGGCCGGAACGCCATTCCCATGAAATCATCAAGCGGACCGGCGAGTTTGTAATTAATTTGACCACCCAAAAGCTGGCCTTTGCTACCGATTTCTGCGGAGTTAAATCCGGCCGTGATATGAACAAGTGGGAGAGGCTTAAATTAACCCCGATAAAAGGAGAAAAGGTGTCCGCCCCCCTGCTAAAGGAAAGCCCCATTAATATCGAGTGCCGAGTTAAGGAGATTAAGTCTCTGGGGAGCCATGACATGTTTATTGGTGAAGTCCTCTGCGTCCAGGCCGAGGAAAAGTTCTTCAATAAACAGGGGGCGTTTGATTTTCGCTTGGCCGAGCCAATCTGTTATTCCCATGGCCATTATTATGCCCTGGGCAAACATCTTGGGCATTTTGGCTTTTCGGTCAAAAAGCATTAATTTGCGCAAGATTTGGGCCAGCATTTGCGAATAAAAGTAAGCGAGGTGTTTATATGGCTTCTATTGAAGATCTTAAAGGACTGGCGGCAACTTTTCAGCACTCGACAAAAGGGGTTGTGTATGAAGGTATTGTGGGGAGCAACCCGACCGAAACCAAAGCTTACCTCAAGCTAATCGGTTATCTGGCTGGAGTGGCTACAGATAAATCAACCTTGGCCGAACCGCTAATCAACGCCGAATTGCAACAAGCTCTGACCGCGATAATTAATCAAACTTCGGAAGCCGAGACAAACCAACGTGCCCGCCTGGCCCAACTGGCTGAAATCCTGCAGCAATACATCGATTCAGAAGATACCAATCCGATAACCAAGTGGGCCAAACCGGCAGCGGCCCACCTGTTGCTCGAACTTCAAAGCCTCCTGGCCAATCCAGCAGCAAATGATGAATTAAAGCTCCTCGCTCGATTTGAAGGCAACAAAGGGACAACAGAAGTTGTCAGGGGGCCAGGAGGGAAAAAGGAACTAAAAGTCGACTTTCATTTCACGCTTGGCGATGGCTTTGATGAAAAAGAGACCCCAAAATATCTTGACACCCTCCGCCGTTTGGCCGCCCCAATCACAATTGGCGGACAGATTATCCCCCCTTTCATTGCCGAGCAGGACCTGGAGGGGCTGCTGGCATATATTTCCGGCAATGGCCTTATTGACCCAAACCTTGATGCAATTGCAATATATTTAAAAGATGTCCTGGAAAGGGTAATTGCCTCTCCAGCCTATCAACAATCACCCATTGACCAGGGAGCGGCCATTTTACATTTGCACAGGGAAATTCTGGCCAGATTGACCGCTCAAGGCTTGGCGTTCCACCCCCCTTCTACCGAAACCCGTGTCTCCGCCGAAGAGGTTGATGTCCAGTTGTCCCTGGCCAGAGAAGTTATGGAACAAGGAGATGCCTTGCCCAATAATTATTACCACAGCTATCAGAACTGGCGTTTTGATCCGGTGCAATTGGAACAACGGATGCCGGGGCGCGGACAACAGATTGTTGACCTATTACTTGCCTCCGGATTAATAATTTCCAAGGGGGATGGATATATTCTCAAGCCGGGCTTCAAACTGCCCGATGATCGCGAAATCTTTTACACAAAATGGCAGGCTCCTCATGTTTTTACCCGCCAAGATTTTGCCGAATTTGGCGACCGGGCCGGCCTGGCGCTTGCTTACCTGCAGCGGGAACTAGGCTATCTTGATCCGGCAGGAAAAGCTGTTGCCTCTCTACCCAGCAAACGAATATATGTAACCCACTTTTCTGCAGAAGAAATTGGTCGGTTGAAAGAAATAGTCAAAGAGAATAGAACTGAACATTTTGTCAGTCAGGCAGAGGCAAGCATAATATACGATGTCATGAGGTTTGCCTATGCCAGCGAAAGCATTGATAGGACAACAAGAGTGATTGGTCATTATACTTTAAGTAAAGTTCTCTTAACGGCAGAAATCAATTTTTAGGAAAATAAAATAGGTAACTACCACTTTTCAAGTTTAAGACCTTGGCCACTCCCTGCTCCGGGATAAAATCCTGCCAATTACAGTTTGGCGGCAAGGGGAGATAGCGATAATAATCAGCTTGCTGTGATATTTCGGGAATAACCAGGTCGATTTCAACCACCTGTCGTGTCGATTGAGCTTGTAATCTCCAGCCAAACGAACCATGCCCATTAGCCTTACCGGGGGCCAGATCATTGTGGATACAACCGCCAAACCAGGCAACTTTTTCGTCTTGATCAGCTAATTGCCTGATTATTTTAAGCGAATTATCGGAAATTTCTGTTTGCACAATTGGCAACTCTCTTCTAACGGTCCGGCCGCACGCGAGTAATTTTTCATAACTCTGCCCTCCGGCATATATTTTTATCCCCAGCTCATGCGCCTTCTCAAGGATAAGCCGATAATACGGGTCATCTTTGGGTAGAAAGCTGGCCATTTCCCGGCCAATGGCCCCGGTCAGGTTGTATTCATCAATTTCCTGTTGAATTGCCGAACCAGTTTGGCCGACGGGCAGCACTTCTAGGACCAGGCAGGTGAATCTGTGGACTTGGAGCGTTTGTAAAAATGATTCGGCAAATATTTGGGGGGCAGATTGCCTATCCCCTGCCGCCCGATGGGTATAACCGAAGAGCAGGATTTGGGCGTCAGCTTCTTTCTGCAAGAGATCGGTTAAAGCGGCCGGCGAATCGGGGAATTGTTCTACCCCGACTAAACAGGGCGACGCTTGTGGCCTCGCCAGGCAGATTTGGCTGCTTCCCAACAGAGGCATGAATTGAATAACCATAATTATCCCGGGTATTCATCGAATCAGGTTGCGATAAATTTCAGCTGAAAATCTGGGGGATATCATGTAGAATGCAGGAAGAATGGATAGAAACAAATGGTCACAATTGTGTTGGCTGACAAATGCTGTCATAGTCAGCAGCTTGTTGGTTGTATCAGTGGTGTTGTTTCCCGGCTGTGGAGGGGGCTCCAGCGGGTCAGACCCGACCACCACTATTAGCAATACGACAACTTCTGTTTCCACCCCTTCAGTCAGTTCGACATCAACCTCCATTACCAGTCTCTCTTCAACTTCAATCTCGTCTTCAAGCACCACCCCATCCCTATCTACTACTAGCACAACCTGGGGCGGAGGAAATGCCAATATCGATGGTTATGTCGCAGACGTTCTGACAAATTTTGGGATTGTCGGGGCCAGTATTACCTTTGAGGGCCAGGCGGCAACCGCTGGCGCAGACGGGCTGTTTTCATTTACAGGCTTACCGCCTGGCGCAATTACTGTAACAATTACTGCTTCAGGCTATCGGAGTTCTGTTGAAACGGTTGTCTTATCCGCCGGGGGGAATACATTGAACGTTTCCCTTGTCCCGACTTCGCTTGATCCAAACCAGCTTAGCGGCCCGGCCGCTTTTGTAGCCATTCCCATGAGCTTGGATTCTATCGGCGTCGTTTATCCACTGGGAATGATGAGCCCGCCAAACCATGTCCTCCCGACAAACCATATTTACCTGTCTTTCCAGAATACCCAAGAAACATATAACGTATATTTTCCAGCCAGCGGAGAAATCACCCGCATCTATGGCGGGGTAGATTATAAAGTTGAGGTCAGATGTTCCAATTCATTTTTGTATTATCTTGGCCACATACAGTCCCTAGAAGCCGTTTATGCCCCATACATCGGCAACAACATGATCTTCGGCGTTCCGGTTTTTGCCGGCCAGCTTTGCGGGACCACCGGGCAAAACAATCTCAATGTCCATGCCATGGATTTGGGCGTAATTGATACTCAACAGCATCGCTCATTTATTACCGAAGCCAATTATTTATCTGAAAGCCTTAATTGCGGCGCCCCGCTCGATTATTATAGCGGGGCCTTAAGAACCTCCCTGATATCAAAAGTAGAGCGGGTCGGCACAAGCGAGGCCAACGGCAAAATTGATTATGACCAGGCCGGGAAATTGATTGGCAACTGGTTTCATATCAGCCTCAGCGCCCAGCCAAAAGAAGATTATTCCGCCAAAGAAATTGCCTTTGTTTATTACGCCCGCAACGCTACCTGGGAAGTTATTTCTATCGGCGGAGAAATCACCGGCGAAGGGGTCGGCCTCGGGCTATATGTGATCTCTCCGGAGGCAACGCATTTTGCAGACGTCAATTCATCATCCGGCATTGTAAACTACGTGCTGCATGATGTTTTCAATCCCAGCATAACTGCTGGGGATTTGATCGTCAGGTATAATGCCGACGGCACCATCAGTGTGGAAGCCAGCTCAAATTATCTAACCGACTTCTCCGCCGCCGCAAAGACCTACTCGAGATAGTTGGCTGGGGGACAGGGACTCGAACCCCGATTCTCGCCTCCAAAGGGCGGTGTCCTACCATTAGACGATCCCCCAATACAAAAAAACCAAAATCCCAACATCAAACCTTCCGCCGAAGGCGGATCCGCCTCTGGCGGACAAACTTCAAATAAAAGGCCCAAAGCAGCTTATTTAGTATATCAACCCGGCTGAAATTAGACAACAATTTTGTCGATATATATACATGGGTGGCTTAGGTAAGATAAAATTGACAGTTCGCGGCTGGTTAACCAGGGCCCATGTCCGCCTGGGCTATCTTAGCCGCAACCAGGTTCTGGAAAGGATCAACACAACCGCCGGCCAGCTTCCCAACAATTTACAGGAAGAGTACCGTTTGCTATTGGTCGGAAAGGGTTTAATACTTGCTGACTTTAGCCGGGTCCCTATCCCCCATCTGTCGCCTCTTCATTTATCAAAAGCCACCAGACCGGCTCATATGTCCGCATTAGAGATAGAATTTGATACCTTGCCAAACGTTGTCGCCTGGCGGGAAGCTCAAGCGGCGGTTCAATTAGCAGAAGTCGCCAGACCGGAAATTTCCACCACAGTCGACGAGACACTTCACCCCCTGACGATCAGGGCAATTATGCTGGGCAGCGATCATCCCATGGTTCCACCAGAAATTGCCGCCCTTTTGGATTGTGCCGAGCATGTTGACCAATTACCAGGCATACTCGATCAATTGGAAAAAGAAAGGCACATCATTCAAACAATTGACGGGGAGTACTTTTGGGACGGCCACCATCCGGTCACCGCAGCCCCGCTGGTTGCCGCAGGTAAAGTCATTCCTCTCTACGGCTCAACCCTTTACGTCAGCCAGGCTACCCTGCCAAAACATTTAAAAACCGGCCGGCTAGTTGCTGTTTTGGCCCAAAATGGCCAAACCTATTATTGCGAGCGGACCTTGGCCGAAACCTGGCTTGCTGAACACCAGCTAAGGCCCATTTTGGGCGTTGGTGAGACCATTGAGTGCTATTGTCTCCCGGAAGCGGTTGGCAAAAACCATCAAAATAGAAAACTGCTTTATGGGATCGATCAAGCCGGGCGTGAAGTGCTTATCAGCCGCACTCCCGCCGCCATAAACTCTCATCGCCAGGAAATTGTTAATTTTATCGCCCAAGGGATTGTTGGTTCGCTGCTCGACCAGGAAAAATTAACCGCGCCACAGGTAGAACAATATTATCAGCAATTGCAATCAACTATTGCCCTGGTCGCCAAACAAATTCACACCAATACCCCTTTACAACTAACCTATATGGCCAGACGTCTGGCTGCCATGGGTGGGGATAAATTATCGGTCATTGCCGGGTTGTTGGCTAACCTCCCACAGGCCAAAGCCGAAAAATTAGTCGATGAAATTCCTGACCTATCTCCGGCGGATTGTCTATATGTCAAAGAGGTGTTGACCGATTTCTATACCTCCAGGGCCATGATATTCCAACTTAATGATGATGACCATCATTATCTGCAGAATTTTGTCTGGTTGCTCTATTATCATAACCGGCATCCGGCTTCATTGATGCTTTTGCTGGCCAGCAAAATAAGGGACCTGAAATATTCTCCGGCAACCGTGGCAACCGATGAAATAAGGTACCTTTATGCGGCAGCAATTGCCGAGCGGGCAGGCTTTAACCAGGAAGCAGAGGATATCAAGAATTTACTTTTTAGGACCGAACAACCGGCTAAATATCGCGAATATCAGGAGAGAATCGATACTTACCTTGGCATGTCCCGTTTAGAGAGCAAAGTTTACCTGGCAGAAAAAGCCGTCCAACTCAAAAGGGAGCTGGTGGCCGCAGGTATTCCGGCAGAGGCGATACAAATTGTCTGGCGGCGTAAAAGCGAAGCGACAGTGTGCGAAAAAATCGAACTGCGGGGGCGGGGAAACCTGGCCGAATTGCCCGATATTCTTGGGATGAAGGTCATCATTCATGCGCCAGGCGTGGCCGCCGATATGCAAGAGGGTGAAGACCGTCGATTACTTGACCTTGCCGATGCCTATCTTAAAGCCAAGCTGCAGCCTGCCGCAAACCAGAGGGTTGATGATGTCAGCCATAGACGCCTCACAGGGTGGCAGGCGATTTCCTATAAATTTTTAGCCCCTTTTGGCGATGACCATAAGGTTGAAGTTCAGTTAATGACCAAAAAGATGTATGAAAATGAAAAATTCCTGCAGATCCGCCAGGCCCACTGGACCTATACTATCAACCGGGTTTTCAGGGGCCAGAGGTTTGATGCTTACCCGATCGCCCTGCTTGACCGTTTAACCGGCAATTTCGCCGCGGATTATCAGCTGATTAGAAATTACTTGATCAATAATTGGGTTTTTGTCTTTTATGTCCAAGCTTCCCGTAAGCCTGGACATCTTTCTGCCGCAAATTTGACAAAAGCGCTGCGGACTGGCCGCGTCCATTTAACAATGAAGCGGTTGCCCAAGGGAGGGACCTCTGTCGACCTGGCAGCCGCGCAAGTCCTGCCAAACGGCCAATCACAATTAGAACATTTTGGCGGCACGCAAGTATTTAAGTTTGGGCTGGATGAACATGGCCAGGCAATTGTTGAGAATGTAGGCAAGCAGGGCGGAGTATTACCTCACTACGGGGTTGACCGTCGCTTAATCTCCGGCGAGATTGTCTCCGTTGCCTGGGCAGACCAGCCATTTGACCAAAAAATCAGGCCAATTGCCGAAGCGCAAAACCATGCCAAGCGCCCATCCGCCCTGGTAACCCTGATGCGCCTGAAAGAGCAACTCATGGGCCAGGCACTTTATACGAATGAAGAAACAGGCGGGCGTCAGACTCTGGAACGGATGGAGATTACCTTAACACAACTTGACCTGATAAAAGGGAGCTATAAGTTTAAAAGGATAGAAGATCTATATTTGGCCGTTGGGGCAGACCTGATTGATCTGCCGGAAATTCCCGAGCTGATTCATCCGCTACAGATAGTCCTCACCGTCGGCGCTGGGGGACGATGGTTGCAAATAAAATCTCCTGACCGTAAGGGTTTGACAGCAGCAATTTTAGAGAGCCTACCCGATGATTGTCGCGTCTTATCCCTCTCCTCAACTGATTACTATCTCTTTGGCGAAAAGAAGGTGGCGTATCAACTCCGGCTTGGCCAGTCAGAAACAATTCATCAAAAAAGGGTCGAGCTAGTGCTGCAGCAATTCTTAGCAACCTATGTTGAGCGCAGCTTCCCGCCAAATACCGAATCCATCCCCATCATGGTCAAGCCTGACGAACAGGGTTGGATGATAGCCGAACTTTTAAGAACCATAGCTGATCACCGCTTAAATGTAACTTCTATCAACCTGCCGGAAATAGGCCGAGGACAACCGGCAGCCGGGCTGATTGAAGTCGAAGTGCCAGCCGAGGTACTGCAGGATGAGGACTTATTAGGTATTTTACGGGATGCGTTAGCCGAGTCAGGAGGGGTGATGGCCGCTAATTGATAGCCAGCTTATATAGTTGATTGATCTTTTCCCGCTCCTCCGCCGTCAAATTGACCCCTCGCCGCGCCATCATTCTGCCAGCCGCCTTAAAAAAATCATCCAAGCGGTATTTTTTTTCTTTTTCCCAGGTAAAACTGGGGATCACCTTCGGAGTAAGCTCCCCACCCAAAACATTCGCCCCAAAGCCGATTACCGTCCCGGTATTAATTAAGGTCCCAATCCCTAGTTTGGCAAAATCGCCGATCAGGCAGCCCATAAATTGTTGTTTTGTGTCAACCCCCGCCAGCTTCACTGTCCCATAGGTGTTTTTAAGGTTTGAATTAGTTGTCCCCGCCCCCAGGTTAACCCATTCACCAATATAAGCGTGACCTAAAAACCCAAAATGCGCTTTATTGGAATATCCAACAATAATCGTCTGGCTGACCTCGCCTCCGATGCGGCACTCCGGCCCAATCGAGAGGGGCCCGCGTAAATAGGCCTGCGGCCGGACAATAGTATTTTTTCCAATATAAATCGGGCCTGAGCGGGCATCAAGAACGGCCGTCGCCTCGATTTCAGCGCCGCTCTCTATTAGCATATTTTCAGGCGCGTAAAGAACCGCCGAGGGATGGACTTTTCCGCGGCTCCCCGAACCAAGCAGCTTCAGGTCATGCTCCAGGTCTGCTTTTAAGGAAACGATGAGTTCCCAGGCATATTGGGGTTGCCGGCCATGGTCGGCCACGGTCGTTGCCCCGCAGCGCATCAAGTCAGCCTCTTTAAGAAACAGCCCGCTTGGCTCCATTAGTCATTCTTCCTTTTAAATTTGGGGTCTTCAAAAGTATAGGTATGGTGCACATGGTTTTCGTAGCGCCCTTCAAGGATGGCCACAACGTCTTCAACAAAAACCAGCTCTTCATCGGTTGGAATCACATAAACTTTGACTGCCGAATCGTCAGTTGTAATCAAGGTTTCTTTTTCCCGGCTGATCGCCATTTCGTTGCGCTTCTTATCCAGGACAATGCCCAGGCTTTCCAGCCCCTCAAGCACCTTGGCCCGCAATTTCCAGTTCATCTCGCCCGCTCCGGCGGTAAAAACCAGGGCATCCACCTTGCCGAGGGCGGCAACATAAGAACCGATATATTTTCTTAAGCGGTAAGATTCGATCTCAATGGCCAATTGCGACCGTTTGTCTCCATCGCTGGCCGCCTTTTCAATATCCCGGCGATCCATATATTTCCCAGTAATGCCAAAGAGCCCGCTTTTTTTATTGAGGATTGAATCTACCTCTTCAACATAAAAGCCCTCTTTTTCGATCATGAATAAAATGATGGCCGGATCAATATCCCCGCTCCGCGTCCCCATCACCGCCCCTTCCAAAGGGGTCAGCCCCATACTGGTATCAACCGAAATTCCATCTTTAATGGCACAGACACTGACGCCATTACCAATATGCATGGTGATCAAATTAGTTTCAGAGGGCGGCTTACCTAAAATTACCGCCGCCCGCCGGGAAACATATAAATGCGAGGTGCCGTGAAAGCCGTACCGGCGGACACCATACATGCCATACCACTCGTAGGGGACAGCATAAAGATAGGCCTTTTCCGGCATGGTCTGATGGAAGGCCGTATCAAAAACAGCAATGTGCGGCACATTGGGCAGAACCTCCTGGGCGGCTTCAATGCCCATAATATTGGGGGGATTATGCAATGGGGCTAGGTCCTGGACACTTTTTATGGCCTCGACAACTTCCTGGTTGATCAGGACTGAACTCTTAAATTTTTCGCCGCCATGGACCACTCGATGGCCGATCGCGGCAATTTCTGATAAATTTTTTAGCGCGCCGACTTCCTGGTCCAGCAGGGCTTCGACCATCAATTGCAAGGCCGTCCGATGGTCAGGGCAGTCTTTTTCCAGTTTTTTTTCCGTCCCGGAAATTGTGCTGTAAGAGATAAACGAGCCGGTGATGCCAATCCGCTCAATCGTCCCCTTGGTGAGCGTCTTTTTTTGTCCCCATTTAAATAATTTATATTTGACTGAAGAACTACCGCAGTTGAGCGCCAAAATTATCATGTTGTTGTCCGTTTCTTTCGATGATTAAATATTTTGCCCGGTACTTATTGGCTAACCTTATGCCTGGTTGCACCCCCAGAACAAAGATAGCCGTTGAAAGCGCATCAGCTATGGCCGCATCACTGGTCACTATTGTGACAGACAGGCACCTGGCGGCCGCTTGGCCAGTTCTGGGATCAACAATATGCCCAGGCTGCTCATATTGACCGGATGTCGACAGCGCGTCCCCATTCAGTAAGGTTATCACCTGTCGCGCATCCCCTGTCCGAGGGTCAAAAACTGCAATTTTCCAAGGGCCTCCAATTACCGCTACCGACGAATGCATATCAATTATAGCACTTTTGACCCCCTGCTTCAGCAACAGTCCGCGACCATGCTCAACGGCGTAACCTTTAGCTATCCCCCCAAGATCGTAATAGCCTTTATTGCGGATATTGAAAGCGCCGCCAGAATCCCGCTGCATTTGCTTGGCCAGCCGCCATAATTGTACCGTCTCATCAGATAATACCACCTTGTCACCCCGGTTGAGCTTGGCCACCTCGCTCGAAGGCTGGAACTTGCTTAATAACCTTTCCAACCGGAGAAATGTTTGATATACCGCCTTGAGGTCTCCCCCCTGTGCTTTGAGACGAAGCGTAGTCCCCATGACAGGAAAACTATTTTCCTGGTATTTGGGCCAGGCAAAAAAGGCTAGGCCAGCCAAAGCCATAAAACCTATGATTATCAGTCGACGCCACATGGCGGCTTATGATATAATAACCAAGATTGAAATTCAATCTTTATGAATAAGGTCAAAGGCTTAAAATCAAAAGACCTGCTCGGCCTCAAAGACATCTCGGTAGATGAAATCAACCTCATTTTAGAAACCGCCCGGGCAATGAAAGAAATAATTGCCCGACCAGTTCCCAAAGTTCCCACGCTGCTCGGTAAGCACATCATCACTCTCTTTTATGAGCCCTCCACGCGGACCAGGACCTCTTTCAACATGGCAGCCAAAGTCCTTTCGGCTAACATTACCAATGTTGCCCTGAATACCTCTAGCGTCATTAAGGGCGAAACATTAATTGACACGGTCAAGAACCTTGATGTTATGGGCTGTGATTGTATTGTCGTCCGGCATAATATGGGCGGGGCACCGCACCTGATCGCCAAGAATACCCACAATAGCGTCATTAATGCCGGAGATGGTTTTAATGAACATCCGACCCAGGGACTGCTGGACATTTTCACTATGATTGAAAAGAAAAAAAGCGTCAAAGGGAAAAAAGTCCTGATTGTTGGCGATATCGCCCACTCACGGGTCGCCCGTTCCAATATCTGGGGCTTGAACAAGCTGGGGGCAGAGGTGGTAGTTGTCGGCCCCCCCACCCTGATCCCAAAAGGGGTCGAAGAAATGGGTGTCCGGGTCTCTTATAACCTCGATGCGGAAATCAAAGATGCGGATATTATTAACATGCTGCGCATCCAAAGGGAGCGGATGGATAAGGGATTTTTTCCCTCTTTGGAAGAATATGCCGAATTTTTCGGCTTAAACGGTGAAAGGATGAAAAAGGCCAGGCGTGACGTTATTGTCATGCATCCCGGCCCTATCAATCGGGGAATCGAACTGACGTCAGAAGTCGCCGATGGCCCTTATAATGTCATTCTCGACCAGGTAACCAACGGCGTAGCTGTGAGGACCGCCCTGCTCTTTTTGCTCCTGGGCGGAAAAAACGGCAACTAGAGGTTGATCGCTTCAGTCGGGCAGGCACTGGCCACTTCTTCTAAACTACACGAATCACATTCCTGCTTGATGGCCTGAGCTTTGCCGTCAGCGGTCATGACAAACACATCGGGGCACATATCAACACAAACCCCGCAACCGATGCATAATGCTTGATCAACTGCTACCATATTTCTCCCCCCTTTATTGTTTATTTCCGATGGCTTTAAGAATGGCTTGTTTATCAAAGCCAACAATGATGGTCCCGTCGATATCAAAAACCGGCACTCCCATCTGGCCAGATTTGGCAATCATCTCTTGGGCCAATGACTGGCTGCTGGCGACATCTAAATCTTCATATTCGATGTTATTTTGCTGGAGAAAAGTTTTGGCAATTTTACAATATGGGCAGGTTGGCGTGGAATAGACTTTTACACTCATGCCGCATTCAGCTCCTTGAGCAATTCGTCCAGGGGAATCCCATGGACCTCGGCCGCCTGGGCGATTGTCTCTCCCTGGGCAATAACACACCCCAGGCAATGCATCCCTTTGGACATCAGGACGGCGGCTGCCGCCGACTTTGCTTTTAGGACGGCGGCAATGGTCATTTCGGCAGTAATGGTTTTGTTTTCTTCAACCATAAGAATATTATAACATGAAAGATCAACTCTTAGGATTGTGCTTGATGACCTTGCCCTCAACCATATAAACAACATCTTCGGCTATATTCGTGGCGTGGTCACCAATGCGTTCCAGGTACCGGGCAATCAGCATCAGGGGGAGCGCCCGGGTAACTGTCGAAGCATCTTTACGCATAATGTCTTCCAGTTCTTCGGTAATCAGGTCGCGGTATTTATCGACTTTGGCCTCGTCTTCCCACAACGAGCGGGCTAGATAGGCATCCCTTTTTACAAAAGCATCCAGGGCTTTGTGGACCATCTGCTGGGCAAGCTCCGCCATTTTCGGCGTATCAATCAATGGTTTAAGCAGCGGCTGCTTAGCCAGCTCAATCGCCCGTTCGGCGATATCAACCGACAAGTCGCCGATCCGCTCCAAATCAGTCCCAATCCGCATCCCGGTGGTAATAAAGCGCAAATCAATCGCCATCGGCTGCTGGGTCGCCAATAATTCCAGGCACAAGTCATCAATTTCCAGCTCCAGTTGGTCGGCCTCGTCATCAGAGCGGATGATTTCCTGGGCCATTCTGACATCGGCCTGGGCAATTGCCTTGATCGATTTGGCAATGTTCGCCTCGATCATCCCCCCCATTTTGAGGATCAAATCATTTAATTTGGCCAATTCTTTCTGAAAATGCTCTCTACTTTCAATCATTTTAACCAAACCTCCCTGTTATATAATCTTCAGTTTTCTTATTACGCGGCGCGGTAAAAATCTCTTTAGTCGGGCCAAATTCAATCAACTCGCCCAGGAGCATAAACCCACAGTCATCAGAAACCCGGGCCGCCTGCTGCATGTTATGCGTAACAATAATAATAGTATACTGTTTTTTTAATTCGACCATCAACTCTTCGATCTTCATGGTTGAGAGGGGGTCCAAAGTTGAACATGGTTCGTCCATCAGCAATATTTCCGGGGTTACCGCCAGCAGGCGGGCAATGCAAAGGCGCTGCTGTTGCTCCAGCGACAAGGTCAAAGCGTTGGCTGCCAGGCGGTCTTTGAGCTCATTAAACAGCAAAACAGAAGCCAGGCTTTTTTCGACCGTCTCGGCCAGCACGCTTTTCCTTTTTTCTCCGTGGATGCGCAGGCCATAGGCGACATTTTCAAAAATTGAGAGCGGAAACGGGTTGGGCCGCTGAAAAACCATCCCAACCTTTTTGCGCAAAGCGATCAGGTCAACATCTTCGCCCAGGCTTTCCTGGCCGGAAATTTTGACGCTGCCGGTCATCCTGACACCCTCAATAAGGTCATTCATCCGGTTCAGGACCCGCAACAGGGTGGATTTCCCGCAACCCGAGGGGCCAATCAGGGCGGTAATCAAGTTTTGCGCCACCGTCAAATCAACCTCAATCAGGGCCTGAAAATCAGTGTAGAACAAGTTCAACTTATTTGTTTCGATAATTTTTGTCATTAACCAAACCTGCCTGTAATGTAATCTTCGGTCCTTTTATCGCGCGGGACAGTAAAGAGCTCTTTGGTCTCATTTAGTTCGACCAGTTCCCCCATCAAGAAGAAGGCCGTCCGGTCCGACACGCGGGCTGCCTGTTTAACATTATTAGTCACCAGGATTTGGGTATATTTCTTTTTGAGCTCTTGCATGGCTTCTTCTACTTTGAGGGTAGAGATCGGGTCAAGGCCAGAACAAGGTTCGTCATATAAGATCACTTCCGGCTCAACCGCCAGGGTGCGGGCAATACATAGACGCTGCTGCTGGCCACCGGACAAGCGGAAAGCCGGCTTATGCAGCCGATCCTTGACTTCATCCCAAATGGCTGCCGCCCGGAGTGACCGCTCGACAATCTCCGCCAGCTTTTGCTTGTTCTTTTCGCCGTGCAATCGCGGCCCATAGGCAACATTATCAAAGATTGAAAGGGGCAGCGGCAGGGGCAAAGCAAAAACAATCCCCACCCTTTTACGCAATAGTTGAATATTGGCGGTGAAAATATCCTGATTATCGAGCAAAATCTCCCCGTCTGTCCGGGAATGCGGATAAAGCTCGTTCATTCGGTTAAGGGTGCGCAAAAAAGAGGTCTTGCCGCTGTTTGAGGGGCCAATTACCCCCAGAATTTCGTGCGATTTGACTTCAAATGTGACACGGCGCAGCGCCTCTATCCCGTCATACCAAACGCTAAGGTCCCTGATTTGGATTTTATAAATCGGTACTTGCTGGCCTACCATGTTTTCCTCTTCCTAAAGATGGAACGAATATACGCGGCAATCACGCTCATAATAAACACCATCAAAACCAAGACAAGAACTGTCCCGTATTGGACCCTGGGTGACACATTTGGCACCTGGGTTGAGAGCACATAGATATGATAAGGCAAAACCATCGCCTGGTCATAAACAGAGCGGGGTAAGCTGGGCAGGTAAAAAGCGGCCACAGTAAACAAGATCGGCGCGGTCTCGCCCGCTGCCCGCGAGAGGCCAAGAATAGTCCCAGTCAAAATCCCTGGGATCGCGTTGGGTAGCACCACATGACGGACCGTCTGCCAGCGCGAGGCTCCCAGTGAAAAACTGACCTCCCGAAACGACCGGGGAACAGCGCTTAAGGCTTCTCTAGTAGCTGTAATAATCACCGGCAAGGTCATTATGGCTAAAGTTAACGAGCCGGCTAATATTGAGGCCCCCAGGTGAAGAAAAAAGACAAATAAACTTAAGCCAAAAAGCCCATAAACAATCGAGGGGACGCCGGCCAAATTGATAATCGCCAGCTCAATTGCCCGCGTCAGCCAGTTGCGTCCGGCGTATTCATTAAGATAAATTGCCGCCAGGATGCCAAAGGGAATAGCAAAAACGGCCGTCCCCAAAGCCAGATAAATTGTCCCGACAATCGCCGGAAATATCCCTCCCGCCCTCATCCCATCACGCGGCATGCCAAATATGAACTCCCAGGTCAGCGAGGGCAGCCCATAAAAGAGAACCATGCCAAGGATTAGCACGACTGGTGTTACCACCAGGATAGTGGCCAGCAATAATAGATTAAAGGCGATTTTTTCTTTTTGTTTTGTATCGATCATTTACGTACCCGGCTTCTTTTTGGCCCGCGATGCAAAGCAATGTCGGCTAATAAGTTAATAATGAAACTAAAAATAAACAAGACGATGCCAATGGCAAATAGCGCGTAATAGTGTTCACTGCCCGTGACCGCCTCCCCCATTTCGGCGGCGATAGTTGCCGTCAATGTCCTGACTGGCTGCAACAGCGAGGTTGGCATAACTGCCGCGTTCCCGGTGATCATCAAGACCGCCATCGTCTCGCCGATTACCCGGCCGATCCCCAACATAATTGCCGCTAAAATGCCTGATGAGGCCGCCGGCAAGGTAACCCGGTAAATTGTTTGCCAGCGTGTCGCGCCCAAAGCCAGTGAGCCTTCTTTGTAATTTTTTGGCACGCAAGAAATGGAGTCTTCGATGATTGAAACAATTGTCGGCATCGCCATAAAGGCCAGCATAATTGAACCGGCCAAAGCGGTCAGCCCGCTGGGCAGGTTAAAGATTGTTTTAAGAAATGGGGCCAAAGTGATGATACCGATAAAGCCCAAAACAATACTGGGGATTGCCGCCAGCAATTCAATGCCTGTTTTCAAGATTTCTCGGAGCCAGGGAGGGGCGACTTCCGCCACATAAATTGCCGCCGCCAAACCCAGGGGCACAGCAATGACAATCGCCCCAAAAGTAACTAATAAGGAGCCCAGGATTAGGGGCAAGATACCAAATTGTGCCGGCTCGGAAATTGGGTACCAGTTCAAGCCAAAAAGAAAAGAGCCGATATTGACCGTCTGAAAAAGCGAGAGCCCCTCTTTAAGCAGGAAAAAAAATATCAGGCCGACAAAAAGGATCGAAGCCAGCCCGGAAAAAAAGATGGCCCCCTCAATCAGGCGTTCAAACCATTGCTTCATAATTTCACCGGGATAAAATCCATTTTCAGGACCACCTTCTGGCCGGCCGGGCTAAGGACAAAATCAATAAACTGCTTAACTTCTCCTGATGGGGTGCCATTCGTATAAAAGAGTAAAGAGCGCGAGATCGGGTATTCGCCCCGGGAAACTGTTTTAATTGTCGGAATAACATAACTTGCGCCGTTATCTTGGGCAATGGCCAGCGCTTTCTGTTTTTTAGTCAGATAACCCAAGCCAATATAACCAATGGCGGCTGAATTTCCCACCACCTCTTCGACAATCGCCTGCGAGGACGGCATCATCAAAACTCCCGGGGAAAATTCGTTGGGATTTTTCTTTTTTCCCAGCTTGATCACTTCTTCCAGAAAAAAAACATGCGTGCCGGAATTGCGATCACGGGACAATGGGACAATCCGCTGGTTACCCCCTCCAACTTCCTGCCAATTTTTTACCTTGCCGGTAAAAATATCTGACAGCTGCTGTTTTGTCAGTTGATTGACCGGATTGGACGGGTGGACAACTACAGCAATGCCGTCGCTGGCGACCTGGATCTCTTTTGGTTTGACCCCGCGGGCATTGGCTAATTTGATTTCTTTGGCCTTCATCTCGCGCGAAGCCTGGGCGATATCGGTCATACCACTGATTAACGAAGCGACCCCAGTCCCCGACCCTCCCCCAGTAACAGCAACCGGCTGCTCCGGAGACAGTTTCATGAATTCTTCTGTCCAGGCCTGGGCAAGGTTGACCATGGTATCGGAACCTTTTATTTGGATAGCCTTATGGCTGCGGGAGCAGCCGGCTAGCAACAGCGGCAGGACCATAGCTATGGTCAAATAGTAAGACAACTTACGCACTCCTATATTATGTTGAACTATTATTAAGCCAAAGTTAATTTTAGGTTAAATCCATGTTAATTATTCGATTTAACCAAAACGGCCGGTAATATAATCCTCTGTCCGTTTATCTCTGGGGGTTGTGAATATCCCCTTAGTCCCGCCAAATTCAATCAGTTCACCAAGTAAAAAGAAACCGGTTTCTTTTTACTTGGTGAACTGATAGTGCATATTATGGGTAACAATGACAATGGTGATGGAATTTTTCAATTCGTGTATCAACTCTTCAATCTTGCCGGTAGAAATCGGGTCAAGCGCCGAACAAGGCTCATCAAGCAAAAGGACCTCCGGCTTAACAGCCAGCGCCCGGGCAATACACAAGCGCTGTTGCTGCCCTCCGGACAAACCGATGCCGGGTTTTTTTAAATCGTCTTTGACTTCATGCCACAACGCCGCCCGCCGCAGGCTTTGCTCGGCCGCTTCATCAAGAAGCTCTTTTCCTTTCAGACCGTTAAGCTTGAGTCCGGCAATGACATTTTCATAGATCGACATTGTCGGGAATGGGGTCGGCTTCTGAAAGACCATGCCAATCTGGCGGCGGACCAAAACCGGATCAACCTCCGGGCCGAAAATATCCTGCCCGTCAACCAGGATGCGCCCAGCTGCCCTGGCCCCCGGGATTGCCTCATGCATCCGGTTAAGACAGCGGATAAAGGTTGATTTGCCGCAGCCGGACGGGCCAATAACAGCGGTGGCTTTTTTTTCTTTTATCCTTATATTAATGCCGTGCAGCGCCTGTTTTTCGTCAAACCAGGCCTTAAGCCCCAAAACAACAATTTTTTCCTTATCCATAATTTATCCTTTTTGAATATTTCCTGACGGTCACTGTTACAAACAGAATCAACCCGACTAAAACCATGGATCCCGCCCAAGCCAGGTTGTTCCATTCAGAAAAGGGAGAAATAGCGTAATTATATATCTGCACTGTCATTGAGGCCGTCGGCTGGTCCAGGCGGAAATTCCAATAATTATTGTTAAAAGCGGTAAAGAGCAAGGGGGCAGTTTCTCCGGCCGCCCTGGCCACCGCCAGCATCACCCCGGTAAAAATTCCATTCCAGGCAGTGCGCAAGACAACTGAAAGCATAACTTTCCATTCCGGCACCCCCAGGGCCAGGGCCGATTCCTTCAAAGTGCGCGGGACCATTTTAATCATTTCTTCCGTTGTTTTTGTGATATAGGGGATCATGATCAGGCCAAGCGCAAATCCACCAGCCAGCGCGGAAAAACGCTTAAGCGTCAAGACCAAAAGCATGTATGAAAAAATACCAAATATAATTGTCGGGAATCCGGACATGACATCAACCGCGTAACGAATAAAAAAACCTCTCTTCCCTTTTCCCCACTCGGCCAGCCATAAACCACCAAATATGCCGATCGGCAAACTGAACATACTCGCCAGGCCGACAATAGCCATCGTCCCGACTATGGCATTAGCCATCCCGCCCCCTGCCTCCCCAACCGGCCTGGGCAAATTGACAAAAAATTGCCAATTGAGCGACCCAGCCCCCTTGAAAACAACAAATAGCAGCAAAGCAATCAGCGGCAGCACCGCAAATAGCGCGGCCAGTGATACGGCGGCCAAAAATATTTTATCTTTGGCCTTTCTTAATGAATACGATTGTGACCAATTATTTTCCATACCAGCAATTTTGCCACTCCATTGATTAATACCGTAAAGGCCAGCAAGATTAAGGCGATTTCCACCATGACCGAAAAATTCATATTGGATGATGCTTCAGCAAATTCATTGGCTAGTACGGCCGAAAGCGAGTAAGCCGGGGCCATTAAACTTCCGGAAATTTCCGGCCGGTTGCCGATGACCATTGTCACCGCCATTGTTTCCCCAACCGCCCGGCCCAAGCCAAGTATTGTGGAGCCGATAATCCCCGAAGCGGCCGGCGGCAAAACAGACAATTTGATGGTTTCCCATTTGGTCGCCCCCAGCGCCCGGGCCGATTCACGCAGCGAAAGCGGAACAGCTTGCAAGACTTCGCGTGAGACAGAGGTAATTGTCGGCAAAATCATGATCGCCAACAAGACACCGGCGCTCATCATTGATAAGCCAAAAATCGGGGTAATGACCGCCAGACCCCACAATCCGTAGACGACCGAAGGGATCGCCGCCAGTAAGTCGACCATGGTGGCAAGCCATTCTTTAAAGCGGGATTGTGAAACTTCAGCCAGGTATATTGCGCAGCCAAGCCCCAAAGGGACGGCAATAATCAGTGCCAGAATTGAAGATACAAAGGTCCCGTAAATAAAAGGGAGGGCGCCATACTGATCACGAACCGGGTCCCAACCGGAATTAAAAATAAAACCAATTCCAAAGGTCCGTAAAGATAATCTTGATTGCCAGATCAACAAGAGAAACAGGAGCAGGAAAATAAAGGGGATGCTGGCTGCCAACAGCAGCGCTGTCGTTTTAAACCAGACATCCCCTTTATTCCTTTTTATGATTGACAAAATATCCCTAATATTTGATCGAGTTTATTGTTAGCAGTATCTTGCTCCTTAAACTCTCCGGCAGGGGGGCGTAATAAAGGGCGGCCGCATAACTTTGGCCATCATCCATCGCCCATTTGAGCAAATTGACCAATGCCTCGCCTTTTGCCGGGTCTTTTTGGTTTTGATGCACTAATAACCAGGTGAATCCGCAAATCGGATAACTGTCGGCTCCTCGCTGGTTGAGAATCTCGCCCCGATAATCGGCCGGGATCTTAGCCAATCCTCCATCCATTGCCGCGGTGGTTGCTTTGATGGATGGTGTAATATATTTCCCCGCCCTGTTCTTCAGGGCAACGGTCGGCAAATCATTGGTTTCTGCATAAGCCAGCTCGACATAACCGATTGAGCCGCTACTATTCTTGACTACCCCGGTGACACCAGGATTCCCCTTGCCACCAACCCCAGCCGGCCAATTAACAGATTTTCCCGCTCCCACTTTGGCAGACCAACTTGTGCTGACTTTGGCCAGGTAATTAGTGAATATATCTGTTGTCCCGCTGCTATCGGAGCGATGCACAACCAGAATATCCTTATTGGGCAGGTTAAGATCGGGATTTAATTTAGCGATCATTGGGTCATCCCATTTTTTTATTTCCCCCATGAAAATTTTAGCCAGCGTATCGCCATCCAATTTCAGTCCAGTAATCCCGGCGTTGTACACCACGGCTACCGATCCAGCAACCGCAGGGATATGCAGGACATTTCCGCCAGCTTGAGCCAGTTCGACATCGCTCATTGGGGCATCGGTCCCGCCAAAATCAACCACGCCTGCCGAGAATTGCCTGATTCCTCCACCGGAGCCGATTGGCGCATAATTGACCTGAATCCCCTTTTGCTGTTGATAAACCGAGAACCACTTTGAATAAAGCGGATAGGGGAAAGTTGCCCCTGCCCCATTGAGAGTCAGGGCAAAAGCGCTTCCCGCAAACAATGTCACCCCAAGGGCCAAAGCAAATAATTTTTTCACTTTTCTCCCCTCCTTATAACCCAATTGAACTCTGTAAATAAAAGATCTTGGTTTCAGCCGCAGTGCCTGCTTTTGCTGTTTGTATATTGGCCGAAAAACGAAGGTCCTTCCCATAGTCGTAATTTAGGCCATAAAATGATTTCTGTTTATCACTGCTGCCGGCACTGCTGGTGTCGGAATCATAATTGTCGGCCCGGTAAAAAGCGCTTAGATTGGCCAGTAGTGACGATAACCCTGCCAGGTTATACACCAGCCCAAGGCTGGAGCCGCTGATTTCTTTATTGCTTTTGGAGCCGGTGAGATATTCATAATTAATAACCCCGGCGTCGCCTTTCAGCGCCAACATGGCTCCGCCTTGTTTATTGCTGGCACTATAGTTCAGCGAGGCATTGAGCGACTCAATATTGATGAATGCTCCAAGCGTCACCTTGCCAAAGAGCTGGTCGTCATAAACTGTAGAGTTAACCCTTATAGCCAAAGCTTTACCGCTGTCGCTTTCATTGGTGGCATACCCTGTCCCATTTAGAACGGTTGCCTGGTAATCGACCTCTGGCAATCCTTGAAGGCTCAACCTTCCAAGTGCGCCCAAACCAAAATCGGCTGAAGACATCACCCCTTCATTATCAACAAGGCTTTTGGCGACATAGCGGAGATTCAGGATTTTATCCGCCCAATCGATCCAGACAGTCTGCTGTAAACCGATTTTGGCGGTTAAATCAAAGGGGACAACCTGAACAGACGAAACATTGACCGGGATTTCAACGTAGGCATACTTGAGATAATCAAATAGATTTTGTCTGGCTGCTCCGGTAATTCTGGCTACGTCCAGCGTCAGGCGGGCGGCGGCTCCCATATCCAGCTTCTTTTTTATATCCAGATAGGCCCGGGTTACGTCAAAATTGTTCACATTGACAGCCGTTCCATTAGCTAAGTATTTTTGCCACTGGAAAAATATGACTCCGCCGACTTTAGCATCTTTATTGTCGTTTTTCACTTTATCCAATTGCCCTTTTAGATCGGCCAAAGCCTTGTTGGTCTCTTCCTTCATATCAGACAATTGCTCGGATAAATCAACTCCCGCAGCAACAACTGGCTTAACCTCTTTAATAACCGGCTTAACCACCTTTTTGGCAATGGGTTTTTTTGCCGGTCCAGCCTTTTTTACCTCTTTGGCCGCTCCAGCCACAGAAGCCAGGAACATCAACAAGAAAATAGCGACGACAACTTTGTTTTTCATATCTCCCTCCATTAACATTTTATGGCTTAATTATGCTTTTCAGCGGTTAACAGGTCATGAAGGGATTGTTACAAGAGTGTAAATGATTGTGGGGCTAGGCGGCCGGGAAAATAAGGGTAAAGGTTGAGCCCTGGCCCAGCTGGCTCTGGACAGCAACTGAGCCATTGTGAAATTCCATAATGTGTTTAACAATTGACAAACCCAGCCCGGTCCCCCCCTGGTCGCGGGAGCGGGCCTTGTCTATCCGATAAAAGCGCTCAAATATCCGCTCAAGATGTTGCTGGTCAATGCCAATACCATGGTCCCTTACGTTTAGCCGCAATAAATCACCGGCTTTTTCACAAAAAAGCTCGACCTTCCCCCCCTGATCAGAATAATTTACGGCGTTATCCAGTAAATTGATCAGCGCCCTGGTCAAGTGCTCCGGATCACCAGTGATGGAACACGAAGGGTGGTCCGCCAGCTTAATTAAAGTAATTTTCTTGGCCTTGGCTTTGGCAGAAACCGTCTCAATGGCCCGGTCAACCAGGGCGGTCAGGTCAATTTTGATAAAAGGGACATCTTTGCGTCTGGCCTCCAGACTGGAAATTTCCAGAATATCTTCGATCAGCGTAGCCAGGTTATCGGTATTTAGCAATATCTTTTGTAAGAACAGCCGGTTATTCTCGCGGTCATCGACTGCCCCGGCTAACAGTGTTTCTACATAGCCGCGAATAGCCGTCAGCGGGGTCTTCAATTCATGGGAAACATTGGCGACAAAATCACGACGGAGGTTTTCCAGCCGCTTCATGGCTGTGACATCGCGGACAACCAAGACCAGTTTGTCAGGCGAAATCAGGCTGGCTTCGGCCAGCAGGTCTTTTTCTTCCGGCAGAAAGGCCTTGACCTCCAGCTCACCCGCTTCGCCGGATTTCCTGACCTGCTGCAGTAGATCATCAAGTTGGCTGACGCGGGCGATCTCTAAAAAGCGTTTTTCGGCAATATTTTCTCCCCTGACAGAAAATATTTTTAGGGCGGCGGCATTAGCGTAAACCAGTTTTTCCGACTGGTCAAAGACCAGTACCCCGTCGGGCATACCGGAGAGAACCGCCTCAAACAAACTTGTACCCCACACCGCGCAGGGTCACCAAATGCTTTCCGGCTTTCCCGATTTTTTCCCGCAACCGGCGCATATGGACATCAACGGTCCTCGTTTCAATGGCCACATCAATCCCCCAAACAATATCCAGCAACCGGTCACGCGAAAAAGCCCGTCCTTGGTTTTGTGCCAGATGATAAAGCAGTTGAAACTCTTTGGCTGTCAGTTCGATTGGCTTGTTCAAAGCTTTGACCTCATGCCGATCAGGATCAATTTCCAAGTCGCTAAATTTGATTATCCCGCTAACCGGCTCCTTTTTATTTTCATAGCGGCGCAGGATAGCCCGGACACGGGCCAGAAGTTCTTTCATGCCAAACGGCTTGACCATATAGTCATCGGCACCCAGCTCCAAGCCAACTATTTTATCCGATTCTTCGCCTTTAGCGGTCAGTATCAAGATAGGTATTGTGGCGGTTTTGTCATTTTTCTTCAGCCGTCGGCAGACTTCAAGCCCGTCGATGCCCGGCAGCATCAGGTCAAGGATTATTAAAGAGGGGGTCTTTTCCTCGGCCGCCTTCAACCCTTGTTGGCCATCATAGGCCTTGGCCACACGATACCCCTCTTTTTTGAGATTGTATTCAATTGATTCTACAATGTCGCGGGAGTCTTCAATTATAAGGATTTCCGGCATATCGAGCTAATTATACTAAACCAGGATTGTTTGGCAAATTTTATCGGCCGTGGCCTGGACTTCTGGTGAAAGTTTTTCCCCGAAACCCAGGATTTTCGGCTGGATACCGATGACCTGGACAGCCATATTCGGCAAGTCCGCCTTAAGATAGTCAATAAACACCTTTAAGGTAAAATTATGGGTAGAGAAGCTAATTAATTTGATCTGTTCCGGCTCAATCTCCCTGGATTCACCTGGGAAGCCCCGGAAGTCTGCGGCATCGATAATGATTAATTTATCCGGCTTGAGCCGTTTGATTTCCCCGGAAAAGTTTTCCGGGGTCGTCCCGGCGTTAAAAATCTGGAAACCACGTTTGAGGTTTGAATTTTGATTTTTGAGCTTATTAACAATATAGCTGCCAACACCATCGTCAGATTTTATTTCGTTTCCGACCCCCAGGATAACCGTTACCATTGCTCTCGCAAGATCACTTCACGCCGGCAATTTGGACAAAGCAGTTTTAAGTGGTCACCCCTTTGATGCGAACTGGTTTGAGGGCGATCTTCGACCAATTGGAGCTCTTTGTTCCTGGCCAGCATCAATGTCGGGTTGCCGTATAATAAAACCCCCAGCTTTTTAGCCGCATGATATAGATGGTCGGTACAACCGACGACCTCTCCACATTTTTCGCAGATGGTCAGCTCTTTACGGCTTTGGGAAATACCGGTTTTCCGATCGGCTGCTCCCAATTCGAACTCCTTGGTCAAGGTGATTCCCTTTTTGGTGATACAAGCCAGTTCGCATTGCTGGCAAAAAATACAGCGCTCCTGATTATGGGTCAAGGTCCGGTATTTATTATCCTTATCATCAACGTAATCGATCGCCCTGGCCGGACAAACTTCATAACAAGCCAGGCAGCCGACGCATTCCTGTTCATTATATTCCGGTTTTCCGCGAAATCCGTCTGGTATGGTCACTGATTTAAAGGGATAGCCATTGGTAAATGGCCAGGTCACTAAAGACCGGATGGCCAAAGCTAATTCGCGCAATTTCGGCAATCTCATAAGCGCCCTCCGGTAATCATCTGGCTGTAACCAATCCCGTTGAGCACGGTTATGGCCGCCGGATTAATCAATTTCTCGATAATAATTGGGAAGAAAAGCCCGCCTAACAGCGTAAGCAGGGCCAGTCCAGCCATGGCCAGGGTCATGGTCAGCGGCGCTTCGGTTAGCCTGGCCAAGGAATCTTTTAGACTCGAAAAAAAGGCCAGCTGCATGACCTTGAGGAACGCGGCCATCGTTAACAAGCTGCCTATGACCGCAGCCAACGCCAGCCATAAATGTCCCGCCTGGACGCAAGCAATAATAATAAAAAGTTTACTCCAGAAGCCATTAAACGGCGGCATGCCGGAAATAGCCAAAGAGCCAGCCAAAGCCCCCAGGGAAGTCACAGGCATTTTTTGGCGCAGGCCACCCAGCTCTGTCAGATTTCTGGTCCCGGTTTGATATTCAACCGCCCCGCTGACCAGGAAGAGCAAGGGCTTCATAAGGGCATGATTAAAGAGATGAAAGAGCCCTCCCATAATTCCCAAAGGTGAAGCCAGGCTCAAACCAAGGACAATATAACCGATTTGAGAAATACTGGAATAAGACATTAGCCTTTTCATGTCATTCTGCCGGTTAGCTAAAAATCCCCCGTAAAGAATCGATAGCCCCCCTAATATACCCAAAACCAACAAGAGTTGGTTACTAGCCCCCAAGCAATTAAAGAGGATTCTGGCCAACGCATAGATGCCCAATATTTTGATTATCACCCCGGAAAGCATCGCCGAGACCGGGGCGGGAGCCGCCGTGTGCGCATCTGGCAGCCACCAGTGAAAGGGAAAAAGAGCGGTCTTAGTCCCAATACCACCCAATAGCAGGCAGCCAATGATGGCTTTGGTCAGCGGAGCCAAGCTGGCATAACCCCGGGCGACTTCGCTCATCGAGGTCGAACCGATGGTGGCGTGTATGATAGCGATAGCCAGCAAAATCATGATGGAAGCAAGTTCGCCGAGAATAAAATATTTGAATGTGGCTTCCAGCTCTTTTTTGCCGGAACCATAAGCGACCAGGGCGTAGGCCGCCAGAGCACTAACTTCCAGGAAGAGATAAAAGCGCAACAAATCGCTGACCAGGACCAGCCCATGCAGGCCGGCCAGCATCAGGAAGAATAGGATAAAAAACCTTTTGTTTTCCGAATATTTGGAAAAATAGGCGAGCGAATATAGGGTAATAAAAAAGGCCACCCCATCGATCACCACTAACATCAAATGGCTTAACCCATCAAGGATCAAGGCCAGGCCAAAATTATAGACAATAATGTTATTGTAGAGACGAAAGGCATAGAGGGTAATTTCAGTTGCCAGGCAGGCGCCAACAATCAACAAGGCCAGCCCGCCGATCACCGCGGGCCAACGCCGGGGCAGGACAAAAAACAGCAGCACTCCAACCAGCGGAGCGACTATTAATATTGGCAAAGAGAGGTTCATCCCTGTAAGCTCCTTAAATTATCAACTTCATCGGTGGCACAGACTTCGCGGACTCTTTTGGCCAAGCCGAGTGCAAAAACGACCACCGCACCCAAAACCATCAAAGTAACCCCGGAATGTTCGCCAGTCAGCAGTAAATATAGTTCAACAATTATTGCCAGGCCAATAACACCAGAGATTAATTGTCCAAGTTTCATTCTTTCCCCCGCTTAGTGACCTCATTGACCGACCAAACACCAATCGCCGCTGTGGCCAACACGACCAAAGCAATTAGATAATTAATCAAGAGTTCCAAATCGCTCCTCCTATTTCATCAGCACAAAGAAAATAATTACTACACCACCGGCCAGCCAAAAAAGATAAGAGCGGAGCAAACCGTTTTGCAGCCGGCTGAGCTTGTCAGCCAGCAAACCGGTCAATTGCCCGGCCCAATTAGATAAATCAAAGTATCGTTTTTCACCCCAACCAAATATTGTCTCCAACCAACCCCAGCGCCGGACCTCGGCGTAAAAATTGATCCCGGAGACTTTGGTCTCTTCATCACTGATCAATTCTCCGCCAATAAAGACCGGTTTGATCTGGCTCTTTGCCACCTGGCCGACCAGATAAAGCAGCCAACCAATAACCAAGCTGGCCAAAATAAATATTATAGCGACCAATGGCTGCCACCCTCCGACAAAATCAACCTTGCCAGTCAAGCTGTATATAAAACTATTGAGCGGCAGCGGCACCAGGCCAAACAACAAACACAGCCCGGCCAAAGTCAGCATTGGCCAGAGCATCAGAAAAGAAACCTCTTTCACAGAAACAGTCGTCTTGTCCCCCTGGCCAAGAAAAACAGCATGAATAACTTTAACAAAGCTGGCCAAAGTCAGGGCAGAACCAAACATGGCCGCCAAAAGAAAGATTATCCAATAGGGATTGAGCGGGGCAAGCTCGATCAGCCCCTGATAGATCAACCATTTAGAAAAGAATCCGTTAAATGGCGGCACACCAGAAATAGCCAGCGCGGCCATGGCGGTCGCCAGAAAAGTCCAGGGCATTGATCGGGCCAGGCCGCCTAATTTATCCAGATCGGTTTCCCCGGTCTTGGATTCTACCGCCCCGGCCGAAAAGAAAAGGCAGCTTTTATACAAAGTGTGGTTGAACATATGGAATAATCCCCCGGCAATCCCCAGCGGCATCCCGGTACCAATACCCACGACCATATAGCCGACCTGGGAAACTGCATGGAAGGAAAGAAGTTTTTTTAGATCGTGCTGGATCATGGCGGCAAAAACAGCCGCCACAATGGTAAACGAACCAATGGCTAATAAGCTATTGGAGAGCAAAGAATTCAAGCTGATCGAAAAAACATCGGTGCAAAGACGAAAAAGCAGGTAGATCCCCGCTAATTTGTCCAGGGCGGCCGGGAGATATGCCATGACCGGCAGCGGCGCCACTTCGGCCGAATCAGGGATCCAGCCATGCAAGGGCATGACCCCCGCCTTGGCAAACGCTCCGGCGGCTAAACAAATAAATGCCATGATCGCTAAGGGATCGTCAGTAGGCAGCGGGACACTGCCAATTTGAAAGCTTCGCGTCAAAACCACTACCAGCCCGATCCCGATAATCATCAAAGCGTCGCTCCCGCCAACCAGCAGCAGTGTTTTTGTAGCCGCTGAACTTGCCTTGGGGCCGCCCAAACCAACCAATAAGTACAGGGCCACGCCCATTATTCCCCAGGCAAAAAGCAGCATCAGAAAATCAGCGGCGAAAACTACCGAGCTAAACGCCCCCAGGGTCAGCAATAGGTAACCATAATACTCGCCCTGGCGGCCCCGCTCCTTCATATAATCAAATGAATATACGGTGACAAGCAAAGTAAAAAATGCCCCCGCTAAAAGCAATCCGCTGGCTAGCGTCGCTGCCCGAAAAAAGACCAGCGCCGCCCCCGCCAAACTAGCCATCGCCACCAGCAGGGCCAGCCATTTGGCCAATCTTGGCCAAAGAAAACAAAAGATGGACAACAGCAAAGGCCCGGTAATTATCGCTTGAATAATTAAATTATTGTCCACGCAAGCGCTCCGTTTTTTGTTGTGACAAGCGGACCAGCTCTTCGCCGGAATAGATAACTTTGTCGGTTTCAACATCAACCGCCGCCATCCGTTCCGTACAGCAATAACAAGGGTCAACCGCCGCAGTAATCAAGGCCGCATCGGCCAACTGTTCGCCGATCACGGTCTTTTTAAATGACGGGACATTCATAAATGAAGGGGCGCGAATTTTATGGCGTTCCGGATAATTAGAGCCGTTCGCCCTTATATAATGTATAACTTCACCGCGGGGGGCTTCATGCTGGCCCACCCCTTCCCCGCGGCCAATCTCCCGGACATCTGCGGCAATCGCCCCCTGGGGCATCTGCTTCAAGCATTGGCGGATAATTTTGGTCGACTCAATTATTTCCAGCAGCCGGACCGCAGTGCGAGAAAAGATATCGCCGTCTTTCATGGTAATAACCTGCCAGTCCACCCGGTCATAAGCGGCGTAAGGATGGTCACGGCGAATGTCTATATCAACCCCCGAAGCCCTGGCAACCGGCCCAACAACCCCCAAATCAAGCGCGTCCTGCTGTTTGAGGATGCCGACATGCTGGGTCCGCGCTTTGATCACCGGGTCATCGATCACCGCCTTCAATAACATGGTGCAGAATTTTTCCACTTCATCGATGGCCTTAACCAGGCCGGGGATGTCATTTTCTTTGATGTCGCGGCGGACTCCGCCGACCTTAAACATGCCATAATGGTTGCGGTTGCCGGAAATTATCTCAAACATATCCAGGACCGGCTCCCGGTATTTCCAGGCCCACATAAAAACCGTATTGTAACCGATAAAATGTCCGGCCAAACCGACCCAAAGCAAATGACTATGGATACGCTCCAGGTCCCCGATAATTGAGCGGATAAAAAGGGCTCGCTCTGGCACCTCGATGGCCGAGACATCTTCCACTGCGTTCACAAAGGCAAACGGGTGAGAGGTTGAGCAAATCCCGCAAATTCTTTCAACTAAAAAAGTCGCCTGGTCATAAGTCTTGCTTTCAGACAGTTTCTCGACCCCGCGGTGGTTATAACCAACCCGGACATCGGCGTCAACAATCCTCTCCCCCTCGACATAAAACTTAAAGAATTCCGGTTCCTCCAGCAAAGGATGATAAGGGCCGATCGGGATAATTCGTTCTTTGGCCATTAGTTTTCTCGCTCCGTATTTTCAATTTCCGAATCATAGCTATGCTTACGCAAAGGATATACCCCGGCCGGCCAGTCATCAGGCAAAAGCAAGGTTTGCAGGTTTGGGTGCCCTAAAAAGTTGACGCCAAACATCTCCCTGATTTCCCTCTCCACCCAGTTGGCTGCCGGATACACCCCAGTGGCTGTAGGCATTTCCAAGTCAGGCTTGGCAACGGGGACACGCAAGGTCACAACCAGATGTTCGCGGTCTATCGGCAAATGAAAAAGCAATTCGACTGCTGACCGGGTATCAACACCAGAAATCGTAGAAAAGCGGGCCCCTAATTCCTCTTTAAGAAAACGGCATACTTCCAAAGCGATAGCTTTTGGCACAGTCAGGAACAACCGCCGTTTGGATTTCCCCTGGACCTCTATCTGCTGGCCAAATTTATTGGTTAATGATTCATCTATTCTCATTTAAATTTTTCCCTAGCCTTAAGTATGGCATCGATCATGGCTTCTGGTTTTGGCGGGCAACCCGGCAAGTAGACATCGACCGGGATAATCTTATCAATTGGCTGGTTATAATTGTAGCTATCGCGGAACATATGGGCAGAACAGGCACAAGTTCCTATTGCCACAACGACATGCGGTTTTGGCAGCTGCTCGTAAAGCCTGATTAAGCGGGGGGCGATCTGCCGGTTGGCAATGCCCGAAACCAGCATGACATCCGCATGGCGGGGGGAACCGACCAGCATAATACCAAATCTTTCAACATCATGGCGCGGAGTCAGCAGGTCAAGGATTTCTATATCGCAATTATTGCAGGCTGACGCCCCGGCATGATAAACCCACAAACTTCTTTTTAAACTCCAATTGTGTATCTGTTTTAGCATCCCAGCACCGCCAGCAGAAAACCGATAATTGCTAATAGCGTGACCGGCCCCCAAAAGAAACGGAGCGCCTGGTCGCTGCGCAAGCGCGGATTGGTATTTTTTATCAAAACCATCAAAGTCAGGACGAATAAATATTTTAGCGGCCACCAATTATCGGCCCCGCCCAAATAGAGCGTCACCAGGAAAAACGGCAAAACAAACAACAGCATCGCTTTGGTCAATTTAAAAACAGCTAATGGCGGGCCGGAATATTCCAGCAGCGGCCCGGCAGCAATTTCCTGTTCAGCTTCGGCGATGTCAAAGGGGGCCAGCCCCGCTTTGGCCTGAATAACCAGGAGCGAAACAACAAAAGAGATCACGCCCGACAATTTGAGGATAAACCAGCTATTGGCCGCCTGCCAGGCGACTAAATCTCCCAGCACCAGGGTCCCGGCTTTTGCGACCAGGGCAAAGGTGGCCAAAATAAATGGCAGCTCATAGGCTAAAATCAATTTCATTTCCCGGCTGGAACCCAGGGCGGAGAGCGGGTTGCGCGATGCTGATCCTCCAATAATCATCGCCAACGATGGAAGGGATAAAAAATAAAGCACAACGATCAGGTCCCCGATGAATCCGCTAGATTGGCCAACAGCCAAAAGGAGCAGCGAAGTTACAATCGCCCCGGCCAGGCCGATTAAAGGGGCGCCAAGAAAAATCCACCTTGTCGCGCCCTGCGGGAGCAAAGTTTCTTTGCCTAACAGCTTGATAATATCTATCAGAGGCTGATACCATGGCGGCCCTACCCGGAATTGCAGCCGGGCCGAGATTTTTCTATCTAGCCAGCTGGCCAGCAGGCCGACAATTGCGGCCAGGAAAAATCCTGATATAAATATGACAAAAAGATTAGCCAATTAAAAAAACCTCGTTTTTACATCTTCCAAAACGGCCAGATTCTTTTTTGACCGTTCATCGGATGGGTCGATTTCTATCGCCCGGCGAAAGGCGCTGATCGCCTGGTCGATATCCCCTTTATTGTAATAATTTTTTCCCAGATTATAGTAGCCGGCGGCGCTATCAGGAACATCTTTTAAAAACAGCTCAAATTCCCTGACCGCCTCGTTATATTTATTTAAACGGGCATAAGCGATCCCCACATGATATCGGGCAACAACAACATGCGGCTCCTTCTCCAATACCTGTTGGAAGCAATCAATTGCTTCATGCAATCGCCCCATGTAATAGTAGGACAACCCCAGCCAGTAGCGGGCGATATGGAAATTGGGGTTGATTTTGGCCGCTTGCTTAAAGGCTTCGACCGACTCGGCAAATTTTCCGCGGCGATAAAGTGAAATCCCCAGTTCGTAATAAGCATCAGCATAATGGGGATTGTGTTCAACGGCCATTTTGAATTGCTCAATTGATTCATCGAGCATGGTCAGGCGATAATAAATGCTTCCCAGGCTTTTGTGGGCAATGGCATTTTGCGGATCGATATTCAGGGCGGACTGATATTCCTTGATCGCGTCGCGCAATTTTCCTTCGCGGAGCAGCGCACAAGCTTTGTCCATATGCTCTTCAACTCTTCCCATGGTTATCTCCTCCTGCCGACAAAATTAGAAAGAATCCTGACAGAAATCAGGTTTTTACATTTATCAACCACCTGTTCGTCCACTTCTTCAAAGCTCAGCGCCCCAGAAGTACAGGTGGCCACACAACGCGGGATTTCCCCCTCCGCCAAACGGTCGACGCACAGATCGCATTTGGGTGTGATATGTTTTTGCAAATCCGGCTGGATTACTCCAAATGGACAACCCAAGGTGCAGGAACGGCAGCCAACACACTTGAAATGGCTGCGCAAGACTACCCCATCCGGTTGTTTCTGCATTGCCTCATTGGGGCAGGCGGAAGCGCAACCGGGTTGGTCGCAATGCAAACAATGTAATGGCAGGTTGGCCTCTCCTCGTACTTCGGCATGCCCTAATAATGATTGCAAATGGTGGCCATAAGCACAAGCGGCCGCACAACTGCGGCAGCCGCAACATAAGTCCAAATTTAAATAAATACGTTTAGCCATTGTGGTTATTTACCTTATACCAGAAAAAATTCTTGACCAGCCGATTATTACCAAAATGGGTTATATTCTCCAGGGGAACAGACGCCGTTGTTGCCAGCTGAAGCGATTCGCCCAACTGGTCAGAAAAATTGACCGGTTGGCCATAGACCGGGCCAACCTGTCCGTCTCCGGTAGAGACTTCACCCAACAAAGCCATGATTTCGGAATTGCTCTTCGCGCCGACCGGCAAGACAATTTCATTTAGAGAAACCGTAGTCCCGCTGGCCAGCGTGTAATTTCCCGATTTTTCCAGCGGACTAGCCAGGGGAAAAGTAACGACCGTATCGCTGGTGACGCTTGATTCCCGCCCAAAATAACCGGCCACCGCCACAAATTTGATTAAACGCATTTTTTTATCAAGATTGTTTTTTTCTGTACTGATATTTTCGCCAAACATAAACAGGGCCGGGATTGACTGGTTTTCTATTTTTTCAACCATTTCCTGCAGTAAAAGATGGTCAGGCAGCTCCCGGTCTAAAACCCGATTAACCCCGAGGGTGTTGCCGTATTGATAAAAAACAACATATTTTTTATTGGCAGAAGCGGCCGCCAGCTCCTTGGCAAAATAAACGATTAAGTCATTGCGGGCCTTATGTTCTCCAGGGACGATAATCACCGTTCCCTTGGCTGCTGCGGCAAATACCTTGGCCGCCGCGACCAGCCTGGCCGCCGGCAGGCCACTTTTTTCTGCGGCACTGTTAACATCGGTCATTTTGCCGGTCAGCGAGGCCAAGACCAGGGCTTCCGAGCCCGGCCGGACAGCCAAATGATCGGTGGCAAACCAGCTGGTGTGTGAACGGTTGGGATCAATGACAATTAGGCTGTTACCGCGCTGTCCATATTTAACTTTATTGATAATTTTTGAAAGGACTGGCGAGCGAGTCAATATGTCCCCGACGATGACCAGCGAATTTGAGCTGGCGATATCATCTTCAGTGGCCAAGGCCGCCCCGGCAACCGGGGTTTTCTCTCCCTGATACGCCGCCAAATCACTTAACGGCCCAGCCACCGCCAAATTACTAGTCCCCAGCAGCTTGGCAAAACGGGCGGCAGCCAAAGCCTCTTCATTGCTGCTGTTGGCTGAGATTAATATCCCCACCTGGCTCTTTTCAAATTGTTTGAGCTCTTGCCTGGTAAAAACCACCGCTTCTTCCCAGGAAATTTGCCGGTTGCCGATCTTTGGCTCGGTCAAACGGGCGGGGTGGTTGATCATTTCCAGATTATAATGCCCGCGCGGACAGAGCGGCCCCGGATAATCCAGCGCCATTGGTTCGCC
>Ga0208373_1000935_pt1 | contig 43316 bp, 28 predicted proteins | sample RifOxyC2_FD_184036 | JGI IMG/M metagenome (GOLD analysis project Ga0208373, IMG submission 184036) | Soil microbial communities from Rifle, Colorado - Rifle Oxygen_injection C2 (SPAdes) | ecosystem: Environmental > Terrestrial > Deep subsurface > Rock core/Sediment | place: Rifle, Colorado...
GGAAAAGCTGCCAAAACGCTCGGCAAAATTTCTGGCCACCGTGGTTAAAGCCTGTTCGGTTTGAGTTAAAGCCGGCGGCGTCAGCTCAGGCTGGTTATCCACTGGCAACTGATTATCAACAGGCTGATTAACTCCAGCGTTCAAATTATCCTGAACAGCCGGATTTAAACCAGGAGTTAGAAAACTTTGATCAGACAAAAGCAAGGCCACGGCCAAACCGATAACCACCACTATCATCACGGCGATCATTATCAGGGTTCTTTTTCTAAGCATAAAAATAGTGCCCGCATGTTAGCTTATGTCCTTTTTTTGTCTCCTCAATGGCTAAAGGACAGGCAGACATACCGGATAATTAAATATTAAAATCATCAAATCAATGAAACAAGAAATCATGTGCCAACATTTGTCATTTTAGGCCAAGGACGGACTTAAGTGAGGACGAACGGAGAAATGACAAACATTACTCTTAACCCATTCACCAATCCACCCAATCACCTAATCCCCACGTAACTCTAAACGCATAGCTGACGTTAGCTAACCACTGACAATCAAGCTATCAATCAGCGGAATTGTCGGAGGCCATTTCCGCGTCAAATTCCTTTTTGGAGGCCTCAATTTCCAACAGTTGCCGGGGGTCCGAAGTAATAATCTGATCTTCGGTATAGGAAGCCCTGATTAAAATGGCCACGTGCTTATTACCCGCAAAAAATATGCCCTCGCCGACATTACCCTCAAGCAATAAATATTTCTCGCCGTCGGTTAAACGGAAAGTTTTTTGAATCACGTCAATGCCGGCCGGAGACTGTTTAAGTAAAATCTGCAAAGCTGAATTGGTCACAATGGCCTGCCCGTACGGCGAGCGCAAAAAGTCGTTGACGTCCTGCGTGATGGTCGTTACGCCCAAATAGTATTTACGGCAGCGCTTAACCAGGGCAAAAATAAACTTGGCGCTGTCTTCCCGCTGCATTAGCCACCAAGCCTCATCAATGACTAAAATTCTCTTGCGGATCTCTGAACGGACGGTGTTCCAGATATAATTGACTATCGTGTAAATGGCTATCGGCTTAAGCTCGTCTTCCAAATCCCTGACCGAAAAACAAATCAGCTGATTTTTAACGTCAATATTGGACGGGCTGTTAAACAATCCGGCAAAAGTGCCTTCGGTGTATTTTTTCAGCCGGATAACCAAATCGTCGCCGCCTTCCATGCCCGCCAGGACTTCTTCAAAATCTTTCATCAGCGGCGGCTCAATGGCGGCGAGATTGCTGTCCGGGGTAATGTCTTTTTTGGCGTAAGTTTCAATCAAAGCGCGATCCACCAAAGAGTCCTCCTTATGGGATAATTCCCCCAGCATCAGCCTCACCAGACCTTTTAAAGTAATGACGGCGCTTCTGATAATATCAGCCGGGCGGCTGTCGTTGCCGACCGGCCTGGGCAGATCAAAAGGGTTAAGCTTGCTTTCCGAATTCAAGGACAGGTTGATATAGGCGCCGCCGACAGCGTCGCACAGATATTTATATTCGTTCTCCGGATCAATAATAATCACGTCCGTGCCCATCATTAATGAACGGAGTATTTCCAGCTTGATGGCGTAACTTTTGCCGGCGCCCGAAGTGGCAAAAACCACCGAATTGGGGTTCTGCAAAGAAAAACGGTCAAAAATAATCAAACTGTTATTATGGCGGTTAATGCCGTACAGAATGCCGTCGTTGGAGGTCAGCTCCGAAGAAATAAAAGGAAAAGAAGTGGCGATCGGCGAAGAATTCATGTTAAAAGAAATCTGCAACTCGTCGTTATTTAAAGGCAGGCAGGAATTAAAACCCTGTTCCGCCTGATATAAGGCCCGCTTGGTATAAACCAATTTGGAACCAAAAACCGATTCCAGCCTCTCCACCAGGCTTTCCAGCTCCTCGCGGGTCTTGGCGTAAATGGTCACGTAAAGGGAAAACTGGAAAAATTTCTCCGTGCCCTGGGTCAGGTCGTCACGCAGTCTTTCTATATCCCTTAAGGCCGTTTCCCGCAGAGGATCCCGGGGCGCGCCTTTTTCGGCGTCAGCCATCAGCTGCGCCTCCAGAGCGCCCACCTTTTTTCTCAATTGCTTTAAAATAATTTCCGTTTTCACCTGGTAAAAAAACATGGAAACATCAAGAGGCGAACTATAATTGATGACCGGCGAAAACCAGCCCACGTTGATATACCTGGGGTAATTAATGACAAAAATCGTGGCTAAATACTGGCCATTGATCTCAACCAATCTCGGCTCCACCCTAAAACTGGCCGGCGCGATTAGATCTTTAACCGAAGTCACGCCCTGACGGTAAACTTTTTCGGCTTCCAGAATCTCTTTCTGTTCCGATTCTTTAATCTGCACTTTGGATTTTTTAGCCTTTTTCCGGATGGCGGTTTCTTCCGCTTGAATTTGTGACGTCTTAAAAGCCATAACTTAATTTTTCAATTTTTTAATTTTAATTATCGGGTAACAGCCAGCGATCATCACAACTCAGACTTCTTCAATCCTTAATTTGCTGACATCCTGCATCTTTTGCGATTCCACAATTTCGGGGTTGTAAGCGTTATAAAATAATTCAATAAGGCTTTGGGTGTCCAATTGCGCGGCGTTAAGGCCGATACTGCCCAGGCCGTTCATAATATAACCGACCCGCTTATCCAGCTCTTCCCGGTAACGCTCGTAATTCTTTTTGCTCATGGTGACCGAAACCGCCGGCCTGAAAGTTTCCGATAACCGTTCTAAAAACTTCTTTTTGGCCTTTTGAATGCCCATAAAAGGCACGGACACGTAAAACTTTTTTGTCATAATCTGTCCGAGATCCAAAAGCTCTTTTAAATAAGCGCGGTAATCAACTATCTGCTGGCGCATCAGCTCGTTGGTTTGCTGTCTTTCCAAAACCAAAAGCTTTTCTAAATATTTATCAATATTCAGGCGCCGCGACTGGATCACAATCTGCAAGGGAAAATCTAAGGTGTTTAAAAAACTGATGTAAGCCTGAATCAGGGCGTTTTGCTCATCTTCGCCTTTTAAGGCGAAATTAATGGAAGAAACCAGTAAAACCGCACGGACGGTGCCGTCCCTGAGGATAACAATATCATCCCGGATTTGGGCAATGTCTAAATGTTTCTGAGTTGAGGCGGCAGTTTTACTGGTAGCCAGATTATTCTTTGGCATAAAAATAAAATCCCCTGATATTAAACTTACTTATGATCATTAAAATGAATTTCCCCCAGCTCCGCCTCTTCGCCGTGATAAATGCCGCCAGTATCAATAATTAAGGCGATATCAGAAAGCTTGGAACCGGTTAAGGGCTTGCGTGAAATCAGCAGGGCCGTTTCGGCCGCATGACTGATTTTGGCCTTATCTTTCTGGCGCGCCGGCGCCACCACAGCATCACGGATCCAAATCCTTAAATGGGGTTTTTTAAAAGTCTGCACCATGTTTAAAACAAAATAATGGAAAGGCATGCCGTTAATTTTAACAAAAGCAAAAACGGCAAAAAAAGCCAGAGTCGGTATGGCCAGCAGAATAAATAAAAAAATATCTGATAATTTATATTCTAAAAATAATATTAAGCCGCCGACCACCAGCATTAAAAACTGCCTCACCGTGATCGGTCCTATAATTTTATCTTCAACATCAATAAATTGCGGAACGGTCGCTTGTCTCATAGTTCATAAGATGTTATGGATAATCAGTGGCTAAAATCTAAACTTCTTATTCAAATCGGAAATGGCCTCAAATTCTTCCAGAGTCAGGATTTCTTTGCCTTGTAAGACATACTGCTCAATTATTTTTTGCACCGACAGACCGTGCTCCATGCTGGCCTGACCGATCGCCAGATACATTCTATACAGGGGGCTTCGGCGCCAGGCCTGGATGCCCTGAGACTTTTTAGCCAATGACTGCTCCCCTAACAGGTAAACCTTGGCGTTAACCTTGTCTGACTGGGAGGCGGCGTCTGGTCCTAAGCGGCGAAAAGTCTGCAAGGTTAAGCTGGCGAGTTCTTCCACCGGCCCAACTAACTTATAATCCCTCTGAATGTCCGCCATGGGTGACTTGCCTCGCTTGCGCGCCATACTGGACATAGTCGGCCTTTTGGCAAAAGTCCTGGCCGGCGGCGGGCCAAAAATGGCAGGAGCCTCTTTAAGCGCCGCGGGTGCAGCCGGCTTAAGCGGACGGGCGGCCAGCGGCGGCCGGTTCAGGGTTAAACCGGTTTTAAGCGGCAAGGAGCTTTTAAACACTGAAGGCAACGGCTTGGCTTTAGCTTCTTCCGCCTGAAGGCTTTCATCAATCACCAGGCCCTTTTCGCTGACAATTTTGGCCTTAACGTCAGTTAAAAATTTTAAAACCTGGTCAGCCAAAGTCTGGGCAAACTCCAGTCCGCCGGCAGTGTTTTGGCGCTGCAAAACATCGGCGGTCTCAACTTTAGTCCTTCTGTCCCTTAAAAACGAATAAACCACGGCGCGTAATTTTTTTTGATTATCGGGCGTCAACGACAGCTGAAAGGTTGTCAGCGCCCGTTCTAAAATTTTATCCAAAGAATATTTTTTTTGCGGCAACAAGTCAGCCGGCGGCTTATGCTTGGCCGCCTCTTCTTCGTCTTCCGGATGAAAATAAAAACTGGCGGTGGCTTTGCGGATTACCGGCGGCGGTGGTTGCAACATCAGATCTTCCTTGCCCGTATCCATCAGTGCAGTTACCGGGGGCGGGGGCGCAAGATCATCCCTGCCTAAACTTAAAACCTCGCCCGCTTCATCCATAAACATCAGCTCGTCAGCGGTAATATTTGATTGTTGGTTTGAATCTGCCATAAACTCGGGATAGGTCGCAAATAGCCCGCTAATGACACACGAAGATTCGCGGGCTATTTATGCACAGTTTGCGCTATTATAAAGTGGTAATTGGCCTAGACTGTAAAATATAAAACTTATTCTTGGCGATGGCCCATTCAACATCCTGAGGACAGCGGTAATGCCGCTCAATATGTTTAATGATTTCGGCCAGCTCCATAATCTGTTTGCCGCTCAGCTTTTGCTTAGCCTGTCTTGCTTTAGGGACGGGCTTTAAAACGCTACCGCCAGCAGGCTTCAAGACAATCTGTTTTTCCTGGGCGCTGATATTGATGTCTAAAATCGTACCCTCTTTTTTATGAACAACGTAAGAATCCGGAGTAATGGTGCCGGAAACAATGGCTTCGCCCAAGCCGTAGCCGGCCTCAATAATCAATTGATTTTTATCCCGCGTCACGGGATGGACCGAAAAAGCCACGCCGGAAACTTCGGAATCCACCATCTGCTGGACCACCACGGCCACGCTGACCGAAATTTTTAACAGTTTTTTTTCAAAGCGATAAAAAATCGCTCGGGGCGTAAATAAGGAGGCCCAGCACTTTTTGACCGTTTTAACTAAATCTTTCTCTCCGACATACAAAAAGGTATCCAATTCCCCGGCCCAGGAAGCGATTTTGGAATCTTCGGCCGTAGCTGAGGAACGAACGGCCACCCATTGGCATTTCATTTTTTTAAACTCCTGTAAAACGGCCGCGGAAATATTGGCGGGCATCTTGGCGTCCAAAATCATGTCCTGAATGACATGGGAAGCCCGGTCAATGGAGCTTATGTCCTGATAATTGACTTTGCCCAGCTCCGCTTCAATAAAAACGTTAAGATCGCCCTGTCCGGGACCAACTGGCGGCGGCGTCTCATTTAAAAACGCGTCAAAAGCCGAGGCTAATACCACGTAACCGGGCGGCACCGGCAGTTTGGCGTTGGTCATTTCGCCCAAAGAAGCGCCCTTGCCGCCGGCAATGTTGACACTTTTAAAATTTAGTTTGCCAAATGGCAGAATATCCTCTTTCATAAAGCAGAATTCGTAGTTAATTATACCATAAAATTATCCTTTAATGAAAGGGTGGATTTGACAAAAAAATAAAAAAATGGCATTCCAAAGATACAAGCGCCTTACACTACCTTTTCGCGGGTCTGGATAGCATAACTCACTTTACAAACTCTTTTCATTTTTTAAAACGTCTAACAAGCTCCCCGCGACCAAATAATTTTCTACTTTATTAATGCCTGAGTCATCATTTTTTAAGTGGTAACCTCGGACATGCAAATCCGATAAATTTAATTCACCGGCCGCGCCGTAAAAATCTTTAACGCTCTGAACTTTATCATCGGCATATACTATTTCCCTGTAACCTTCATGATATTTTTCTTTCAGCCACTTAAGCCAGAACGCTTCATTCTTACCATTTTCTGTCGGGTCATCATGATAATTAAAAGTACTAATGACCCCTTTAATGTATTTCATGATGTCAAAACCCTCATAAAACAAGATGATTGCCCGGCGTAAGCTTGTTTGCTTGACCGTACCGGTAGTAACCACAAAATTATTTTTGGTCCATTCTAACAATTCTTTGAAGCCGTCATTTGCCCAAACCTTAAAATATTCCTTTTCATAAGCTTCTTCATCGGCCCTCTCATCATCTAATTTATTATAGCGTCCGTCGGGAAATTTGGATAATAAAAAATCCTGATAAGTCTTCAATTGGGGATGCTGCCATTTTTCCGGAAACAGGGTATTGCCGGCGTCCCAAAGATAAAGCTTTTTATTTTGGCTCTTCATCTTGCGGTTTAAACCTTACTTCCGCCTTTTTTGCCAACTCCCTGACCTTGTCCCAGTCAAGGTAGACTTTTTTGCCTTTAAAAAATTCCGCGCGCTCGGGATCGGTAAACTGATATTCAAACCGTGTATCATCTTCAAGATGTTCCAAATCTTTATTTTCTAAACCTTTGCTTAAATCCCTTTTGGCGATAATGCGGAAAGCCGTGGCCTGTTTGGTAAAACCGCCGATTTCATCCACGTCGTCAAAACCGACTTTTTTTTCACCGGTTTCTAAATCTTCAACAACTAAAGCGTATTTAAATAAAGATTCGGCGAACATGCCGCTGCCAACGTTAGGAATGGCCGCGACCTTGTCAACCTTCACACCGCGTCTGAACAATTTCATAATATGCATAAGCTCTAAAGCCTCATTCTCTGCAGCAATGCCGGTAGCCTCATCATCTTCCATAGCCTCTTTTAAACCAGCAATTTGAGCTTGTTCGCGATATTTGGCACGCAACTCTTTATTTTCCGGCTTAATAAATTCCTCTTGCTGTTCCGGGGTTAAACTACTGACTATCTTATTCAATTCATTTTTAATAACGTCTTTTACTCTTCTTAATAATTCCATGGAAATGCCGCTGGTTTTGTAATCCAATCCAAGCCCCCGGCGCGCACCTTTAACTGTACCGGGTTCTACCTGGCTCATCACTGGCGCCGCCACTGGCCTTAAATCACCCGATGTACTAAAACCAAACCTGTGGCTGCCAGAAACTATATCTTCACCGGTTTGTCCATGACGCTCTTTTTCCCCCCGCGGATGAACTAACGTTATGTCATCGGGGTAATTTGCTCCAAAATCTTTGGAGCCGTCCCGCCCCCGCAAAGTTAAGGATTCCTCGTCATCAAATTCATATGCCTGACCGCCTACTTCCACTTTCATCTTGCCGCCAAACCTGTTGCCATGACGCGTTAGATCAATGTAAGTTGTAGCAATCTCTGACTCTCTTGGCTCTAATTTTGGTTCGCCTAATTCCATAAAATTTTAGGTTAATTTTAATGTATTGCCTTTGCCAATTCTTCCTTAAACTGTTGAAAATTGTTTTTATAAATAATAATCCGCATGCCCGATTCCTTGGCGCCATCAATCCTGTCTGGCCGGTCATCAACATAAATAGATTCCTCCCCTTGGATGCCGGCCTGCGCCAGAGCTATTTGAAACATTTTTTTATCCGGCTTACGTTCATGAATGTAGCAGGAAACAATTTTATACTTGACGGACTCGTCCAAATTAACTTTCTTCATCAGCGACTCAAACACTTCTTTAGAATTATTGGAAATTATTCCGATATTGTAATGAGGGGCGAGATCTTGCTTAATATAATTAATGAGCTCAATATTAGGAACGGTCGCTTCATTTATCAGCTCAATAAAGCGGCGGGCGTTAAAAAAGTACTCCCGGGCGCGCTTCTGACACATGGCTAAATACTCTGCCTGAGTGATTAGCCCTAAAGTAAAATCTTCCCAACCTTGATGATCATGAACAATCTTGTAAAATTCGCCCTTGGGGATGTTAAATTCCTTTTCATAATTTTGAACGCCTAAAGTATAACCCTCTTGACAGAGCACGCCGCCGTTATCAAAAAAAATTGCTTTGGTCATTTATGATTTATTTAGCTTTTTTGAAAAAATATTTAAGATCTGTAATCGTCGGCTCGGTCAATTTTATTTTTTTATCCTGATATAATCGCCAAATCCCGTTTATTTCAAAAGCTTTGATTTTTTCAACCTCTTCCGCGTTGATGGCAAAAGGACCGTTGTAGTCGCCGACAAAAACATAAATAAACATGCTGCTGGTATTTTTGCTCTGATGATATAAAATTTTCTTGAATTTGAAATTAATGTCAATGCCTAATTCCTCCTTAAGTTCTCTTTTGGCTTCGGCTAAAATCTGTCGTTCGGAATCCGCGCCCGCCTTAACATAACCGGCAGCGGCGCAAGACCAATGAAGAGGCTGAATATCCTTATTTTTGCTTCTTTTCTGAAACCAATATTCGCCTTTTGAATTCTTTAACCAGACATGACAGCTTCTTCTGATTAAAACAGGATTTTCTAAAAATTCTATTCGCCGGGCTTGGCCGATAACCTTATTTTTCTTATCGACATTATCATGCCATTCCAGAAATGAGTCGGTTAACTTTTTATTATAATTTGTCTTAACCATTTAAGCTCTTTTAATAATCTTGACTATCCCCTTTTGGGCGTCAATTTCCAATAAATCATTATCCTTGATGACTCTGGTGCCGTTTTTGGTGGCGATAACGCAGGGCACGCCCAGCTCCCGGGAAACAATGGCGGCGTGGGATGATAAGCCGCCCTGATCGGCGACAATGGCGGCGGCCTTTTCCATAGCCGGCACAAAATCAGGCGTAGTATACTGGGCAACTAATATGTCCCCTCTTTCAACCTTATAAATTTCCTCCTTATCCAAACATACTTTGGCTCTGCCTTTAATAATTCCGCCTAAACAGGCCATCCGGCCATGAATCTCTTCGGTTTCAGCCACCTCTACCGAATATTCATTTTCCAGCTCCTTAATCTCTTTAAGATCTGTAATAAGCCGAGTCTCGGCGCCTCTAACTATCATGGCATAATCATGAAAACGAATGTTCATTTCCGCCTCATCCGGCAAGGCCGCGCCTTGTTTCAAAAAATTTATCATCTCTGGTACGGATATTTCCATAATCCAATCCTGATTAAAATTAGCCCGCTTAGCCACCTCTGCATAAGCAAAGCTGGCGCCGTAATCGGCATTAAAAAAAGCTTCAACGCGTCGATTACGTAAATATGAATGTAATCTGGCCAAATCAATCACCCTTTGGAGATCAGGCTTTGGCTTTACCTGTTCTAAAGCCCGCCTATATTCACTTTCAATTTTACCCGCCGAGGCTTCATAAATTAAATCATCTATCACCTTGCCATCAGCAACTTGCTGTTTCATCTCCTTAACGCGTTCAATTATATCGGCAAAAGAATAAGGCTTACTGGTAGCCAGCCCCCTGTTAATATAAGCGAACTTATCCAGATGATCGTTCAATCTGGAAATTGTCTCGCCGGACAAGTTGTCTAAATCTTCATTATGATCAAAAATGTCCTTAGCTATTTGAGTAAGTTTCCAGCGTTCTTCCGCCACTTCGGTCATTTCCTTAGGATCGGTAAAAATCAAAACATACCTACGAAAATTTTTGTCATCCGCTTTCAGATAATTCAGTAATTTTTTTTCAATGATATCTTCAAAATATTCATCCAAAGAATACTGAGCATACCACGGACAAGCCAGCTCCCGGTATTCCTGCAACAAAGGCCCAATAATTTCAACAATTTCCTGATTGGATTTTTTGCTCCAGTCTGTTTTTTTTAATTCCAAACCTTTCTGATATAAATGCTCAGATTTTTTTAACTCTTGCTGGCAATAATTCTCAAACCAGCCATCGTCGGTTTTCATGTGATTAATAATCTCGTCTTCAAAAGCATTATACTCGCTGGCGGGCCAATACATCATATGATGCAAATACGTTCGGTTAGCCAAAACCGTTTTAATACCCGCCTTATGAGCATTTTCCTTGGTAAAAGAAGAATTAATCATAAATCGTAAGAAAATGGGCAACCGGCCCGAAGGCTTAATCCGCCATTTTCCTGAATGCATGACTGCTCCCGGCATAATTTTATAAGTTAATAATCAATCAGAAATATAGGAACTCTTCATGAGTGATATTCATTATATTAACAAATCAACTGCCATAATTCAAGTGAGATAAACTGATTATTTGAGCAACCGGACAATGCCCTGAAAAGCATCAACCTCAACCTCGTCACCGTCATTAAGCCGATTTGTCGCTACTTGAGTCCCAATAACACAAGGTATATTCAACTCGCGGCTTAAAATGGCGGCATGCGAGGTTATGCCACCCTCATCAGTCACAATCGCCCCGGCTTTTTTCATTATAGGCAAAAATTCCGGCCGGGTCATTTGGGTTACCATAATGTCGCCTTTATTAAATTTTTTAAAATCTGACTTGGTAATAACAAGCTTTGCCGTACCTTTAATCTTACCGGCGCAGGCCGATACGCCCTGAAGGTTTTTAAATTGATGGTTAAAAACCCGTAAAAAAATGGCGTGAATCTCCCTCGCTTCTTGTCCGGAAACAATTTTAGCTTTTTTACTTTTTTCGTCCCACAACAACAGATAATGTTTTTTTCTACATTCTAATTCACTGATATAGCCTGGAGAAAATTTAATATCAGTCAATTCTGATAGATCGGAAAATAACAACAACTCAGGTTTAATCTTATTTCTGCGGGCGATCTCTGTCCGTAATAAATCCATATAGAATTCATCAAGCATATTCCTGGCTTTACGGACCTCTCGCCAGTCAGATTGTTTAGCAAAAAAATAAAAAATGTTTTTAATGTGAGGCGGGAGTTTAGAGTTTTTTAATATCTGTTTTCGCATTTGCTGTTGCTTATTGTGAAAATCAATAATTTTTTTCCTATCATGCAAATATTTTTGTTTGTTATTAATTATTTTTTTAAATTCTCCATAAAAATAATTAAGTGACAACAGCTTAGTTGACGCCCAACTGTTTGCCGCCCAAAAATAATTTTTTTGAATAACAGACAGTTGCTTCAATATGCGCTGGCCTGGCTTATAATTTTTAAAATCACGCAAACTTTTCTTTGATATACTTTTCATAGCAAAACTACCTTGATATCGTAAAAACAAATTTACAAGTTCTAATTTTAATTGGTGCAAATAACTTAAATTGTAAGGATACGTTAAGGCTTTCAATTGATCTTTGGAAAATTGACTGTTGATATTCTTTAAACTCTGATTTAAAATCTCTTCGCCGCAGGAATCAAATGATTCAATTAAGGCCCCGACTTTCCAAAGATTAAATTGATTAGTAGAAAAATTTTTGATTAATTTAAAAAGTTGAGTATTAGAAAGCGTAGAAAAATCAACCTGATTAATTTTAGTTATCGCCTGATTTGATAATGCCTGGCGCTGATTCCATTTAGCAAACAAAATATCAATATATTTTTTATTCTTTTTTTGTTTGGCCATCAATGAGTCTGCCATTTGTCTCTCTTTGGTCATATCAAGATAACCATAATTATTCTCGCCCTGATTATATGAACAGCCGGCGTAATACGTCATGGCCGCCCGATATGGTTGATTTGAGTAATAAGGCATTATGGCGCCACCTTGGCGGTACCACTTGGTTTTAGAAATTATTTTATAATTAATTTTCATTTCATTATCTTAACCACGCCGTGGTTGGCGTTAACTTCAACATAATCACCGTTTTTAAGGGTGGCGGTGGCAATCTTAGTGCCGATAACACAAGGCTTTCCTAGTTCCCGGCTGATAATGGCGGCATGCGAGGTTATGCCGCCCTCATCCGTAACGATAGCAAGGGCTTTTTTCATGGCCGGCACAAACTCGGGCCTGGTCATGGGCGCCACCAAAATATCGCCGGCTCTAAACTGAGCGATGTCTCTGACTGTCCGGCAAATTGTGACCCTGCCCACAGCCTTGCCGACCGAAGCGCAAAGGCCGTTTAATTCTTTTTGATCATCTTTTTTTTCTTGCCCGGCAAGTTGTTTTTTAAAAATTTTATAATCACTACCGGAAAAAATTTTTATTTTTTTAGACAAACCTATAACCAAACAGCCGTGCTGGCGTCCGCTTAATTCAATTTTGTTTAACTTGGCTAAATCAGCCGCCCAGATCTCTTGCGGTAAAGCGTAACGCATCAACGATATGGGCAAATTAAAGCGGTCACCTATTTCTTTTAATAATTCGTCCAAATAATGAATAGCGATTAAGAAAAATTTTTTACGGTCATCCTGCCAATAGGACATTATATCAGACATTTTAAACATTTTGACAAAACCGCGGCCGAAGCCGTATTTTTGAACTGCTTTATCTTTAGCCTTTTTATTCTGTTTAAAAATATTTTTGTAATAACTTAAGCCATCCTTTATGCCCGTTTTAACTTCGTTGAGAAAATAATTTATGGTTAAAACTTTAGCGCCGCTATAATTATTATGCATCCAAAAAAAATTTTCTTGAAGACCGTAAATCATGCCTTTTAATTTAGGCTGCTGGCTGAGATATTTAATTATCTCACGATTGCTTAATTTAAAAATTTTTGACAACTTTTGTTTGTTAATTTCTTTAATAACATCAGACAAAGCTTCAATCATCTCATGAAAAAAGGTTGGCCTAATCGGCTGAGTCAAAACATTAAAAACTTTATTAAAATCCTGCCCTTTATTTTGCCGTTCCAGCTCTTTGAACAGTTGATTCTTAATCTTAATATCGGCGGTTAAGGTAAAGCCTTCAATAATGTGAGAAATACTGATCGGTTTAACATAATAATCATACGCCTGATGATATAAGCCAATTAACTCCGGTGTGGGCAGCTGATCCAGGCGCAACGAATCAATGCGCCGGAAAAACTTATAGGCCTGTTTAGTCAACCGGTCGCTTCTTTGCACTAACAACTCTAAATATTTGGGATTCTTTTTAACTTTAGCGAAAAGTTGATGAGCGATATGATGCAGATCATCCCGATCGTAATACATGGTGCCAAACCCGTTTTTATAAAAATTCAAAAAATGAGTATAGCCATAACCCAAATATTTCTTGCAGCCCTCAATCCCGGACATCGCGCCCATGGTCAACAAATTAGGGGTGGAATTAAAGCTTTGAATATACCACCTTCTTTTAAATAAATATGCAAATTTTTTTAAATCTGACTTCATACTACTTACTGAGTCTGGTGACGCTTCCCTCCTTAGTGTCCACGCTGACCAAATCGCCGTTCTTTAAAACGAACGTGGCGGTTTTGGCGTTAACTATGCAGGGAACCTTTAACTCGCGGCTGACAATGGCGGCGTGGCAGGTCATGCTACCGCCATCGGTAATGATCGCCTTGGCCTGACGCATGGCCACAATGTATTCAGGCGAGGTCATGGGCGTAACCAAAATTTCGCCGGCTTTAAAATTTTTAAGCTGCTGAAAACTTTTAATAATCCTGACTCGCCCTTGCACTTTATCGCCCTGGCTGACAACCAAACCCTTAATTTGCTTTATATATTCCGAGGATTTAATAAACCGGCCGGCGATCACTTTGGCTCTTTGATCAACTATGAATTTTAAGTTCTTATTGTCATAATAAAAAATAAAATACTTACATTGTCTAGCCAGGGCAATGCCAGAAATTTTTTTATTATTCAAAACTGCGATAATCTCCGCAGGTAAAAAAGATTTTAATTCGTTAAGGCTGTAAATGGTCCGCCGGGCAATTGACTTGAGCAATAAATCAAGATAATAGTCAATCTGCAAAATTAAAGCCTTTCTTTTATCCTGCCAGCAGATGCCATAGTCCAAACTTTCAATAATCGCCCGTTCCTGAACGTTTAATTTTAATTGTTTTATCAGCTTAGTTTTATTTTTAATAATCAAGCGGCGCTGATTGATGCGTGATGTAATCTTATCATTATCATCCCTGATGACTTTTAATTTATTTTTAAAAAAATTCAATGATAAAATTTTTGATTGATAATAATTATTTAACAACCAAAAATATTTCTGCTGATGCTGCTTTAATTTATTCTGAAAAAGATCGGGTTGTCTTTTATATTGCAAAATTTTCAATAATTCAATTTCTTCCTCCTGATAAAAAGAAAGCTGTGCGGGGACGGTCAAGAGTTCGTAATATGCATTAAAATTTTCCGACTGACCAATCTTCCTGGTTAAAATATCCGCGACCAGTTTTTCCCCTCCCCAATTGCAAATCTCCGGGACTGCTCCGTGAACCCAAAATTGAATCAATAATTTTTGCCATTTTTTGAAAGTCTGTAAAAAATCAGCATCGCTTAAGGAATCCAGGTATTTTAAAGAAAACCTGATTTGCCAAACAAACAATTCCTTGGTCGCCTTTTTATAGGCAATTTCAACTTTTTGCCTGTTTTTTTTGTTCATCATCCAGCGATAAAAATTCTCCCGGCCGGATTTTTTCAACTCAGCCTCGCTATTAACCCAGGTTATGTAATTTTTATGAAATATAAAATAAGTTTCGGGCCAGAAAAACTGGTATGTTTTCGGATATTCCTTAAAAACTGCCTGACTATAATAATATAACGGCAATATTCTTCCGCGAATCGGCCCCCACTGATATAGCTCTGAATTGGGATTGATCATAGCTTTTTAATGACTCCTTTATTAGCATCTACCTTGATCCTGTCCCCGCTTTTTAAGACTTTTGTCGCTATTTTAGTGCCAATAATGCAGGGAATGCCCAGCTCGCGGCTGACGATAGCGGCGTGGCAGGTTAAGCCGCCTTCATCGGTTATAATTGCCGTTGCTTTATTTAAAATTACTGTGTAATCCGGCCTGGTCATGGAAGCCACTAATATCTCGCCCTTTTTAAAATTTTTAAACTGTCTGGACGAGGTGATAACCCTGGCTCGACCCTGAGCCTTTCCCTGATTAGCCACCACGCCCCGAATGACTTTAACGCTATAGTCTGTTTTTGGAAACATCCTCTGATAAAGCTGGCGGGCCTTAGGATAAGCTAAAACGTCAATGCTTTTAGGCGTCACCACTACTACAGAACATTTCAGACGACGCCGCAACAATTCTTGATCAATCTTTTTAGTTTTAAAAGCCAGCGCAACCTCGGCGGGGGTCAGATGCTTCAACAGCCAGTAGTCAACTTTGGTCCTCTTAGATAATTCCCTGATAAACTGATCAATAATCCAGTTGGCGATCATATTGGCCTGCTTGCGCTGATCCTGCCAGTAGCTAAAGTGGTCTAAAATTTCCAGACCCAAAGCCGTCTGCCGATCAAGGTTCAATTTTTTTATATAGAGATCTTTTTGCTTTTTAATATTTTTAAAGTCTGCCCGTTCCTTTTTTAAAACTGCCAAACAATCTTTCTTAATATATTTTTTAACTTCCTTGAGCCAATAATTTTCGTCTAAATATTGGCTGCAAGTGTAATTATTGTGAAGCCAATAATAATTTTTAGTATGCTGAGCTAAATCTGATTTGATGTTTTGTCCTTGTTGTAATCTGGCGGCCATTTTTAAAACCGACCAATGGGCTTCTTTAATAAAAGATGGGTTGGTTGGTTGAAGTAAGATTTGATATATCTTATCCTTCTCTTTATTGGATATATTCTTTAAGAATTTCAAAATTTGAGGTAACAAAGTTTTCTCGCTATATCCGTGATAGTGATCGGTTAAGAGAGGCAGAGCGTATTCCTGCAAATAAGTTTTGGAAAATTCTTCAAAAAGGTTGATGACTCTGCCGCGCGATAATCGGGATAAATTCAATTTATTTATTTTATTGACTAATTGATTGTAAGCATGAATTTGCCGTTGCCATTTCTGATAAAGTTTCAAATAATACCGGCGGTTGCCCGATGCCTGTTTCATTAACAAATTGGATATCCGCAACATATCGCCGGCTTCATAAGCCCAAACAAATCGTTTATTAATGACAAAACATACGGTCACCCTGGCGCTAGTGGGAAAATAATCTTTTAAAAAGTAGGAGGAAGCAACGGCCGGATAATAAACGTTAAGCAGGCAACCGTCCCCCGCCTGCGTCCACCAGGCGGGATTTTTTATACCGAACAAATTTTTGTTTTTTAAATCAAGCATTTATTTGATAATTTTAACCACGCCGTGGTTGGCGTTAACTTCAACGATCTGGCCATCCTTTAAGACTTCGGTGGCGATTTTAGTGCCGATTATGCAGGGAATGCCCAATTCCCGGCTGACAATGGCCGCGTGGCAGGTGACCCCGCCTTCGTTGGTAACTACGGCTACGGCTTTTTTCATGGCCGGGATGTAATCCGGCCTGGTCATAACCGCCACCAACACATCGCCCGGCTTTATCTTATGACTGTCCTTGACGCTTTTCATAAGGCAGACCCGGCCGCTGGCCACGCCCTTGGAAGCTGACATGCCCCGAAAATCATCCGGAATCTCTTTCTTATCACGCTTCAATAATCGTAACAAAATTTTATCGGCCTCGGGGCCGGAACTCAAATCAAAAGCATCGCCGACCTGATACCAAAGACAGCTTTTTATTCTGCGATTTAACTCGGCTTTAGCAGGTTTTAATTCAATATTTTCGCCAAATAAAGATAATATTTCCGGATAAAGAAAATATTTCATCTGCAACAAGGAAAAGCCAAATCTCCTGCCCATTTCCGCCAAAATCAGACTAAGATAATGCGTATACCAGTAGGTTTTCTTTTTGCGCTGATCCTGCCAATAAGTAAAATCTTCGGAGATAACCAGGAGATTTTTAAAATAAGTCGGTAAATTTAATTCTTTCATTAATTTTTGTTTGGCCCGTTTATTTTGTCGCGGGATCTGGGCCAGCCTTTTTATTTCCCGCTCAAAGTCAACATCTTGTTTGACTAAGGCTAGCAACTCTTTCAGAAAAAACCTTAATGATAAGACATTGTTATCCACGTAATTATTGCGAGTCCAAAAATGGTTTTGCTGATATTCATTTAATTTTAGAAAAATCTCGGAATATTTTTTTAATTTTTTTTCAATATCCGCCAGGCTGGCATTTTTTATGAATTTTATTAATGCGTGGTGTTTTTTTATCTCCAGGCCTATCTGTAAAAGCTTTATTTCCGCTTCAGCCATAAATGACTGATGAACCGGCGCCGTCAGAATGGCAAAATAACGCTGGCGCTGTCGCTCCAATCCCTTAGCTTTTAGTAGCTGATTCAAGTTTTTAAAAATATAATCGTCAGAGCCTAGAGCAAAACCGTCAATTAAAGAGCTTGAAGTTACGGCCTTGACGCTGTTATTCAGCATCTTTAAATAAATTTTTTTAAGCTCGCTATCTGATAATTTTTTAAATTCAGGCGGTCAATGCCATAACAGTATTGATAAAAATTTTTTTCATCAGTCTGCCATTTCTTTATAAGACCCTTACTTAAACCACCTTTCTGTTTACTCAAAACAATAAAATTATTAGTAATCCTTTTAATGTCCTGCTGATCAATATACCAGTCGCATGTATTATCTTTAAAAAATCCCCAGTGCCTGCCAAAACTACCCCAGACGAACTTTCTGGATTCCTTTTTTAATTCGGCTTCCGAAATTACCAATATAAATTGAGGGCAGCCGTCAAACCGTTGGTGATACCATTGATTCTTTTGAATAAATTTTTTATCTTTCTTTATTAAGCCGGGTTTAATCTTCATCCTTTTATTTCTTTATAATTTTTACCGAATTATGATTGGCGTTAACTTCAACCAACTCGCCGGTTTTAAAAACTTTAGTGGCGTTTTGCGTGCCGACCACGCAAGGGACGCCTAATTCCCGGCTGACTACGGCCGCGTGGCAGGTCACGCCGCCTTTATCGGTAATAATCGCCCCGGCTTTTTTCATGGCCGGCACGTATTCCGGACTGGTCATTGAGGTAATTAAAACTTCGTCTTGCCTGAATTTCGCTAAATCGGCTAAATTTTTTATAATTCTGACCGGGCCGCTAAATTTACCGGCCGAGGCGATAACGCCCTGCAAAGATATCAGATTATCCACTTTTCCGGCCTCTGGAGCGGCCTCACGTTTAAATATGGCTTGAGCGGCCGGGCCTTCATAAATCTTAAATTTATCTTTGAGACCAATATTCTACAGAATATTTGTAGCGATTCTGCAATTTTATTTTTGATAGTCTTTGATTATTCAGCAAGGCTTTTTTTAATTCCGCCGGAGCGTAAAACCTGGCCTGGGTTTCGGTCAGGCCGAATCTTTTGGCAACTTCTTTAAAAACCGGCATTATTTGATAATGAGATTTTGTGAATTCTTCCTTTTTGTAATCAAGCAAGTAGGCGCAGGTTCGCAAAACTTTAAACAATTTTCTATGATAGTCGTCTATTTTATATTTTTTAATCAGTCGCCGGCGCGCGGCTTGAAGCTGGTTAAAATATTGCGCATCCTTTTTCAGCTTAACCGCCAAACCGCCATTTTTAACCATATCTTTTATAACTTTTAAAAAATAAGGCATTTTCCAGATATAGACGCCATAGTCAAAAGGCACCCAGCAATACTCGCGCTCATGGTTTTTTAACCGGTAATAAAGTTTGGGGTGACATCTTTTTAAGTCACTGGCGGTGATGCGTTGACGGCTGAAAAATTCAACCTGATTTTTATCTTTTTGAATATTTATAATAATTTTTAAAAGCTCGTCTGACTCTCTTTTAACAAAAGACTTTTCTTCGGGCGAAATCAGATGATTATAATCTTCGTTTAAAAATTTTTGATTACCTAAATCGGCCTGCCCCTTAAGATAAGATTTTAGATAATCGCCTAAAGAGTCCTCAAGCCCGAGCGTGATCGGTTCGGCCCAAGAGTATATTTTATTATACAATTTTAAATACCGCTCAATAATTTGCCAAATCTGCCTGTTAGACAGCCCGCTTAATGATTTTTGAAAAACTGCTGAAGTAAAATTGGTTAATTCGGGTACCAGTTGTTCAAATTTTTTTCTAATTTCAAAAACATATTCGGGGTTATTTTTAGCTAATCTTAAGGCCTGCTGTGACACCTCGGCCATTTTGTCTGGCCAAGCATACCAATGCATGGCTCCGTTTTTGGTTAAGGCCACGGTACTGCCGAAATTAACTCCTGGTAAAACTTTAGTCATGCCGTAGGTATAAGCATAGCCCACTCCATAAATACCGGGCAAAATATAAGCGTGAGTTTTCTTTTGCACGAAAACGCGTTTGTTTTGTTTCATATTTTCTTTATAATCCCCAAATTAGCATCCACCTCCACTAAATCACCGTCTTTAAAAACCTGGGTGGCAATTTTAGTGCCGACAATGGAGGGTATTTTTAATTCCCGGCTGACGATGGCCGCGTGGCAGGTTAAGCCGCCTTCATTGGTGACGATAGCGGCCGCTTTCTTTAACGCCGGCATAAAATCGGGCGTGGTGTTGCTCACCACCAATATCTGGCCTTTTTTAATTTTATTGTTTTCCTTGGCGCTTTTTAAATAGCAAACGGTTCCTCTGACTTTACCGGCAGACGCCGGCGTACCTTTAAGCTTATTAACCAAAGCCTGCTGATCAGCCCTGATATCTTTTACTATTTTTTGGGATTTCCCAAAATCTAAAAAATCAGCCCGCCCCTCATAAAATTTAATGACGGAAAATTTTTCACGGCTGGCGGCTATTTTTCCGGTTAAAGCCGGTTTATTCTCTAAAACGTCTTTTAGTTCGGACCATAAAAACCATCTGACTTCCTCTAAGCTTAAACCTAGCCTGCGGCCGACCTCCTTATACAAAGGCGTGATGGCAAAATGAAAATGGGTTAAAATCTCTTTCTTTTTATCCATTAAATAATACAGCTTGTCTAAAATATCCAAATAGTATTGAAACTTTAAATCAACTTTGTATTTTTTAATAATTCTAGACTTCTGTCTTTTAAGTTTAGCGTAGTCGGCAATCTCCGGAGGAGTTTTGCCAAAAACTCCGGCCCTTTTTTGAAAGTATTTTAAATTAACAATAATACTGGAATAATCAAATAAAATCCATTTGTATTTTTGGTAATGCCGCTTTAATTGATTGTTTAGATAATCGGGAAACCTGGAAAATTTTTTAAATATTTTAAATAATTCTTGATTCTCTTTGCTTAAAAACGACTGATAGTTGGGGGTAATTAATAATTCAAACTCAGCCTCGGTTATTTTTTTCTGATCAATAAAGTATTCTTTTAAAACAGAATGCAGTTTTTCCTTTAAAAAATGAGGTAGCGGCTCGCCGTAAGGCAGAATTTGATCATAAAGATTATTATACTTATTTTTAATCTCAATCAATTCCTGATTGCTTAGTGAACGAAAATGGCTGGTCTCCAGTTCCTTAATAAATTTCTCAATCACTCTAGACCGCTGATCAAAAATGTCCTTCACTTTTGTTATATAAGCTTTATTTTTGGAAATTTTATTAAAAACATAATTAATGATTTCTTGATGTTTTGACTCGTAAGAATAAATTAAACACTGGCCTTTTTGATAAAGAAAAAATAAAGGCGCTTCACCGCTACCCACGGTTTTTTTAATATGGCCCGACCAGTTCCTGGCCACATTTTCCACGGCTAATGGCGGGTAATCCCCCCGTTCATGAATAAAATGATATTTTTGAGTCATCTTAAATCTTTTTAAACACAAAAATTTCCCGCCTAACTCTCTGCCCAGGCCGCGCGTAAACAATGGACTTCCTGGGACAGTCGCTCAAAGGCAGACTGACAAAACCCAAACACTTGACGTCATTAATAATATCAACCGTTTGGTTATTAATAATCGGCAAGATAATCACCGCTTTCCCCTCTTTCTTTAAAACCTGATGAAATTGAGCAAAGGCTTTTAGGTATAATTTGGATAATTCATCTATTACATCAATTTCCGGGTTTGAAACTTGCGATTTAGAAGTTGAAATTTTTTGGCCAGCCGGCCGGACGGGCAGGTATTTTGCGTCCTGTGAGCTGGGGATTGCCCGGGCCGGCCCAAGATACGGCTCGGTCACAATAACGTCAACCGACTGCGGCTGTATTTTGGCCGAGAGGCTTTTAACATCCTGCTGAAAAATTTTAACCCCGGCAATGTCCTGTTGTAATTTGACTTTAAGCCATTCCAGATTATTAATGGTGTCGGACACGGCTTTGGCGGCAATATCCGAGCCAATGATTTTTTTATAGCCCAGCAACAGAGCCTCCTGAATGACCGTGCCTGAGCCACAAAAAGGATCCAAAATTGTCTGATCAAAACCGGCCCGGCCGAGGTTAATCATCATCTTGGCGAGCTTGGGCGGTAGCATGCCCGACTGATCGTCGCGCTGAGGCCGGCCATAATCCCTTTCGGAGTATTCCTGAAACTTTTGGGCGCTGACCGTGTAACCAAGATAATATTCTTTGCCTGAATTAATCACGACTACGTCGGCGCCCTGATCAATTAATTTTTCCTTGTGCACGATGACTGACGATAAGGCTGATTCTTTGGAAACCACGAACCTTGATCTGACTTTTTTTAACCGCAAGACTCTCTTGAGATTCAGACCGATCTGCTTAAGCTCTTTCATGTTCACTCGGCCGTAAGCGCTAAAACCGAACTGAAACCTTTTATTTTTTGCCGGCGGCTGTTGTTGGATAAGTTTTTCTATAATCTCCTGTTTGATACTTGATGCTTGAAACTTAAGGCTGGCTATCTTGATGGTCCCGCCCAGCCTTGCCTGAAGCCAATCAATCTCCGCTTTCCTCATGGCCAGCACCAAAACCTGCTCGTTATAAAAAAGCTCTTCAAAATCCAGGCTGGCGTGCTCCAAAATGGCCATGATTTCCGCTCTGGCTAAAGCCGGGACTTGCCCTAAAATAAAGGCGTATTTTACCTTATTTTGACTGAATATCATGAATTTATTTAATCATTTTTTGACCCTTTTAACAATAGCCCCGTAAAAAGCCTTGACATTTCCTTAATTTTTTGCCAAAATACTGGGGTCTACTCTAAAATTGCAAGCACTAAAAACATCGCTTGCCCCGGGCTGACCATTTTTTAAGATTAACACTAAAAATCTTAAATGACTGCCTGAGGGTAGATAGTTTAACCATGAATCTTTCAATTAAGATTCTCCTGAACCTAAATCAGACTGGTGGACCAGTCAGACGGTTTTAGGATAAATTATCTCCGCGTCCTTAAAAGGCTTAACACGCCCCTAAAGGTTAGCGGCGGAAATCGTATGAAAAATGATCTCCCATTTTATGAATTGACCTATATCATTTCCGGCAATCTGCCGGAAGACCAGCACCCGCCGGTTCTGGAAAAAGTCAGTTCCCTCTTAAATCAGGCTCAGGCCCAAATTGTTCTTAACGAAGATTTGGGTAAAAAAAAGTTGGCTTACCCCATAAAAAATCTCAGGCATGGTTTTTATAAAACCATGACTTTTTATTTGGAGCCGGCCAAGCTTAAAGCCATTGAAAACGAGCTGAAGCTGGAAAATAAAATTCTGCGGTTTTTAATTATTAAAAGTTATGAAAAAACCGCCGAGGAAATTGCCTCCGAAGCCAAGGCTAAAAACAAACGAGCCAAGGAAAAAATTGCCGAAAAGGTCAAAGAGGTAACCAGCGTTAAAGAGGCCAAGCTGGAAAAGCAAAAAGTCAGCCTTGAAGATCTGGATAAAAAGCTGGATGAATTGTTAGACGAAGACGTCATTTAATTACTAATTTTCAATTTTTAGTAATTTAATAATTCATTTACCTTGATATAAATTCGGAACATGAAATTAATCAAAAGCCGTCCGCCTATGGCTGGTGATTGATCGGCCTTGGGCCGAGAAATTAAAAATTAACCAAAACATATGGACTTAAATAAAGCGATGATCATTGGCAATATGACCAGGGATCCGGAGGTTAAAACCACGCCTTCCGGACAAACGGTGGCTAATTTCAGCGTGGCCACCAATTTAGTCTGGACCGATCAAAGCGGGCAAAAGCAGGAAAAAGCCGAATTTCACAATATTGTCGCCTGGAGAAAACTGGCGGATATTTGCGGACAATACCTCAAAAAAGGCGGCAAAGTCTATGTGGAAGGCCGTTTGCAAACCAGGTCCTGGGACGATCAAACCGGCAATAAAAAATACCGCACCGAAATTATCGCCGACAATGTAATTATGCTTGACCGGGCTGGCGCGTCCAGGCCGGATAGCCGGACCGAAGCCACTAACAACTATGCCCAGCCGGAACCCCCGCACAACGAACCCGCCGCCGCCGAGACGGAAGAGGAAATTAACGTTGACGATATTCCCTTTTAGGAATTAATACTACTTGGAAAACTAACTTACTATTTCCTAATTACTAATTATAAAACTATGGGAACAACTAAAAACTTACTTAATAAAGAGCGCTACTGCCACTTTTGCGTTAACTCAATCAACGATATTGATTACAAGCAATGGCAAATGCTGCAACGCTTTACTTCGTCATATGGCAAAATTGTGCCGCGCCGACGAAGCGGCGTTTGTCATAAACACCAGCGTAAATTGGCCATTGCCATAAAACAGGCCAGATTTATGGCCTTATTGCCGTTTACGGCCAAATAAGCTTTTAAATCTTAAGTGATTCTGAATTCCACCATAATATATAGAGCGCCTTTTCTTAAGGATACCCATAAGCGCCAATTACCGGCGCGGGGCCTTGGCAAAGGTGCTGGATACAATAATCACATGCTATCAATCAACGATATTAAAGTCGGCTCTATCATCACGCATGATAACCAGCCCTACTTGGTCACCCAGGCCCAACACGTAAAAATGGGACGCGGCGGAGCCAACCTCAAAACCAAACTCAAAAACCTGATCAGCGGACAAACTCTTGAGCTCACTTATTCCGGCGGAGATAAAATGGCGGAAGCCGATCTGGAAAGAGCCAAGGCTAATTTTCTCTACGCCGAAAACAACACCTATGTTTTTATGGATAACGCCACTTACGAACAGTTTGAACTAAATGAGGAAGTCATCGGGCCACAGGCCGACTTTTTAAAAGAAGGCCTAACCGTTGATGTCTTAATCTTTCAGGGACGGCCGGTGAGCATTAAATTACCGGTAAAAGTTGACTTAATAGTCAAGCAAAGCCCTCCCGGGGTTAAAGGCGATACGGCCGGTTCCGCCACTAAAATGGTTACCTTGGAAACCGGCAGAGAAGTGAAAGCTCCCCTCTTTATCAATGAAAACGACGTCATTAAAATCAATACCGAAACGGGAGAATACGTGGAAAGGGTAAACTAATCAAAAAAGACTTCATCAAAGTCTGCCTCTCTCCCCAGAGTTGCTCTGGCGCGCGCTAAGGGAAGAAAATTAAAGACGATAAGGTCTTTTTTAATTATCCAAAAACAAAGTGATGATTGTCCAGTTGAATCTTGCGCCATTTAAAAACCGCGGACTGGCTATCGCCGTAAACCATGTTCAAATATTCTTTAGAGCCGTTTTTAGCCAGCTGGTTGGCCAGATACAAAGATAAAACAGCGCTCTCTTCCGGGCTTAAAGACAAGCGCCCGGTAAAAATTGACTGGAAGAGCAGGCTGGCCACCGGCGGCCCCAGTTTCTTGATTAATTCCGGCTCGGCAATGTTATAATGCGTCTTAATGTATAAAAGCAAAGCCTGCGCCTGAGCGCGGTCCTGTAAAACTTCCGCTAAAAGATTCTGTTTAATCAGGCTTTCCAGATTGGCCAAAACGGCTGTTGTATCTTTTAAGGCCAAATTGCTGTTCAGATCATTAATGACCACATTAAAAGACCGGGAGCTGGCCGCCTGAGATAAATTATTATATCTCGGCAGGTCAACCAGCTGATTAAAAGTCTGATGATAATATTCTCTTAACTGCTCCAGCGAACCGCGGTCAGCGGCTTTAGCCTGATTATCAGCTGACGACTGGTATATAAATTCATTAACGATTTTTTTCGTGCCGGCATCCAAAGGCGGCAGGGTGATCAGTTGCCCGCGTTCAAACACTTTTAACTTACCGTCTTCCACAATATCAACCGCTTCGTCAAGACCCTCCGGCGATTGTGAAGAAAACAGGCAATATTTGTATAAGCCTATAATCTGCTTTAAAAATAACTGGTCGGCATTTTTTAGCTGGCGGTAATTATTATCCCGCAGATAATATTCTTCCTCTTTAAGCCGATCGTTAAACTCCCAGCCGACTTGGCTGATAATATCCCTAAGCCACGAACCGATTTCCTTAACGTCGGCCTGGGGATCAATGACTTCGCGGTTAGCAAGCAACGCCTGCCTCGCTTTGATTTTAAAATCGTCACGTTCATCATAATCAATGATGCCCAGCATACGAGTTCTGATGCTTTGAGTTAAATTAAAAAACTCCTGATCAAATCCCCTGATGGCCGATAAATTCTTTTCCAGCATTGTCAGCGCCTCTTTAACCGTAAGCCTGGGCACCGCCAGCCATTTAACATTGAAATACAACTGGTTGAATTCTTTTTCAAAGACAGCCTTGGCTTCCGGGCTAATTTTGGGCAAACCGCTTTCTATATTTTTAACCGCCCAAAAACACTGATTAACTTCGTTATCCTTAATCGCCCGCTCCAAAACCAGCCTAAAATCTTTTTTTAGCCGGTTATCGGTTAATAGTTGTTCTAATTCATTCATAGGTTATTTTGATCCAATTGAAACGAACCGCTCAACGATCCTTCTGATTTCGTCTTCGCTGGCATTAACGTTCTTTACGCTGGCGGCAATATCTTTTAAGCTGGTACTTGGATTATTGGGCAGGCTGTGATCCAGCTCTTCAATCCGATTGCCTAAAACTCCAAAATCCTGATAGCTAGTGCCTTGCGCCATTGCCGTTTCTTTCATATTATTATGGAGTTTTTTTAGCAGATTCCTGACAATCCAAAACTGCTGTAAATTTTGATCATTGGTAAAGTTTAAATATCCGGTTTTTTCCGGAGCGGTGGATTCCCTAAGAGCGCGGACCGTGTTCGTAATATTAATGTGGTTTTCTTGGCTGGGTGATGATTTAACGTTAGTAATAATTCTATTGGTAGACTCATTATCACGTTCTGATTCATTACCAGCATGATATCTGGTTAAGGGCTGGTCGGTGCCGCTGTAGCCGAAATTATGCTGAACCACCCGGGCGGCGGTATCCGCGACCGATTCGCCGGATGAACCCAGCCTTTGTTTAAAAGCATCAATTAGCCCCTTGGCGGCATTAACATTTTTACCATCAACTTTTACAACGATATCACCTATGGCCTTGGTTATGCTGCCTTCACGCCTTTCGGCTTCCATTAATTTTTCCACCACGCTGCCGTTTAAGTGTTCCATAATAATTCGCGGATTCTGCAACCAGGCCGGCACGTGCTGGCGTAAAATAGCAGCGCCCGTACCAGACATCACATATGAGCCGTCCGCCCGTTCGCCGCCATAGCCCAAGCGGTTAAGCTTGTTGGCGATAGTTCTATCAGACTGTTTGGTGATTTCCGAGGTCGCCACCTGAATATGCTCTCTTTCGGAATACCAGCGCCAGCGGCCGTTTTCCATGGTGGTCATTCTGGCGGTATTGTAATGGGACCTTGATTCATTAATATAAGAAATATCGTTAGCCAGAGACAGCATTTCCTGATCGCCGAAGCCGGCTTTGCCTTTAAGCTCTTTTTCAAAAAAATCTCTCATGCCCGAACTGGTTGATTCATAGCCAAAATTATTCAAAAACTCATTGTCGTTATAATCATTGGCCATCTTTTTCATAATCGCCCCTATTCTGGCCTTATCTTTTCGAACCATGGCTTCGTTGAGCATGGTTAAAAGCTCGGTATCGCTTTCGGTGCCTTCCACTTTCTTCATTTCTTCGGATTGAAGTTGCCGCGTGGCCATTTGGGCGTTAAAACCGGAGGTCGGCATGGCTTTAGCGGATTTAGCCTTAAATTTCTGGACTTGCTCGTGGTATTCTTCAGCCTTTTTTTGATACTTTTCTTTTTCTATATCGGTAAAGTGCCTGGGGCTTTTTTCCTGCTCTTCTATAATTGTTTGCTGGGACTCCAGATCGGTTTTTTCTTTGCGCAAATTGCTTAAAGTATTGCTGGAGCGCTTTTTCTTTTTTTCTTTATCTTTTTGAAGTTCGGTTTTTTCCGAGGTGGTTAAATAATACAAACCGTCATCATGAATGGAGCTTTCTTTAATATCTTTCTCAACGGTTTCTAATTCTTTTCCCAAAGCCTGCTTTTGATCGGGCGTGCCGGCAGACATAATATCCACCTTCAAACGCTCCCGTTTTTCATTAAGCTTGGTTATTTTAGCTTCCCGTTCATCCACTTCATCGCCGGTTAAAACATCGGTGTTATTGCTGGCCAAAACACCATTGACGGTCGAGAGTCTTGTAGCCACCGCCTCTTTGCGGTTTTGCAAGCGCTGATCCGATTTTTTGGCAACAGCATCTCTAATGCCCCCCACACTGCCTATTCTTTCCTGAGTTGTCTTATCTTTAACCGCTTCACGCCATTTAGATAAATCTTCTTGGTTTATTGTGATTATTTCTTTCTTCGCTTCAAGCTCTTTAAGCCTAACTTTATCTTCAGCCGTTATCTCGTTATCTTTTTTTTGTACTAGTTCAAATTTTTCATTACCTTCATCATCAAGTTCAGCTTTACCAGTCACCGGATCTATTACCTTTTTCTTTTTATATTTAATGCTTGTTTCCTCCTCTTCTATGCTCTTTTGTTCTTCTGTCAAATTATTGCCTTGTTGCTCATAAAAACGATCCAAATCAGCCCCTTCCAAAACATCGCTATCAACGCTGGCAAAAGTTAAAACGGCCCGCAAATTTATTTCTTCCTCATCCAATTGTCTCAATTCCTTATCTATGTTTGCCGCTTCGTCACTTTTACCTTCACCCCTAAGTTTTTCACTCTCCTGCATTTTAGTCTGCCGTTCATTATCAATTTCCGCCAAACGGTTTTTTTGATAATAATCCTGGGAGCCGCCCTGGGCTAAAGCCAGGCTGGCTTCTTCCTTTTTTTTGGCTTCTTCGGCCTCATCGGATTTTTCTTTAGCCCTTCTGGTTGCCCCCCGCCCCAAGCCTCTCATCATTCTAAGCCCGCCTTTTAAATAGCCGTAATTTTCCATGTGTTCGCTAACGCCGGTGGTCATGGCGGCCAGCCTGGAACCGACAAAACCGCCCTCTTTGATTCTTTTATCAGAGGCTTTAATGCCTTCCTTATAAGCTTTTTCTTTGCGGGCCTTGCGGCCTTCCTGGAAGTTGGCCCAGTTCCGCTTAACATTCAAATCCACGCCGCTTTTTTGCTGAAGCTTGTCAATGCCGGCGTTTATGGGTAACATAGGCGACTTAAGGGCGGTTTTGCCCAGTTTAGACAATCCGCTCATAGCCGCGCCGGCAAATTTGCCGGCAAAACCGCCGGCCTGCTGAGCGTACTGCAAGCCCATTAACAATAAAACAATGGCCACGATGTAAGTGAACAAATTTTCCGGATTGCTGGCTTTAGTCACAGCCACGGCCTGCGAAACGGCTGGGGTGGCCGCCTGACCGCCGGATAATTGGCTGGTATCCGCTGTTTCTTTGTTAACGTTAAACTCCTGAGCAACATTGCTACTGGCCGCTAAAATGGTCAAAGACAGCCACATAAAAAAAGCCATGGCCACGCCGACCGTTAAAATATTCCAAAATTTTGACCAAAAATCAGCAGCCTGCTTTTGCAAGCCGGGAAAAGCCTGGCCCACAAAAGCCAGAGGCGATAAAATAACCGCCACCCATAAGGAAATAATCCGCCACAATAACACCACCATGTAAACCACCATGACAAAACAGGCGACCACCACCAAAGCCAAAGCCAGAATTAAACCCATAATCAACGAGCTTTTATCCAGATCGCCGGCGGCCACGGCCTTATCATCAAACTGCAGCAAATTTCCCACGCCAAAGGAGTTGGCCAGATTGATTTCCATGGCCGCTTTAAAACCATTAACAAAAGTCATCATGATCACCTGGGTAAAATCTATAATAAAGCCTAAAATGGTTTTGGAAAAATTAACCAAAATCGCCATGATGATCAGCTTCCACAAAATGCCTTTATAATGATAGCGGGAGATATGGAGAATGGTGGAAAAAGCCACAATCAGCAAAATTATGACGAAAGCGATATTCATTAAATCGCGCATCAAAGGCCAGCCGATTTCCACCGCCTGCGCGTGAATAAAATTATTATACTGAAAAAGCTCAGCCACCATCTTCATAAAGAACAGCAAAAGATGGCCAACTAAAGTAATGAATAAAATCAGCAAATTGCCGAAAATCGTCACGATATGATCCCAGGGATTAAATCCGGTAGCCTTTAACCATTCGCTTTCGGTGGTCTGAATCTCGGCTAAGCCTTCCGGAAGGTTGACCAATAACAAACCAAATAAAACCAAGCTGATCAACAGGGCTAACTTGGCGGGCTGGCGCCCGAATTTCTTTAATTGTCCGTTAATAAAATTCATGACATTTCATTACGCGATGTTTGATCCTGGATTAAGCCGGCGTTGACTAAAAAGTTTGCCGGATTAAAACGCCGGATTAACGTAAATATAGCCGGTCTGGCCGGGTCCGGTGGTGAATTGAATACCGTCTTCCGGTAACACGCACACTGCGTCTTCGCCTTTCCAGCCATTGTTGTTAGTTGGCGTACTGGGGCAGAATTCCCAATGATCCTGAATAGTGATATACGGGCCGGGGTAACGGCAACTGCCGGCGGTGGATTCCACCCAATCCGCCTGCGCTTCATCCCAGCAATAAACGCAAGCATTGCCCTCGGAATTGGTCACGCAACTGTAAGTGTGGACAACCCGGTGAGGGCTTAAAGGTGACGGCCGGTCGTACATGGAAACATCCATGTTTTGAAGATTGTTCGGTCCGTCGTTCCATTTAATCTTAATGTTATCTATGGGCAGTTGATCGTCAACAACATCCGTGGTAAAGCTTAACGCCACTGATCCGCCCGGCGCCGTTAAATTAACGTTTTGGGCTTTGCCGTTAAGTAAAATATGGCCTACTTGCGGCGCTTCCCCTTCTTCCACCACGCTATTATCATCAATAGGATAAATCTGATAATCATTATCGTAGCCGCTCCACCGCCAAACGTTCCCAATCTTGGCAAATAAATTCAAGAGCCGGTTAGAAGCGGCTAATGACGGAGTACTCTCGTGCAAACTCGGCAAATTGCAGTTTACATAAGGAGGCGCGCTGCAGTCAGCGTTGGCATTGCATTTAACGCCGTTAGTCATCCCGCCGCTTGGTTGGTCATAACAGTATTCGCCTATGCCGATACAGAATCCACCGATACCGCAATCACTAGAATCGGCACAGTAATCACCATCATTATCGCCGTTAAAACTATACAAACAACGGCGTTCCGGCACCGGTACGGAAGCGGGTACTGACAACGGCGAGCCGGCTAATAATGGGCTCGCTAGCGGCGGGCCGGAATAAATTTCCAAAGGCGCAGTTAATGCATCAATATTATCAATACCGATAGCACCGTAAGGATAATAAGTCATATTTTTATTATAACCCATAACATTGCCCTGGGCTTCCTGCCAGCCATTCTGCCAGCGGGTAAACCAGGTTTTTTCCGCGCCACTCTCGCCAACGGTCTCGGCCACATAAGTACAATATTCGCGCAAATGAAAGATTAATTTTATGGCCCATGGATCTTCATTATCTCCATCTCCATCAAGATCGTATTCATACTCAATAATCTCCTCAATATCGCCCTGAGAATTAAAATCAATTTTAACACCTAATTTTACACAGCCTGCGCAAAAGACAGGGTCGGGGTCCCAAATGTCAATCGGCTCCCCAGATTCACCAATATCAGCAAACCAAGAAAAGAAAATAGAATTCTCATCGGCATCAGAATTATCTAATTCATAAGTAGAAAAAATAATAGGAAATTGAGGGTCTCCACCATTGGCGGTGGTCTTAACCTCCACCTTGTCTATTTCATATTGTTTTAAACCCCAAATTTCACTATAATTCGGATAATTATAGTCAAAATGACTAAAAAAGAAATATTCATCATTAGGTGTAAAACTGTGAGTGTGATCGCTGAAGTCAAGTGTAGCATAAGTGGTCCATCGGTAGCCGCAGTAACCCGAGGCTTCTGGGTTGGTACAGCTGGAATCGTCACGGTAATTACCCTTGGCTTGCAAACAATAATACAAGGGCGCAGGGCCGTTATAACCTATAGCCTGCTGGCCTAAAACGCTTAATGATTCCCCGGCCACGCTGTCAATGGGGTACCACTGCAAGCAGGCGCCGGAATTATTGGGATCAGACTCCAGACAGTAGCCGTACCAGCCGTGGTAAACCTTATTATCCGTATATTCGCAGGCCGGCGCGTTATCGGCCGGATACAAGCGGCACTCTTTGATGGCGCGCTCGTCAGCGGAAATTTGCAAAGCCGGCGCCACCTTGAGATCGTCAAAATAGACTGTGCCGGCTAAATCGCCGGGACGGTTATACCAGGAACTGCCGACTTCCAAACCTATTCTAAAGAACTTGGCCCCAGCCGGTATCGGCTGGCCGGCCACCCCGATCACGCCAGAAAAATAAGTCCAAATTGAAGGCGCCAGCTGATTAATCACCAGCTGATTGCCAAGGCGGCTATTAGGATCATTGTTTTCATAATAGGTGATAACCGCCGTCACCCTTTGCGCCCCATTTAAGGAACGGGCGTAAAAAGACAAAATATAATTCTGCTCCGGGTTAAGGGGATATAAATCTTGGGAAGCGGCGAGGCACCAATAACCCTGAACCGGCAATAGATCAAATTGATCCTGGGAATAAACCTCCTCAATCTTTAAGCCTAAAGCGTAGGTGCCGCTGTGAGGATTAACGTTGCTGTGGACCAGACTGCAATTGCCGGCGGGCACATTGCCATGGCCGTCGTTATCGTTTTCATCCCAGCCTAACACCAAGGCGCCGTTAAAATCTTCAAAACCGGCGTTATAAATGGCCTTTTCTTCGCCTAATTGCAACATCTGTTCCGGCGGATAATTGCCCCTGATAATCTTGTTGTTCTCCGGCTGGCTGTTATCTTCATACCAGATCAGGCCGGCCTGGCTAAAGCCGGATAAATTTCTGATGTCTTCGGTGCCGGTGGGATTATAATTGCCGTCATGAACGGCGTAAGTCTGCTCGGCCGGATTAATGGAATTAACAATACTCAAACACTCGGAAGTATTGGCCGGGTTAAGCTGGCGGCAACGGCCCAAGCTTAAACAAACATTGGAAGTCTTATTATCGGCATCGGTAATTTCCACCGAAGAAGTGCAGAACAGGCTTTCGGCGCATTCGCGGTCTTTTCTGACCTTAATGCCGGATTGGGTGTTGGAGTCGCAATCGGCCAAATCGGCGTCGTCATTATAAAACTCCGGAGTACACACGTCTGGGCTGGCCGGTGACTGGCCGTCGGCCGTTATATCGGCGCTAAAATTAAGATCCGGATTGCTGGTATCGTTAAACAGCATGCAACCGGCCTCGCGGTCAATAATGCCGTCGCATTGTTCCACGCTATTGTGCAGATAATAATAAGATTCACAGGCTAAGGAATAATTGCAGGAACGCTGGCCGTTGGTAACATAGCAAACCTGCTTATCGCCGATGGGGCCGATGGCGCAGTATTCCCCGGCGCAATCCCCGCCCTGCCCAGCGCAGGCAACATGACCTAAGTCGCAAATCCAGTCGTGTTCGGTATACGGGCAAGGCGTGCAATAATTAATGTTATCGCACAGCAAAGGCGCCTCAGCCGGGTTGGGGTTAGGCATGTATAAAGTACAGACATTCTGGCTGACGCCGTTAATTTCCTTCTGGCAATACATCTTACCGTCAACAATAACGTAACCGTCAACCGCCGGATCGCAAATAGCGGAAAGCTGCGGGGAGACTCCGGCGTCGCATTCCTCCGCTTTTTCGGAAACTGGCTGTTCCGGATCGCGGTATTCGGTGCAGGTGGAAGCGCTTTGGTCGCACAAACCCACCCAGCCCTGGTAATTGGCGTCTTGGGCCGTAGGCATGAACTGCCCGGAACTGCAGGGCTCCAAGGTGCCGCTCTTTTTCCAGGCGCCGGACAGCTGATCGTAAAAACAGGTGCGGCCTTGCGGCGTTTGACCGGTGGCGCCCTGAGCCTGGCCGCCCGCGGCCGGATTAAAGAAATAGCCCACGGCGGTTAAATCCGGATCGCCGGTAAACATCTCGCAATACAAGCCGCCGGCCGAACACAGCTGGCTGGAATATTTATCGGGATCGTTAATAATGTAAGCAGTGTCAAATCTCTTAACGTAATGATCGTAATAATCATTAAGGTCGCCGCCGGCGTAAATATCATACTGGCGGTCAAGCTCGGGCTGGCCGACCATGGTACAGCCCTTTTCGCCGCCGTTGCAGGCTTTATCCGGATCGTTAACGGCGTAAATAATCTCATCGTTCGGCACGGTCGCGTTTTCATACCGGCAGGCATCTTCGCCGGCTGTAACATGGCAGACTGCCTGGCCTCTGATACTGCAACAATCGCCCGAACCGGGAATGGCCGGATCGCCACAGGCGCCATCTGCTATAACGCCGGTGCGGCTGTTGCAAGTGCCGTACCAAACCTCCTCGCCCTGCAAGGCGCTGGAGTTTTGCGTGTTGATAAAAGCTTCACAGCCGATGCTGGCAGGCGAACAAATATAATCAAACGATTTTAAGTATTCGGTCCGGGAATCAACATCAAAATAAGTTGAACAGCCCAGCTGGGCGCCCGCGTATGGCCGATCGCAACTGTCCGGCGTCTGCCAGGAATCCTGAATCAGATAAAAGTTCTCGGCGTATTCTGTCAGGATGATATTATCAATATAATAAGCTTCATCAGTATTTAAATCATCTATCACCAAACGCAACTGACTGTCCCCGAGTAAAGCGTTGAGCTCAATCGGGCCTAAAGTATATAGCTGCCAGCCGGTTGTCAGGTTAGCCTGAATAAAGGCTAAAGAGTTATTGGTATTTTGAGCCACGGCTTTATCGCTTAATAAGGAGGCCAGGCGGTTTAAGAAATTCCGGGCGAGCGCGCCGACCGAAGCTTTGGGCACGTTAATATGAAATTTTTTAGCCCAAAACGACAGCTGATACTGCTTGCCGGCAGTTAGACCGGCGGGCATGGGATACACAATAGTATCGTTTGCCACGGACACCCTTAATGAATGGCCGCCCTGGTATAAAGCTTCGTTGCTTAAGGCTAAACCTAAGGTGCCGCCGTTAGTCATAATAACTCCGCCGGGCGTGCCGTTGGTCTCTTCAAAATCCAAATTGACCGCTTCTCTTATATTATTACCGGCATTGCCCTTATACTCCAGACAGTTATTGGCGGCCGCCGGACAGGCCACGCCTTCCGCCGGATCGGCGTTAAAGATCTGGCCGGTTTTGGTGCGGCGGTAAGGATGGCATTCGCCCGAAGCGGTAATAACGTATTGCTGATTGATGGCAAAATGATCGCCGGTCGCGTTAAAGAAATCGCGGCAATTAAGATCGGCCGAGGGATATGCGCAAACATAGTCTGTAAAATTATCGGCGTTGTCCTGGCAGCCTTCGGCATCCAGCAAAGTATGGGTGCAGGGGGCATCATTATAATTACTGGCCAACAGCGACCACTTCTTTAACTGGTAACCGGTAGTGTCCGACCCTTCCCAGGTGTAGTAAGCGGCGATCTCGGGATTATTGGCCGAAATGCATTGCCGTAAATAGCTAAAGTATTCAAGACCTTCGCCGCCTTTCGCCACCTTATCCATATTGGTAAACTGTTCACAGCCGGCGGATTGAGCGGCACAAAACTGGCCCGTGGCGGGAATAAAATTCTGATAGCTCGGATCCGGATCAGGATCTTCTTCAATCTGGTCAAAATAAGTAATGGACTGTAAAAAGCTGGCGTAACCGCTGCACTCTAAAGGACAGGTATCGCCGGCGGTGATGCGCGCGGGAATTTCCGGACCGCCGTTAATAGGCGTATAACCGTTACAGCCAACCTCGGCGGCCGAACATAAATTGGTATAATTGTTGCAATACGGACTGCCGCCCTCCACGCAGACCCCTCCGCCGATATCGTTCCGCCAGAGATGATTGGCGGCGGCGCAGGCCGTGGGGGAAGCATAGGCGTAAAGGAAATGATTATAAGCCTCGCAGTCCAGATAGGCGGGCGGAACTTTTAGGTAAGCGCTAAAATTGCCGCTTTGGCTGTAGTCCGGCTGGTAATTTTCCGCCTTGGGGCTGAAATTATCCTGGTTATATTTAACAATGGGCGATTTGATGACCGTCAGCTGGAAATCATCCACGTTGATTGGGCCATCTGCGCCCTCGCCGCTATGATGATGAGGCCCTTTAATAACTATTTTAACGTAGCTGGCGCCCGGCAATAAATCGTCACCGGTAGCCGAGTCCGGACCAATCGTAAAACTCTTATAAGTCGGTGTTTGGGGTACTGCATAAACATCTCCAAAAATTTTCTGCCCCAAAGACGTGTTACAAGGCGCGGCATGATTCAGATCGCACAACTGGCCATTGGCGTCATAAAAAGTCAACCCAACACCCGCCCAAACATTAGCCTCACCTGTAAAAATCTTATAACTGAACTGGTAAGTAAATTGAGGATCAATGGGAATAAGGCCGCCGCTCTCCAGCTGGCAATGAGTATCGTTGGCACCTAGCCAGTTTGTGGCCGTGATGGTCATTTGGCCCGCGGCCGCGTTGTAGCTAAAATCACATTCCGCCTGAACGGTCTCGTTAATGGCCCAGCCTAAAGGTAAAGCGCCGTTCTTTAGATCCGGTTCGCTAAAGTCACCGTTAAACGCTGAATTTAAGCCTGGTTTTAAAACAGAAAGCTTGGTACAGCCGGCGTCGGCGTAATTGCACGACTCCGATTCCTGATTCAAATAAAGCCTGTCGCCGGGTAGCCAATTGACCTGCCCGTTATTATCCGTTTCGCCTGTAAGCGAATACCAGGCGCAGCCGGCCTCGCTTTGATCGCAGGCCGTTAAAGTATTTCTTAAATAAGAAACCTGATTGCCCGCCTGATCGCTAAAAGTTTCACAGGAGTTGTAATAAGATTCGCAGGCGCTGCCGGCAAAGCGCCAGACCGGTTTTTCTTTGGCGCAATAGCCGTAAGCCTTGCAGCTGCCGTCCTCGCCTTCCAAAATACAGCTTTGCCAGTCGCCGCAGTAATCGGCATTGCGCTGAACCACCCTCACCGGTACATCCGGGTTGTTATCAATCACGCCGTCGGATTCGCAATACGGACCGGACATAGCATCCCCCTCATCCTGAGACCCCTTAATGGTGGTGTTCAAAACATTATCTTTAATGCATTGCAGTTCGTCATAAACCACTTCCGGACCCGGTCCCTGCCTGTTACAAATGGTTTCCGGCGCTTTTAAGACCCAGTTGGGATCTACTAAATGATAATAAGGGTTGAGGTCGTAAACAAAGTCTGGCGGTAAATACGGGATCGCTGATTCTTCCGCCGGCGATGAATCATTGCCGTTGGTGTTTTCCCGGCAATCATAAGGATGATTGGTGTTGGTACCGTCAGGTTTTCTGGGGTTAGCGGGATCGTCCGGATCTTCAAAACAGTTGGTTAAATAATTAAAATTGATCGTGTCGGTTTCGCCGTAAAGCTTATGGTACATGGCGGCCAGCTCCCAGCCCACCGGAATAATCCTCTGAGTTCTTAAAATAACCAAACTGCGGTAAGGATAACCGTTCTGATAACCAGGCTCGCTACCGCTTGACAAAAAGCCCACTGGCTGGGTTCCGTCAACTAACGGCGGCCTGGCGTTCATGGCTTCCCTTAAAGTCATCTTGGCTTTAACAGCCGTGACAAAATTGCCGTCCACCACTTCGCTGGTCGGCCCGGGAGCGCTATCCACCTGGGGATTAGTGTCTGGCAAGCTCAAAAGATCAATAATGTTTTGTTCGCTGCTGGTAAAATTGACCTCCGCCAGGCCGGCAAACGTATCTTGACCGCCCGCCTGGGCTGAGGGCGAATTGCCTGAACCGCCGCCGCCAGGTAAACCCAATTGACTGTTTATTTCCTGAGCCGTGTCAAATCCCTTGTTAAACAGCTGATCCATCCACTTGGCCATTAAAGTATTGGTGAAAGTGCCTAAAAATGAATCAACAATTTCCCCGGTATAGGTGTGTTCAACCTTACCGGTCTCTCTGTCAACGCTGGCGTACTTTTCACCCAGCAACAAGGCCGGGGTTTTAATGCTACGGGTAATCGGCGAGGCTACGTCCTTAACGCCCTGGTTTACCGAACGTTCAATCCAGGCGTTAAGCCGGCTATCCTCTTCTTTAGTCAATAAAGTTGAATGCAGGGTCAGATACATACCAGCGTCATTTTCGGCCGGCTTAAAAGATTCGCGCAAATCGCCGTAAAGCTTGGAAGGATCGCTTTGAACCTCTCTGGCCCACTCCTGCCAATTATTGCTGATTTCGCTGAAATTACACCTGGCATTTAAACCAAACTGGCTGGGCTTTCTTTCTTTAAATAAAGATAAATGAATGCCTAATTTTATGTTGACGGTAGAGGGGTTGCAAATATCAAATTGTCCCCACTCCTTGCTTAAATCATCAAGCAGTTGCCCTAAAACGGCGTCGCCCACGCCGCTTAAATAATCGCCCCAATTTTGATTCCAAAAACTGGCTGTTTGGCCGCGGCCGCCGGTAGCGATTTGGGTGGCGGTATCATAAGCGATCTGGCTTAAAACCATTTTTAAACCTTCCTTAAAAGCCAAAGCGATCGCCTGTTTCATGAATTTATCGTAAACCCATTTAACCCCTGACCAAATGTTCTGACCCAAATTGGCCGGATCCAAAACCGCCCACTGGGCCTGCGCTTTAGGAATGGCCAGACCGGTAAACATGACAAAACTCAAAAAAATCACCAGAAAAAACGTGGCCAATTGATGTTTTGTTGATTTCGGCTTCATAATGATTTTAAATAATGGCGCTAGTTGCCTAAACTATTGCCGGCCTCTTGCGCCTGGGCCATGGCCTGCTGCCAAATCAATAATAAATCTTCATCGGTAAATTGCGAAACCTCGGCTTCGGTCATGCCCTGAGCCAGCAATATTTCCTTGATTTGCGTCGGGGTCAGTTCAATTTGCGTGTTTTGCAATAAATCGGCAAAATAATCCGGCGTATTAAAATTCGCCAAAGCATCGTTAAAAGTCTGACGCAAGGTGGCGGAATCCAGGCTATTTACTTCCTCGGCCGGTAAGCCCTGCGTAATTAAAAGTTGCCTTAATTCATCGTCGGATAAATTGCTGAATTGGCTCAAAATGGCGGCGGAAGTATCAGCCATCACCGCCGGCGACCCCTGAGACTGGCAGACGGAACCCTGAGGGCAATTAGGATCATTGCCGCTTTGCTGCTCCTCGTAATCGTTAAAGCCGTCCGAATCGGAATCCTCTAAATAAGGCGAAGTATAATACAAATAAGTTTCGTCGTAATCCGACAAGCCGTCGCCGTCGGTATCGGTTCCGCTGAGGCTGAGCAAGTTATTAAAATCGTTATTTTGCCCGTTAAAATTAAGGTTGGACGCTTGTTTGCTTTGAGGTATTAAAAAAGGAAATTGCAAACTTTTAATCCACTGATTGGAGGCAAAGACAACCGCCACAATGGCTAAACCAAAAATCAACATGACCAGCCCCATGGGAGTTTTTGGCGACTTCTTTTTTTCAACTTGATTCTCCTGGCTATCGTCATGGTGATCAACAAAAAAATCAGGTTGTATTGGATATTCCTCGGGCATATTTTAAAAAATGCTTCACTCCACACTAAGCGCCATTTTTTGGATTATTTTTAGCGCCAAACAACAAAATTTATCAAAGCTACCTGATAAATTATATCAGAATTCCCGCTTAAACGTCAATCAACGTTGCTTGATAAGCCTGAGCTAATTTGAGCCAATCGGCCGGTGAAAGCTCCTGGGCGCGGCTTTGGGCGTTTAGGCCCGCTGTTTGTAGCATTTTATCCGCCTCAGCCGCTTTAAGGTGCAGGCTGTTTTTTAAATTATTCTTCAGCTGTTTTCTTTTAGCGGCAAAACCGGACCGGACAATTTGCCAATATATTTTTTCCGCCGCCTGATTCTGATAAGAATAACCATGGAGATCGGTAATTTGTAAAATGGCCGAATCAACGGCCGGCCGCGGCCAAAAACTGGAAGCTTGGACAAAATCAACTAGCCGCGGTCGGCCGTAAAGCTGAACGGCGAGAGCCAGCCGGCTCATGGCGCCAGGCCGGGCGCAAATTCTTAGGGCAACTTCTTTTTGGATCAACAGCGTCATTGACGAAGGCTGGTGACCGCTGGTTAAAAACTTTTTTAAAAAAACCGAGGTGATGGAATACGGCAAATTGGCCACTATTTTATAGTTGCCCCCGGGCAGCTGATCATCATTAACACGTAAAATGTCCCCCTCAATCAGCCGAAAATTATGATGCAGCCTTTGTAAATTTTTCAGCGGGGCGATAAACTTTTTCTCCAATTCCACGGCCGTCACCTTTTTGGCTCTTTTAAGCAAGGCCAGGGTTAAAAAACCAAAGCCTGGCCCGATCTCTAAAATCTCATCATCATGATCAACTTGGGCCGCTTCAACCATTTGGGAAATGACTTTTTCGTCAACGCAAAAATTCTGGCCCTTGAGCTTATCCGGCTTTAAGCCGGTCTTTTTTAGCAAATAGTCTGTTTGTAAAAGTAAATCCATAAATCAAGAAAACAACAAATCAAAAATCAAATTATCATGCGCCTACATTTATCATTTAGACCTAAAAGACGGACTTTAGTGAGGAGAAACGCCTGCCTCTGCGCGGAAACAACGGCCTGGGGCAGGCAAACGCAAGGCGGGCATTAGGCTGACTCGGTTGAAATGACAAGCATGACTCTTAACCTATTACTGGTAACTGGTAATTAAGGAGGTGAGCAATTGATCAGTGATTGGTCAGTTATTTATCCGTTAACTATCAGTGAGTTGACAGGGCAAACCACGGATAACGCCGTTTGTTCACGGATGAATCGCCGATAACTCACGGATATTTTCAATGATTAATCAGCGAACTATCCGTGTTTTATTGAATTTAACCGCCACGCTCCCCGGCCTGACGATCTCAACTTGGTTATTAATAATTCGCACGACGGTGGAAGCTTCGCGCCTGGGCAAATCTCCGGCGTCAAGAAGTAAATCGGGCTGATATTTTTGGCTGGAAAATTGCCTGATGACTTCAGCCGCGGCATAACAGCTTGGCTGATTGGCCAGGTTGGCGCTGGTGGCCGTGATCGGCTGACCAAACTTTCGGACGATGGCGGTGGCCAGCCTGTTTGCCGAAATCCGCAAACCCAGAGTCGGCTGATTGGCGATTTTCAATTCATCGGCCACGGCTTCTTTAAAATTTAAAATTAATGTCAGCGCTCCGGGCCAATATTGCTTGGCTAATTTTAACGATGCCTGATCAAAACTGACAATTTCTTCAGCCATTTTATAACTGCTGACCAGGACGGATAACGGTTTATTATAATCCCGGCCCTTAATTTTGTAAACCCTCTCAACCGCCCGAGGGTTTAAAAAATCAGCCCCCAGGCCGTAAGCTGTTTCCGTCGGATAAACAATAACGCCCCCGCCCCGTAAAACCTTAACGGCCGCCCGGATAACCTGCGCTTGATTCTTTTTATCTAACGCCAGTTTTTTCATAAATGCCATGGTGAGGCAGTAAATTAACCAATAATGAAGCAATGGCCGCTAAAAAGAACACCAGATTGAGAGGCAAAAATCTTAAAAGTAGCAAAACAGCCACAATCACAATCACCCGCCCCAGTTGGAGAAACATCTCTCTTAAGGTGGAATATTCATCAACATAATGGCCGCTATCGGCCGCTTTTTCATACATTAAGGCGTCCAGCGGAGTTCTTAGTAAAATTAAAGCGAAATTATGGTAAGTGGAAGCGAGAAAAATCTGAAAAGCGGTGGTAATAAACATTTTAACAATCCAGCCGAAGGCATATAAAATTGAGCCGATCCTCATCATTTTACGTTTGCTGAATTTGTCGGAATAATCACCCACCGCCAGCTTTAACACCACTGCGGCCAAAGTAATCACCGAAGAAATCGCGCCGACTGTCAGGTACTGTCCCTCCAAAAGTTGCCAGATAAAAATTGGCCACAAAGCCCCGCCAACCCAGTTCTCCGCCCCGTCGCCCATGTAAGCCAGCATCATCTTGCGATTCTTGCGGGAAAAAAATTCTTGCCAGGTTTTTTTATAGCTCCAGCTGTACCTGACCTTAAGACGGGGCAAAAATCTTAAGGGGATCATGGCGGTAAAAATAAGAATGATGACGATCACAAAAACCAATTGGAAGCCGAACTCCTTAATTAAAAATCCCGAAACCAGCGGGATGATAATGCCCAAAAAAGAAGAAAAAAAATCTAATAAGCCCAGCTGTTTGCCGCGGTTTTCTCTTTGCGAAAGACTGGCAAACTCCGTATGGTAGGGCACCCAATACAACATCCGGTACAACACCAAAACCAGCATGGAGAGAACGGTAAAAACCAAAACGTCTCCGGGTAAAAAATAAAGAGTGGCGTAATACAAAGCCAAGACCGGCAAAGCGGCGGTAAAAACCGCCTTGATCCCGAATTTATTAATCAGCATCGCCCCGGGGGCCACCAAAAACAGATACAGTCCCCAGCCGATCAGGTAATACAGCAAAACCAGCTCCAGGCTCTTGATATTGATCAGCAAAAACACCGGCAAAAACAGGCCCAAAAAACCGCTGGCCACCAGGATGATGGTTCTGGAGGTATAAAGCGAAGCTAAATCAGGCGGTAAAATGTGTTTATGCTGATAGTCCTTAAGGATAAACATAATGTTGAACGGACGGCCCGGACAAGGCTATAGATAAAAGCAAACGGGATAATGCACTTGCCTTAGGCCACAATGTTAACCAGTTTATTTTCAATGTAGATAAACTTTTTAATCGGCCGGCCGCCAATAAATTTTTTAACGTTAGGCAGGCTTTCAACCTTGGGCCTTAGTTCTTTTTCGCTCAGCCACCGCTTAACTTTAATGGTCTCGCGCAGTTTGCCGTTGATCTGGATGGCGATGGTCACTTCTTCATCAATGACTAACTTATCATCATAGGCGGGCCACCGTTGTTTAAAGATTGATTCCGGATGGCCCAAAGACTGCCACAATTCTTCCGCCAAGTGCGGCGCGAACGGCGACAGTATAATCAAAAACTTTTCCAGTATGTCCTGGCTGACCGCCGGCTCATGACCGGCGACGTCGTTCATAAAAATCATCATGGCGGAAATGGCCGTGTTAAATCTCAAATTCTCAATATCTTCGGTGACTTTCTTGATCGTTTTATGAAGGGAGCGCTCCATATCGGCATTTGTAATCTGTGATTGGGCATTTGTAATTTCTTTATCACTCGTAACATACTTATATATTTTTTCCAAAAACCTCCTCAGACCGATAATCCCCTTTTGGTTCCAGGGCTTCATGTCCTCCAGCGGGCCCATAAACATTTCGTACATTCTCATGGTGTCGGCGCCATATTCTTCAACCACCTCGTCGGGATTTATAACATTGCCCCAACGCTTGGACATCTTTCGCCCGTCTTCCGCCAGAATTATGCCCTGATTTCTGATTTTTAAAAACGGCTCGTCAATTTTAATAATTCCCATGTCCCGCAGGGCTTTGACGATAAAGCGCGAATAAATCAAATGGCCAACGGCGTGCTCCAGGCCACCGATGTACAAATCCACCGGTAGCCAGTACTTAACCGCCTTAGGGCTAAAAGCCGCCTGTTGATTACCGGCGTCAGCGTATCTTAAAAAATACCAGGAAGAACAGACAAACGTGTCCATGGTGTCGGACTCGCGCCTGGCCGGACTTCCGCATTTTGGACAGCTGACCTGATGAAATGATTGTGAACGGGCTAAAGGCGATTCGCCGGTCGGTTTAAAATCCACGTCTTGCGGCAGTAAAACCGGCAGATCTT